>TARA_R110002012_G_scaffold279451_1_pt1 | contig 11282 bp, 7 predicted proteins | sample TARA_R110002012 | Tara Oceans TARA_R110002012 (sample SAMEA4396515) | marine metagenome | biome: Westerlies Biome; feature: [DCM] deep chlorophyll maximum layer (ENVO:01000326); material: water (ENVO:00002006), including particulate matter (ENVO:01000060) such as... | depth 40 m
ATGCAGGACGTTGGCTTCACTCCTGGGTTGGAAAAAACCCACCCCGACTATGGCCTGCTCTACTTTGGCTATGGCGACGGTGGCTCCAACAACATCCACCACCCCGAGCTTGGCCATCACCCTCAATCGTTTCTGGGGAGCATTATGAGGATTGATCCCGTTGGCAGCAACAGCAACAACGGTAGATACGGGATACCAGCAAGCAACCCTTTCTCACAGGATACCGGCGATGGCGTGGTCAGGGAAATATATGCCTACGGCTTCCGTAACCCCCACCGTTTGGCATGGGATGAAGCCAATGACCACAGGATGTTCGTCACCGACATAGGCGAGGCGAATATCGAAGAGCTGAATATAGTAGTGGCTGGCGGCGACTACGGCTGGCCGGTGCGGGAAGGCAACTACGGCATCAATACCATAAAGAATCTCAAAGCAGTTTACGTGCTCAGCGCCACAGACAAGGCGCTTTACAAAGGCCCATTTGCCCAATACGACCATGAAACGGGCAATGCCATCAGCGGCGGCTATGTGTACGAGGGAAACTTAGCGGCGCTTAAAGACAAGTATGTGTTTGGCGACATTGTAAACGGCAAGCTGTTCTTCGTCAATATCAATCCACAGCTCAGCGATTCAACCATTTACCAACTCTCGGTTGCCAAAAACGGAACGGAAACGACCATGCAGGAGCTGACAGGCATTCGGCGTCAGCATTTGCGCATTGGCTACGACCGTGTCGAAAAAGCGATGTATGTCATAACCAAGGTCGACGGAAGGATCTGGAAGATCGTCAAGGCCTACTGACGGGAGGCTAGCTAAAAGCGAAGGGTCAAGCAGATTGGTACATAGAGGAGAATACTTAGTCGACTAATGATAAAAAAACAAAACTGGTTCAATGCGTCCCGCCCGGCCGGGATAGGCTTGGACCTTTTGTTTTTTTATTACCGGCTCGCATGAACTATTTACTTTTTTTTACCCGACAATCCCCAGAAATGGAGATCGATTCAAAGATAACCCTTGGAGGGTTTCAATAATAAGACTTCCTTCAATGCTATCAAACGGCTATTCAGGTATTTTGGCGGCCTGCCTGGCCAGCATTTTCCACTTACCGCCCTCCTTTCTCCATACCATCAAAATGATAATGTCGACCTTTGAAGGATAGCCAGGGTTGTTGGCGTCGGCCACCAGTCTGTGCCTCACAATAGCATTGTCGCCGGATATTTTGATCGTCTGATTCAGTATGTCCACTTTACTAAAGTTGGTCCAGCGCTTCACGAATTCATCAATAAAGCCTTGCTTGTCTCTGACGGTGCCGCTTGAGTGCACATACTCCAGGTCGTCGCTGACAAGGGAAGCCAGCACGTCGCTGTCAGGATCAGTCATGGTCTGGCGGAAACGTTCCACAGCCTCAGCCACCAGCTTTTCTTCAGGCCCTTGTTGCACCGGAGCGAACTTGAGACAAACGGGTTTATCGACCGGTATGCTTTCTCCCGTCGGCGTCAAAAGGCCCGTTGTCTGGTTCCGCTGGAAAACAATCACCTCATTCGTATCCTGATTGGCTACCAACAGAAACCGGCCTGTCGGGTCGATAGCGAAATTCCTGGGCGTTTTACCCATTACCGGTTGACGGCCTATTCTTGTGAGTTTTCCCTTCTGATCAATCGAGTAAATCGCTATTTCGTTGGCGTCTCCCCGGTTCGAGGCATACAAGAACTTTCCATCGGGCGACACATGAATATCAGCCCCGGACAGGCGGCCTTTGAAGCCTTTGTCTACCATACTGATGGTCTGCTTTTCCTTCAGCGTGCCTTCCCGATAGTCGAGCGCCATCACGGCTCCCTGTAGTTCCAATACCAGGTAAGCATATCGGCCATTGGGATGGAACACAAGGTGCCTCGGCCCGGCACCTTTGGGCACCGACAACCATGGCTGCGAGGCTGGTTTCAGTATTTCGCCTGATGTGGTACTCAGCTCGTACTGGTATACCCTGTCCGTTCCCAGGTCGGGTACCATCAGGTAGCGCCCATCGAGGGACAGTACCGTCGCATGCACATGGGGTGCTTCCTGCCTTTCTTTGTTCACACTGCTCCCCTGGTGTTGAAGAAGCTGCACACTTGCCTCGTCGAACGATCCATCGGCATTGGTGCGAACAGCTTCCGTATTGCCGCCGCCGTAGTTGCCTACAAAAACAGCGTTGCCATCGGGAGCGGCTGACACGTAGCAAGACCCCGCTGAAGGAACGCTATTGAGGAATGATAGCTGACCCGTGCCGGGGTTCAAAGCGTAGGCATTGACTTTGGAACCGCTTACTGCGTAAAGATTGGACTGGTCGTTGTTAACCGCCAGAAAGGAGGCGTTGCCCAGTTCGGTAACCGGCTGCACCTTCCTCAAAGTGCCAGTTTCACTATCGAACAGATAAGTATGGATGCCGTTGGGGCCGGCCTCAGTGGCATAGGTGCCTATGAAAAGGAAATATTGGTTTGTACTTTGGGCTTTGCCGAAGGTGACACCTGTTAAACAGCACAGGAAGACAAAAGCGATCTTTTTCATTCAGGAGGGTGTTTGTGAAAACAATGCTACGTGTTGGTGCTAAAGTACCAGATTTTAGTCAATTATGCCTGCCACATCGTGGGGAGTTATCTTGAATTTGGTGTTAAAGGTAAGTTTACCCCCATCTAGCCTGCCACCAACCAAACAACACTTAATATGGCGGCCCCAATGGTGCCAAACAACAACCTGTCTTTAAATTTATCTAAGCCCATCCTGTTAATCTGCCGCTTCAACTCCTTGTTTTGTTCTTTTAACTCCTGAATCATCGCATCCAGGTCGGTTGTATTTGCTTCGAGGTTTTTATTGGTATCGTTAAGGCTGACTGACAGGGTCGTAAGCCTGGCAACCACTTCATTTAACGCTCCAATTTGAACGTTGCCCTCGGTGTTATTGTCCAGCAGCTTCTCCAGCGATTCCTTGGTCGTGGTGAGTTGCGCAAGCAAGCGTTTGTTTACACCAATGTTCGTATTGTATCTTTGAAGTAACGCTTCATACTTATAGGTAAGCTCATTGATCTGATATATCACACTGGAGCTCAGCAAAGAAGCAGTGTCGGCCTCTATGGCCACTGTATCGCCCCGAAACAAGGTCATTTTTGTGTCCTGCGACGTAAACACCTTAACCTGAGCCAGGCCCTCCACGCTATAACTAACTGTGAAAAACAAGATGGCTAAATATCTCATATCCAATTATTTTTCATTGAGGAGCGTTCTGAGACTTCTTATCGTTTCCACATCGTCCAACTCAAGGGTATCCACCTCCTGAATGATCTCCACGATATTGGCATGTGCAGAGGCAATCAGTAGCGTACTTTGCCTGTTTACACTGTCAAGCCGCTGACTAATGGAGTCAAGGCTCATTGTGGTCTGGTCAAGTGACGTTTTAATTTCCTGGTATTTCAAAAGCGTGCTTTTGTAGTTCTTGCTTAACTCAGCGAAGTTCTCTGTCAAAGCCTCGTAGTTCTTCTGAATCTCCCGGAGGTTCTTAATTCTTTTGCTTTGAAAAAAGCTAAGTGCGGCCAGCCCAAGGGCCGAAGCTATAAGTAAATAGACAAAAAGGGTTTTCATAGTTTGGTTGAAGTAGGTTGGCATGAATTCCGCTCAACAAAATAGGAAAATTTAGAGCAAAAGAGAATGCGGTAGCAAAAGCAAGAGTAAATAGCGAATACCAAGAGCTCAATTCCTGGCACCCCATGCCGCAAACGCCCCACTAAAATGGCGTTATCACGCAGCGACAGTTGGGCTAACAGGCGCTATCTTTGTGTTATCACTTAAACCAACTATTATGAAAAGGATCAACATCCTCTATTGGGTATTCACCGGTCTGTTTGGCGGCTTCATGATGTTTTCCGCTATCCCCGACATTATTTCTGTGCCGGATGCTGTTGAAATGGTCTCAGGCCAGCTGGGCTATCCTGAATATATTATTCCCTTTCTCGGGGTGGCCAAAGCACTTGGTGTAATTGCCCTTTTTATACCTGGATTCCCAAGGGTCAAAGAATGGGCATATGCCGGACTGACTTTCGACCTCATAGGCGCTACCTATTCAGGCATTGCCGTCGGCGGCTTTGACCCTGCCATGCTGATGATGGTGGTGATATTTGGGGTTGAGGCATTGTCCTACTTCTATTACCACAAGCGACTAAAGCTTGGAGAGGCAAGTTAGCGGTTGACGACTGGCTCGCTCCAACGTAGAACCACAGGAAGTTACCCGTAGTCGAAATACCACTATCCCGCAAGCGCCAACGACACCGGTGAAAAACAATAAAGGCCCCTGGGTGGAGGCCTTTATTCTTATTTTATGGCTATATCCTAGTTATTTGGCCAATTTGACCAGTTGCTGCAATGGCCGGCATTGTCAGTTCCCGATATATTTCGTCGGGCAACACTATATCCGGCGTTCATCAGAGCTGCAGGCGCAAAGTGCAGCTTTCCATTTCCACTGGCGAATGCCTTACCAAAATGGGCCTGGCTCAATGCATGGCCTGCTTCATGAAGAATCACTGTTTCCAGGTCATATATGCCATTGCCAAGCACATCATCGGGTGCATCCTGCCAGTTGAATACATCGTTAATGTAGATTTCTTTGATGGCCACATCAGATTTTCCGTCTGCGTCAAGGTCGTCAAGCCATACAAAGGTAAATGTCACTCCTAAAATTGAACTCGCTCCGCCAGGCGAAACTGCATCAAAAAATGCTCCCGGAAGGATACCTCCATGAACCACAGTGCCTGGAAAATACCCCGCAATTCCACCAAAGCCAAGCAGGTACTGAACGTAGCCTATATCAAAGGAAGCGACACCCAAATTCGGAATCTCCAACCCGGACGAGCACGTAACATTGCCCCAGGTTTCCATAGCAGCCACCGTTGCACTATAGGTTTCAAATTCAGACATCCCGGAAGATGTGCCTAATTCTGTGCCGTCTATAACATAAGGAACATCAATCCCTGTGCCATTGCGTGGGTCGTTCGGCACGAAGTCAGACGATAGTTGTTTATTACCATTGTTGGCAAAAAACACAGTGTTTCCAGCCTGCTCAGCCCCAAGAAATTCCATTTTTTGTATGGCTAGGCCCTGAGAAGCAATCGTTTCATTGACGCTGGCAATCCATTGTTCAATGCCGGCGGTTCTGCCGTTTCTGTTTTCAACCGATGATGGGTCCACCCTGGTTAGCTTGTCCTTTAGCGTAGGGTTGAACTCAACGGTTTGGGGCACATTCTCATTTGGCTCGCAACTCCAAATGAATAAAACAACGGTTAATAAGGCGGTGATTAGTTTTCTCATAACTGTGTAGATAATGGGTTAATTGATTGATTGATTGATTTAGCTCAATAAATTAGCGATCAAATACCAGCCTGACAAATATTGAATTATATGGATATTTTCTATAACAATACTTATGTGACCCTTGGGAGAAATTTTCGAAAAAAAATTACCGCTGCAGTTAGAGATCAGGCATGGGTTAAAACCTTTCGAATGATTCATCAACCATTTCAAAAAGACACACCCCAATAGCTCACCTTAACAACCCGCACCGTAACTTCGGAGCAGAGTAATTTACGCTGGCTCCAAGTCCCTTTTTGACTTTCTGTAAAGAAACGAGTTGAAGATATTTCGCTTGCCAAACCTGTAGGGCTTGTCTGAATTGATTAGGCCTTGATACACGTGCTTTGTCACACCAAAATACTCATAGGTGGTACCATCCAGAAAGGTTACTTCAAGTACCAATCCTTTGAGCTTGAAATCGACGATGCCGGATTCGGTTGTGGTAGTGGTGTACTCAGACAAATTGGCTTCTTTGGTTTCAGGAGCAATGCTCACTAGAAAATGGTAAGCGTCGATGATTTGTAAACTCTTCTGCTTTGCTTCTGTAGCCTTTTCATCATCCTGCTGAAACTTATCGGGATGCCACTCTTTCACCAGGCTCCTGTAAGTGGTTTTTAGTTGTTTAAGGTCTGTATCTGCCTCAGCATTAAACAGTTTCCTGTATTCATTGATGCGTTTCATTGCTGCCCTCTGTTAATTCGGCTGCAAAGCTAGAGATTTAAATGGTCGAAAGCGAAGTCGTGGCAAATATCGTATATGAATTCAGGCAAGAAAAACGCTCACTTTCCTTCGAATACCCCATCGCCGTTGGAGCCCATATAAGCTCCCCATCTTACAGGGTTGCCCATTTCGATACCCGTCGATATTCGCTTGACCTTCATGCCAAGAAAAACCATCAGATCAGAGGTGGGATTGAAGTACTGGCAATGAACAATATCGAGGTAGCCATCATTGTCCATGTCTCCGATATAAGGCGTTGAGAAAATGTTCTTGAACCCATTGAGCTGATCGATGGGAATGACTGATTTGTCTGTAAAATTGATCGCAACCAGCTTTGTAAGTATCTCGCTCGATTTCTTGTTCACAAATCCCTCGGCACAGTCGAATTCGTTGATGCTGATAATCGCCTCATCAATCCCGTCATCGTTTAGGTCGTAAACCACGGGCGAAGAGAAACCAGTACAGCCCATTTCTGCCATGTAGGCGATCTCTCCTGTTTTGCCATCAAGCATCACCTGCACTGATCCGGTGTTCTCCGGCCAGGCACCCCTGCTCACAAAGGTGAAAAAGTCAGGCACGTCGTCGTCAGTGAAATAGCCCACAGCAAAGCTATTGCTCGACTCTGAGTCTTCAATCTTTTTTGTCCAAATAGGCTTTTCAGTTTTCCCGTCAATGGCAAATATGCTGCTGGCATGAGAAATAGCTATGATGTCATATAAGCCATCACCAGTAATGTCAGCCACAGAAGGTGGTGCAATGAAACCGTGGTCATTTTCTGTACCCAGCACTTTGGCTTTAGCCAGCTGACGACCTTTTAAATCTGCCAGGGTAGTTGCGTACAGGCTGCCTGAGATCGTCTCCCCTCCTGTTCCGAATAGTATAATAACGTCGTTGCTACCGGGCTGCTGAAAAGCTATAGGCGACATGTACGACTCTTTACCATCAGGCATCGTATCCGCTGCCAAAATCTCACCGGTTTTGGTATCCATCAGCATTAGTACGCCAGGAAATCGGTTGCTGGTGGAAAATGGCTCAACCTTGGAATTTCCGCCATTCACAATCAGCAAGTCCTTGAGCCCGTCCCCATTTTGGTCAGGCACCAGCACACTATTGTAAAAATTGAAACGGGCATACTGAAGGATGGAATCCTGATGGTACAACTCATGATTATAGGCCCAGATAACCTCACCTGTTTTTCCGTCCAGCGCCCTTAAATGGGGCGACCTCCCACCAATAAACACATCCGGCACCTGGTCACCGTTCACATCGTAGAGTGTCGCCGAACCAAACACCTGGTCAGTGGTTTCTTGTCTCCAAAGCAACTCACCTGTTTTTCCGTCCAGCGCCATCACGCCAAATTCTGACTTTTGGTATTCGTTCTTCCCGGCACCCATCACAATATCCAACACACCATCCAGATTAAGGTCAGCGGCCCTTGGCGACGACTGAGAACCAATGATAGAGAAGTCCTGCACCCAGGCAACTTCCGTCTTCTTTTTTTTGCAGGAGGTAACTGCCACGCCAGCGCACACAACAAGCAAGAGCAACAGTTGATGGGAAAATTTCATAGTAATCGCTATTTCGGTCGCTAAAGTATTGAAAACCGGACATAAAGCTAAATAAATGAAAGTCTTGGCCACTTGACGGCAACTTCGAAATGTGAGCCCGAGCCGCTATTGTAGTATCCTTGCTTAAAAAACCCGGTGAGCACTACCATATGCTTTTCATAAACATTAACTTGTGTTTGGTTTGGATCGGAAAAATATGATATTCTCTGACCTGCATGTGATAAAATGCAGCCATATTTGAGAATTGAACCCTTACGAATTGTGATGTTGGATTTTTACTTCTTCCCTGATGGACGCCCGTAGATACATATTGAATCAATTCAGCGCTATTTCGATCAATAATTATTTGATTGTTAATATAATAGTAGCACTGTCTTTCATAAGCACATTGTCCTTTGGTCAACAAAAAGGACCGCTTTTTGAGCTGATGCCCACAACTAAAACAAGCATTACATTCAAGAACATATTGACGGAGAGCCCTACTGCCAACGTGCTCACCTACGAATACTTCTACAACGGCGGCGGCGTGGCCATTGGCGACATCAATAACGATGGCTTGGACGACGTATACCTTATTGGTAATATGGTAGAAAATCAGCTCTACCTCAACCAGGGCAATTTCAGCTTTAAAGATATCACGAAGTCTTCGGGAACAGCTGTGAGTACAGGCTGGAAGACAGGAGCTAACATGGTGGATATTAACGGAGATGGCTGGCTCGACATCTATGTATGCCTTTCAGGGAAAACTGCGCCCGATACCAGAAGGAATAAACTCTTCATCAATAACAAAGACCTGACCTTCACAGAAAAGGCGGCAGAATACGGCTTGGATGATCCATCGCACAGCACCCACTCGGCCTTTTTCGACATCGACAATGATGGTGATCTGGACATGTACCTGCTCAATCACAACATTACTGTGATCCGTGAGTTTGAGTTTGCCAAGGCAAAAGAAACACGTGATCCCTACGCTGGCGACAAGCTTTACAGGAACGACAACGGGCACTTTGTCGACATTAGCGCCTCAGCAGGTATCAAAGGCAATCCGCTTGGTTTCGGATTAGGCGTCAACATTGCAGATGTGAACCAGGATGGTTTTCAGGACATTTACGTATCCAACGACTATGTAGAGCCCGACTATCTCTACATCAACAATGGCGACGGCACATTTACTGATGAGATGACCAACTACATGCAGCACATCTCCTACTTCTCCATGGGCTGCGACATCAGCGATATCAACAACGACGGCTGGCCCGACATTTACACGCTCGACATGCTGCCGGAGGACAACAAGCGCCAAAAGCTGCTTTACGGGCCGGAAAATTACGAGCATTTTGCACTGCTGGTCATCAACGGCTTCTATTTTCAGAACATGCGCAACATGCTCCATCTGAACAACACCGATGGGACCTACAGCGAAATTGGGCAGTTTTCTGGCATTTCCAACACCGACTGGAGCTGGTCTCCGCTCTTTGCCGACTACGACAACGACGGCTGGAAAGACCTGTTCATCAGCAATGGCTATTTCCGTGACTACACCAACCGTGACTTCCTGAAATACAAGGGCGACTACTTCTTTGATATGGCCCGAGAAAAGCAGCCTGCCGACACCTTTCACCTGGTCTCCACCATGACGTCCACGCCCGTTCATAACTATATCTATAAAAATAATGGCGATCTGACATTCACGGACATGAGCAACGACTGGGGCTTTGCCAATCCAGGCTTTTCCAGCGGCGCTGCTTATGCCGACCTTGACAACGATGGAGATATTGACCTGATCGTCAACAATCAAAATAACGCCGTTTCCATCTATAGAAATCAAACCCAACAAAGATACCCCGACCGCAACTACCTGGACATTACGCTGAAAGGCCTTTCAAAAAACTCAAGGGGCTACGGTGCAAAAGTACATGTGTATGCAGGCGAACAGGTACAATATTTTGAGCAGATGCCCACCAGAGGCTTTCAGTCGTCCGTTACCGGCAGGCTTCATGTCGGACTTGGGCAGCAGAACAAAATAGACTCAATCAGAGTAACATGGCTGAGTGGTGCTGAGCAAAAGCTTTCAGGCATCGCTGCGAATCAAACTATTACGATAGAAGAAATAAATCCTGAAAAGCCTTACCTGTTTGCTTCTGCCAGGACGTCATTTGAGCCAACAAACTTTTCAAGAGTAGAATGCCCTGTCTACTACGAACACCTCGAGTATGGTTTCAACGACTTCAAACGTCAGCCACTCCTGATGACGATGCTCACCAACTGCGGCCCGATCATGACGACGGGTGATGTGAATGGAGATGGCAGAGAAGATATTTTCGTGGGCGGCGCACAGGAGAACCCCGGGATGCTGTTCATTCAGTCGGCCGCTGGTTCGTTCGAGCCTGGCAACTTTCCGGTCACGCAGTCCGACCTACAGTATACAGACGCAGGTGCCAGCTTCTTCGACGCCGATAAAGACGGCGACCTCGACCTTTACCTTGTTAGCGGTGGCTACAATGATTACAGCGAGAAGGATAAAGCCACACAAGACAGGCTTTACCTGAACGATGGGAAAGGAAACTTCACCAAAGCGATGGATGCCTTACCGGACATGCTCGTTAGTAAATCATGCATCGCCTATGCCGACTTTGACAAAGATGGAGACATGGATCTTGTGCTGGGCGGAAGAGTTATTCCCGGAAGGTATCCCGAAGTGCCGCAAAGCTTTTTCCTTGAGAACAAAGGAAACGGCAAGTTTGTCGACGTAACGGCTGCCAAAGCCAAAGAACTCGGCACTATTGGCATGGTGACAGATGCTTCCTGGGTGGATTTGAATGGCGACAAGTGGGATGATTTGGTAGTGGTTGGCGAGTTTATGACCATTGAAGTGTTCATTAATAAGCAGGGAAAATCGCTGGAGCGGTCAACCAGCCAATATTTCGACAAGCCAATCGCAGGTCTCTGGAGCAAAATGGTAGTACGTGATTTTGACAAAGACGGCGACCCTGACATCGTTGTGGGGAACTTCGGGCTAAATACGCAGCTTCATGCCAGCGAAAAAGAGCCCATTACCCTTGTTTACAAGGACTTTGATAACAATGGGTCGGTGGATCCCATCCTCAACTACTACATTAAAGGCGAGTCGGTTCCATTTGCCAGCAGAGACGAACTGCTTGATCAGATTTACGCTATGCGAAGCAAGTATACCGACTATTCTTCCTACGCCGATGCCAGGCTGAGCACCATCTTCTCAAAAGCTGACTTAAAGGATGCCAAAGAGCTGAAGGCCACCGAGCTGCGGAGTATGTACCTGGAAAATAGAGATGGCAAACTCATTCCTCACGCCTTGCCGGATGAAGCACAGTTCGCTCCTGTTTATGCAATGACGCTGGTCGACTACAACAAAGATGGCAACATGGACCTGGTTGTTGCGGGTAACCAAAGCTCTATTCGCATTCGCATGGGGGTTATCGATGCCAACTTTGGCCAACTGTATGAAGGTGATGGAAAGGGGCATTTCAAATATGTATCGCAATCAAAATCAGGCTTCAGGTTCACTGGAGATACCAAGTCGCTTGACGTGATAGATGTGGCAGGTGAGCAGTTCCTGCTCGTGGGTGTGAATAATGTGGGT
>TARA_R110002012_G_scaffold6404_3_pt1 | contig 11282 bp, 17 predicted proteins | sample TARA_R110002012 | Tara Oceans TARA_R110002012 (sample SAMEA4396515) | marine metagenome | biome: Westerlies Biome; feature: [DCM] deep chlorophyll maximum layer (ENVO:01000326); material: water (ENVO:00002006), including particulate matter (ENVO:01000060) such as... | depth 40 m
TGGCAAAGAAAAAAAATGTCAAGAAAAAGACTAAGAAAAAGACTAAGAAAAAATAAAACTTAAACCACCTCTGTCTGAGGTGGTTTTATATCAACCACTTCTTTAAATCTTCACCTAATACTTTGTTGGCTAAGTTTATCTTACCTCGTAGATTTTTAATTATAAACTCGTCTACTGTTCCTTCAGACATAAGATCAATATATGTAACTTTTTTTGTTTGACTTATTCTGTGTGCTCTATCCTCTGACTGCAATCTAATTTCTAAATCATAGCTATTACTATAATACACAACGGTATTGCTAGCAGTGAGAGTGAGACCGTATCCACCTGTTCTAGGATTGCCGATAAAAAATCGTAGAGGGTCTTCTCTATCCTGAAACCTAATAACAATATCCTGCCTATCAATCTCAGGAGTATCACCATAAAACGACTCCACAGTTTCTTTTCCGTATCTTTCTGAAAGTATTTCGTTAATTTGTTTGATGTCATGACGATATATCGCCCAAATAATGACTTTGCCATCTATCTCCTCTAATATATTTAAAAGTTCATTGACTCTATTATTTTTTAAATGCTTAACTTCACCAGCGTCAGTTTTTATATGACCACAAGTTATTTGATGAAGTCTGACCATTTGTGCTAATGCGCTAGCCGCAGTTGTTTGAGAGTTTTGTAAAACTGCAACAGCGTTGTCTTTCATGCTATCGTAAGCTTTTATCTGCTCAGGTGTCAAAGGCACGTTTCTTTTCATATAAACTTTATCAGGTAAGTCTAAACAATCTTCTTTTAAAACTCTGTAAGAAAACTTATCCAACTTACCATTTAGTTCATCTAGTCTTGTATAGCCTGTGACTAATTTATAAGTATGACTACCAGAACTTCTTTCCACCATTAATGCATAACGATTACGAAAAGTGTAGTATGAAGAAAAGTCCAAGTACAACGGATCAAGGAAATAACATTGAGTGTATAAATCTAGTGGACTTTTAGTGACAGGAGATCCTGTCAATATTCTTCTATACTTTGCAAACCTTCTTAAACCTAAAACATTTTTAGTTCTAGAAGCAGTGGGTGATTTGATAGTGGTTGACTCATCAATCGCCATTAATGCAGAGTGTGTTAGTAGAAACTTTTCGGCTATAACTAAACCTTTTTTTGTGCTGAAAGCCTCTATATTCATTAAAAATATAATCAACTCTTCACCGTGATTAAACAACTTTTGATTTTCTTTTTGTTGTTTTTTTGTGGCTGAAGGAGACCAAGTAACAATATTATGCATGACGTGCTCTGGCATATGAATGGGTATCTCCTGTCTTTCCCAGTTTCTATAAACACCTTTTGGTGCAATAACTAAAGCTGCATTTATTTTACCTTTATCGTAAAGCATAGCTATATTATCTACTAATACTTTAGATTTACCTGTACCCATTTCCATAAATAAAGCATAATTTTCTTTACTATGACAAGCACCCAATGCTTTTAATTGATGCTCGTATGGCTTTGTTTTAAACTTATAATCCATAACTAACTCTTTCTAAAATTCTTAAATAAAAATTAATACTTGCAAATCTTTTTGTCAATGACTATATTCATAATTAGAATTAAGAATGACTGTTTATGTGATACAAGAAGTTGCTGGTAGAAATGTTTTAAGTGCTGAAAAGTATGGTAAATTAGAACTTTTATTACCAGAGGGTTCTCAATTAGTTTTGAGCACGGGACCAACTGTAAGACGTCTAAACAAAAAGTTAAAAGATTTTTGTGACGATGATTATTTATTATTGATTGGTGATCCTTCAATTATAGGTATTGCATGTGCAGTTGCCGCGAATTATAATCGTGGTAGATTCAAATGTCTTAAATGGGATAAACGTGAATTTAAGTATTATCCTATTGAGGTAAATCTATACGAGAAGGGAGAGATAGATGAATAGTTTGTTAGAAGACATGGAAGAAGAATTTTCCAAACCGACTATCGGAGATAACTCACTAAAAGAAGTTTCTGGTCTTTGTTCTGAATTATCATCAGAGCAGAGTGAATATGAAGAGCTTGAAAAAATGTTAAAAGAAAAAGCTAAAAGTATTCGTAAGTTATCAGAAGAAATAATTCCAGCCAGAATGGCGGAGTTAGGTTTAGAAAGCTTAACACTTAAAGACGGTTCACAAATTAAAGTGAAACAGAAAGTGCAAGCATCTATTCCTATAAGGTTTCGTGAAGACGCGTTTCAGTGGCTTCGTGAAAACGGACATGGCGACTTGATAAAGAATCAAGTATCTGCTACGTTCGGTAAGGGTGAGGATATGACTGCCTCTGAATTTGTAAATAAAGTTCAGGAGTTGGGTTATGATCCTCAACAAAAACTATGGGTTGAACCTATGACATTGAAAGCTTTTGTAAGAGAGCAAATCAATGAAGGTAAGGAGATACCCATGGAAAAGTTCGGAGTCTTTGTTGGCGCCGAAACCAAAATAAGTAAAAAGTAAAATGTACATAGGAGGTACAAAATGGCAAATGCAAGTGCAAACACAAACAGTGTTGCAAAAAAAGAAGAAAGCAAACTACCCGCACTAAATCTAGAGTTAATGGAAATGGACGCTTCTAGCGGCCTAGAAAATATCTCGCAAGATGATTTAGCAACACCAAGATTAAAAGTCTTGATGCAACTCTCTCCTGAATTGGAAGAGTTAGAAAACGCAAAAGCTGGTATGATTTTTAATACAGTTACAAGTGAATTGTATGACGGATCAAAAGGTATACGCGTTTTACCTTGTGCGTATCAACGTCAATACGTTGAGTGGGCTGACAGAGGACAGGGATCGGGTGCACCGTTAAATGTCTTTGATGCTTCAAGTGATGTCTTAACCAAAACAACAAGAGATGATAGCAATAAAGATCGTCTCTCGAATGGTAATTATGTTGAGACTTGCGGTAATCATTATGTGTTATTAATAACAGATGAGGGTGACGCAACTCCGGCTTTGATTACCATGAAAGCTACTCAATTAAAAAAGAGTAGAAAATGGAACTCGATGTTACTTAATCTAAAACTAAAAGGTAAGAACGGATTGTTCACTCCTCCGTCTTACAGTCATTACTATCGTTTGAAAACAGTCAAAGAAGGTAATGATAAAGGTAATTGGTATGGTTGGGAGATCACTCGTGAGGATCAACTACAAGATACTAATTATTACTCCATGGCTAAAACTTTTGCAGAGAGCGTAGGCAAAGGCGAAGTGAAGGTCAAGTATGAACAGGAATCTGCTACAAACGAGCAGGCTACTCCTTTCTAAACTATAGGGGCGGGCGACCGCCCCTTTTAATTTATGGAAGACAGAGTAAAAAAATTTAAAAGTATTTTCTACGGCTTAGACAGAGCGTATGGTCAGTATGTTAGTGACGGTCAATCTGTAAATGGTAAAGCTTCTGGTAAAGCTTTTATATTAAAACAACCCGTAACTGATCAGTTATGGATAGACCATATAAATGGTAAGGATCCAAGTTTAGGTATCATACCAATTAGAGATGATTCAAGTTGTATATGGGGTTGTATAGACATAGATACATACCCTTTAGATTTTAAAAAGATTGTAAGTAAGATTAGAAAATTAGATTTACCTTTAGTCATGTGTAGATCAAAGAGTGGTGGTGCTCACATATTTTTATTTTTAAGAGAACCAACACAAGCAAAAATTATAAGAGATAAATTAATAGAGTGGTCTGGATTGATTGGCTACGCTAATTGTGAAGTATTTCCAAAACAAATAGAGATCAGAGCAGATAGAGGAGACACAGGTAATTTTTTAAACTTACCTTATCATGGCGGTGATGAAAGTATGAGACACGCTTTTGATGATGACGGTCAAGCTATTACATTAGATGAGTTCTTTCTTCTGTATGAAAAGCATAGTGTTGGTCTACAGTATCTCAAAGACTTTAAACCTAAAGTAGAAAAACAAATAAATGATTTAGATGACGGTCCTCCTTGTATAGCAACTCTTATGTCACAAGGTATACCTGAAGGTGGTAGAGATAACACATTGTATCAGTATGCCGTTTACGCAAAGAAAAAATGGCCTGAGCAGTGGCAAGACAAAGTAGATGAGTTTAATCACAAGTATATGGAAAGACCACTTAGCTCTTCACAAGTTCAAAAGACAATTAATCAGCATGAGAAAAAAGATTATCAATATAAATGTAAAGACCAACCTATGTGTTCTGTTTGTTCACCCATACAATGCAGAGCAAAACAATATGGTATAGGTAATTCTTTTCAACATCAGGTTAGTGATTTAACAAAGTTTGAAAGTGATGAGTCCACATGGTTCTTAAACATAGACGGTAGAAGATTAAAATTATCTACAGAACAATTGTATGATCAACACAGATTTAGAAAAGCATGTTTGAATGAAATAAATATACTACCTAATATTATGAGACCTAATGATTGGGATAATAGAATACAATCTTTATTACAGGTTGTAGAGGTAATACAAATGCCACATGAGATTACAAAGACAGGTAGGTTTGAAAACTTATTAGAAAGATTCTTAGAGGACCAAGGTGAAGCAGAACACATAGACGAAATTGAAATGGGTAAGGCATTGTTTGAAGACAAAGAATATATTGATATAATCAAAGAGAATGGATTGGAAAAAGAAATCAAGGTTCAAAAAATGACTGCTTTTTTTAGATCAGATTGGTTACAGAAGTTTTTGAAGAAGAATGATTTTAAAGATTTTAATGCTACAGAAATGACTGCTCACATTAGAAATAAATTAGGTGGTGGAGATATCAGGCGTAAAGTTAAAAATAAAACAACGTATCTTTGGTTCTTGCCATGGCAGAAAAAAAGCGAGGATGAGTTCAAAACACCTGACATGAGAGAGGATGCTCCGTTTTGAGAAACATAATCTTTGGACCACCAGGCACGGGTAAGACCACGCACTTACTTCATATCGTGGAGAAAGAGTTACGTGAAAACAAAGTATCACCTGACAAGATAGCTTATCTAGCGTTTACAAATCAAGCGGCTGACGAGGCTTTGTCAAGAGCTATATCTCAATTAAATTATAGCACAAAAGATTTTATGAACTTTCGAACATTACATAGTTTAGCTTACAGAGAATTACATTTAAAAGAAGAAAACATCATGAGCGATGATGACTACAAAGTGGTATCAGATAAACTACAAATTAATCTTAGTAATCCGAACAAGAACACCGAAACATATGGCGCTGGCTTTCCTGATGATATATTTATGAAAGTTATTGACGGTGCAAAAGTCAGAGGACTCACAACCGAAAACTTTTTTAATGATCCTACTGTAGGTCATTTGCAAGGGGGCTGGTTAAAATTAAAATATATTGATCAAGCTTTACATCAATATAAATCAGAGAGAAACAAATTTGATTTGACTGATTTGATAGTTGAGTTTAATAAAAAACATTACGATACTATGCCTCAGTTCGACGTGGTAATAATAGATGAAGCACAGGATCTGAGTTGGTTGCAATGGAAAATGGTAGAAAGAATTATTGAAAATAGTAAAAGAGTCTACGTCGCCGGAGATGATGATCAAGCTATCTATCGTTGGGCGGGAGCCAGACCTGAGTATTTAATTAATATGGAAGGTCAAAGAACTGTATTAAATAAGTCTTATAGATTATCTAAGTTAATTCATAGACATGCAAATAAACTAATCACAAGAATATCAGATAGAGTAGATAAAGAATGGACATCAAGAGATGATGACGGTGAAGTAAATATATATCCGATAGAACAATTGCAAAAGATGAAAGAAGGTCAGTGGTTGATCTTAGCAAGGGATAGGTATCGTTTAGATAAGTTAGAAGAGGACTTAAAAATCTACGGCTACTATTATAAAAGAGCTGATAAAACTTCTATTAATAAAAGAATACATGAAGCAATCTTAGCGTGGGAAGATCTGCGCAGAGGTAAAGAAATAGGTATTAAACAAGTGAAAAGTTGCTATGCTTATATGAAGACAGGAGAAGGAGTGGAAGTAGAACATAAGGGTATGAAGAAAGCAGATAAAGAAAAATTATATAACTTCGAAGCATTGAAAAATAATTATGGTTTAAAAGTAGATAAAGATTTACCGTGGTTTAAAGCGTTAAAAAATATACCACCGTCAAAGTCTATTTATGTTAGGGCAGTTTTACGCCGTGGTGAAAACATTAGACACGAACCACGGATCAAGTTATCGACTATACACGGATCAAAAGGTGGAGAGTCCGATAATGTTATGTTACTTACAGACTTATCTCGCAAAGCAGATGATGAGTATTGGAAGAACAGGGATTCAGAGCGACGAGTATTCTATGTAGGAATGACACGTGCTAGGAATATATTAAACATTGTCAGATCTCAATCTGACAGAGAATTTTCGGAGGTTTTTTAATGTCATTTACAAACGTTGTTATCAAACAACTTCAGATAACTATTAAACAAATTTCTAAAGTCAGAGCAGAAGGCGCGAAGCTTAGACGTGATGACTTAGATAAAGCAGTAAAAGTTTTAAAGAAAGATTTAGAACAATTACTGCAAGACTTACAACAACAAAAGGAGAAAGAAGATGCAGAGTGAAAAGTGTTTACAAGAAGCTATTAGATTAGTAACAGGCCCTAGAGCAAATGATTATGGTGATAAAACTATCACACATTGTAATATTGCAGCTCTATGGAGTTCTTATTTAGGAAAAGAAGTATCAGCTCACGACGTAGCCATGTGTATGTTATTGATGAAGGTTGCTAGAATAAAACATAAAGCAACACCCGATTCTTATATAGATATTGCTGGGTACGCGGCCATAGCAGCTGAAATAGAAAAAGAGGACTAGTGACTCAAATGCCTTTGTTCCAACCACCTAGTGAGTGGACGCCACCTGAAAAGGTGCCTGATTTGACAGAGGCTACAGAGATAGCAGTAGACTTAGAAACCTGTGATCCTAACATAAAGACTATGGGGCCAGGTTGGCCTAGGGGTGACGGTTTTATAGCTGGAGTTGCAATAGCAGTAGACGGTTGGAAAGGATATTTTCCAATACGTCATGAAGGCGGTGGTAATTTTGATGAGAAGATTGTCAAGCGCCAAGTAAAAAAAATTATGGAGTTACCCTGTGATAAGATATTTCACAATGCTTCTTATGACGTAGGGTGGCTTCGCTGGTGGGGCATAGAAGTCAAGGGTAAAATTATTGATACACTGATAGCCGCCCCTCTTATAGATGAAAATAGATTTAGATACTCCTTAAATGAATTAGGAAAAGATTATTTAAAAGACTCGAAGTCAGAAGGTCTACTATACGAGGCTGCAAAAGAATGGGGTGTCGATGCTAAAGCTGAAATGTATAAGCTACCGCCCATGTATGTGGGTCCTTATGCAGAACAAGACGCTGATCTGACCCTCAGACTATGGCAATTTTTTAAAGTAGAATTAATTAAGCAAGAGCTATCCAGTATCTTTGATCTCGAAACACGGCTCTTCCCATGCTTATTAGATATGAAATCTAATGGAGTTCGCGTTGATTTACAAAAGGCCAATCATATAAAAATAGATTTAAGTAAAAAAGAAAAAGATCTTTTACATAAAATTAAACAAGACACAGGAGTTGATGTAGATGTTTGGGCTGCTGTCAGCGTGGCTAAAGCTTTTGATAAGTTAAAGATATCTTATGAAAGAACACCAAAGTCAGGTCAGCCAAAGTTTGATAAAAACTTTCTAACAACTCACAAACATCCTTTAGCTAAAATGATAGTGCAGGCTAGAGAGTTTAATAAAGCACGCACTACATTCATTGATACGATACTCACCCACGAACACAAAGGTCGTATTCACGCTGATATACATCAAATGCGCAGTGAGAGTGGTGGTACAGTCACAGGTAGATTTAGTTATAGTAATCCTAATCTCCAGCAGATTCCAGCTAGAAACAAGGATATCGGACCAATGATCAGGTCTATCTTTATTCCTAATGAAAAATGTAAGTGGGGTAGTTTTGATTACAGTCAGCAAGAACCCAGAGTGTTAGTTCACTTTGCTGCATTAACCGGCGGTGGATTAAAAGGTGCTAGTGAAGTGATTGAGTCTTATAAACATGAGGATCCAGACTTTCATCAAGCAGTGGCGGACATGGCTGGCATAGATAGAAGAACCGCGAAAACAATTAATTTAGGTATGATGTATGGCATGGGTAAAGGTAAGCTTTCAAGTGAACTTGGATTAGACAGAGATGAAACAGAAGATTTATTTACACAGTTTCATGCTAACGTGCCTTTTGTAAAACAATTAATGGAACAAGCAACACGGAAAGCAGAAAACGTAGGCTTTCTTCGAACACTGTTAGGTCGTAAATGTCGTTTTGATACATGGGAACCGCGAGCATTTGGTATACATAAACCATTACCTTTATGGTTAGCTGAGAAAGAATATGGACGTGACTTAAAACGTGCATGGACTTACAAAGCTTTAAATAGATTGATACAAGGATCTAGTGCAGACATGACTAAAAAAGCTATGGTGGATTTATACGAGCAAGGAATCGTATCTCATATACAAGTTCACGATGAATTAAACTGTTCGATTGAGTCTGATGAACAATCAAAAAAAATTAAAGAAGCAATGGAAAATACAGTGCAATTAAAGGTACCTTTGAAAGTAGACATGGATATAGGATCATCATGGGGAGAAATGAAAAAAGGGTAATTGGTGACGTCAGTGAACATAGAGCTATCATTAAGTTCTTAGAACAAGGCTACGAGGTATTTAAAAATGTATCGAGTTCTGGCCCCATTGACATGGTGTTAGTTCACTATAAGACAGGAGAGGTCAGACTCATAGATGTTAAGACAACATCACGCAGGACAAAAAGTTGGCGGCCAGGATCAAAGATTATTAGACAACGGACCAAGGAACAGATAAGGTTGAAGGTGGAGTTTGAATATATCGAAAAAGAGTAAATGTTAAAATTTTTTTTAATTGGTTGGATGTGTATAGGTACTGGTGTAGACCAAAATTGTTTAAGGGTAGCCTCTGAAATAACTCATGCTAACTATGAAGAATGTAATGAATACTATCAATGGGTTCAAGATGACCTTACTGATCTTACTGGCTACGTTAGTATGTCATTTAACTGCGTTCAAGCTGCTAGTTTAGAAGATATTTTATATAAACAAGATACGTAAATTATCCTTGACTATCATATAAATTCCCATATATACCTATTATTATATGAAACAACATATAATATTTAGGAGAAAGAAATGACAGATGTTACTAAGTATAAATCTGTAGCCATAAAAATTGATGTGTACAACAAGGCAAAGCCCATGGCACAAAACAAGTATATGTCTATGGGTTCTTATTTACATTATTTAATTGACAAAGAACACAATCAAGAAAGCAATCAACCAACCATACAGAATGGAGAAGACCACAGTGCAAGAACAACAGAACAAGGATAATGTTAAAAGAGCTTTATACATATCAGTCTTAAATAAGATGATAGGTAATTTATCAGAGCTAGAAGCGAAAGAAATTTTACTAACAAATGTACCAGCGTACATCACAAGTAAAGAGCATGATCACGCTGAACATATCAAAGAATTATACAATGTGCTAAGAGAGAAAGCTGAACTACAACACGCCATAAAGGATGTGCGTTCCATTTACTTTACAAATATGCCTGCACAAGGGCACGTAAAGGATGACAAAAAAAATAGTTAGTGGCGTCACTAGATTTCAAGAAAAAAATCCACAGTCAGGCGACGTAATTAATCGCGTCCGAGTTCATTATACTGACGGTTCTTCAAAAGAGTTTGATGTTATTGATTGGGAAATAACATTACAAGACGGTCGTCGTTTATGGAAGAAACACGAGCAATCTATTAGTGAGTTTAAATGACTGATACTACAGTCTATGATAAGAGAGCAAAGAATCTGAGATATAAATCAGACCGACGAGGATTTAAACAATTGCGGTGGGAAGATCTCATGGAAAAAGAAAGAGATTACTGGAGAGCAAGGGTTCAGCAAATGGATCAGGACAGAGATGAGTTCCGTATTAAAAAAGAAAAAGCATAAGGGGCGACGTAAAGTAGGGTCCAAAAAGAGACGCAATCGTCGCCGTATTCGCTTACACCTCCGCGTTAGAAAATAAATTAATTACATTCTCCTTGACGGATACAGGGGCCTCTTCCTCATCACATTGACACAAATTCTTACTAGATAACATTATATTTTCTTGTTCTAATTTTGTTACTTTATCTGTTAGATAAACAATAATACTTTTCATTTCGTCATTACTCATTTTAAATCTCCTTTTATATGGCGTGAACTTTCTATTTTATACTAATTGAAGATAAAAAATCAATCTCTTTTATTATTAGGATCTTGATTCTTGTGCAACTGATCGCCAATCGCGTAGATCATGACACAAAGAAACGCTAATAATAGCGTAATTAAGACTAAACAAGTTCCTACTATTACAGAAAACAATCGCACTCCTCCACGTCAAATTCACAGATAGGACAAATGTCTTCAGCCTCTTCTTCCATTAAATGAAGTCTTCTACCACGATAGGTGTTCTTTCGCCCACATAGGCCCCTAAAACGTTAAAATCGAGGTATTCTATCGCCTCTTCTACGTCCATATCATCTCTATCTCTCAAGATGTAAGTCATCTTCTTTTTACTGTAAACTAATATGTCGTCCATACCACAACGCGAACCCACGCCGATAATCGCATCGTCAAAGCCGTCCCATTTAATTAAACCGTCGTCCACTACGCCAGGCTCGCCATAAGCTCTGACATTTTCTTTGCACGATTGGGGGTCTGCTTGGCCCAACGCGAGTCGAGCATTTCAGCCGCCGCGGTTTTATAGTCTGGTGGTGTCTTTTCTTTTAACGCTGACCACATATTGCGGAACTTACTCACGCCGGTTTTTCCTAGTTGGAATACCATTTCCACTACGATCTCTTTGCATTGATCATGGACCATGGACTCACCGAGTAAATCTTCTGCTCCTGATATCGCGTTCTCTAAATCTTTTTCTAATATTTCCATTAAAAATTCTTCGCCGTATTCTTTATCATCTTCCCAAAAATCTTCGACGCAAAGATGGCCGACGCCCACAGTTCTCTTGTTTAAAGTGTCCAAGTAGACCTTGTTGCGGTAACCTTCATGATCACGTACTGATTTTAATAGTCTTTGCATATCCATTAGTTTCTCTCCATTCTGTGTATATCTAAAAATGCTATGGACT
>TARA_R110002012_G_scaffold24851_1_pt1 | contig 11278 bp, 14 predicted proteins | sample TARA_R110002012 | Tara Oceans TARA_R110002012 (sample SAMEA4396515) | marine metagenome | biome: Westerlies Biome; feature: [DCM] deep chlorophyll maximum layer (ENVO:01000326); material: water (ENVO:00002006), including particulate matter (ENVO:01000060) such as... | depth 40 m
CTCTTGGTTTTCCACACGCCAGACTTTCCGCTTCGGACTGGTGTGTTTCACAGAATTTTCCCCCTTTACATTTCTTACCACAAGGTTTAAAATCGTTCCATTTATAACCCTTAATTTTCGCGTATTTTTCATTTTCAAGATCTTCATTTCTAATACATTTTCGGGCACAACATTTCCCACTTTCAGTCGTTTTCTTCTTATTCGTTCCCTTTCGTTTTTCATTAATTTCAAGTCGTTTTTCTTCCTTCACTTTTAGTTCTACATATAATTTCACAAGATCGGGTTTCTTAATTTTATCTGTTTCTTTCATTAGGACTTTTTCGCGTTTTTCCCATTTTCCAGTTTTTTCTTTCTTTTCATTTTCCTTCGCTTTTTTCAACATTTCTTCAAGTTGTTCCGCGGTGAAATTCATAAGATTATTATTTTCCATTTTACTTTCCCTTTTACTATATTATATATACGCGGTTAGTTCTTAAGTAGTTTAGCGGTGTGTATTTCTTCGCGGTGTTTTTTCTGTTATTCTGTTTTTCTTCGCTTTTCCTTCTTCGCTTCTTAATTATATATACCGCTAAGACTTTAAGTAGTTTTTTATTCACTACTGTATTGTTGTTAAAGCGGTATTTACTCCTCCACGCGCACTACTACCGCGCGGAGTTTCACACCGCAACGGAGTAATAAGGTAATTAAATTAATATAATATTATTAAAGGTCTAAATTTTTACGAGTTTTACGATACTTAGATATTGTAAAATACGATTATACAAGAATAGTCCTAAATCCTTAACGATTTTGACTTAATTAAAAAATGATTATTAGAATTGTTAAAATGTTAAATACACCGACGACTACCTTAATTTACGAGTAGTCCATATTACAATTAATTAATTATACAGAAACAGACACAGTTCCGTCTAAATTGACATAGTAAATAGCGTCGCATAATACGAACACGTCAATATGAGTAATAGCACCCACAGCGTCCTTCTGATAGACTAAATTAATAGGTAGGGAGCGGTCAGCAGTATTAATACCCGCCTCAAGAGCGACACGCTGGAACGCCTCAAAGTCATAACCGATTGTGAAAGCGGAAAGTTCTTGCTGATTAACGGTATCCGTCCCGCGCGCTGTGACGTTATTATGGCAATGTTTTAGAGAATACGCCATCTGGTGTTGATAATCACCTAACTTACCAAACGCCTTCTGTAATTCCACAAGACTTTCGGGACCCGTGACAACGTCTCGTGAAGGATAGCGAACAGACCCAATCTCAAATCTAAATGAAGATACATTAGCACGCTGGAATACAGAAGTATCATAATTAGCATTGACGTTTCGCTGGGCGTTGGCGATAAATGTAGCGAAAATAGATTTAACTGATTTAACCCGCGCTGGAATACTAATAGTATGAGACCCAGCGACAGCGGGTGTCTGTGCTGAAAAGTGGCGGTATGTCTGACCCGCTAACTGGAGGACACCTCCACTCTGTTCCATAACCATACGGAGACGGTCGTAGAACGCTCTATCTAAATCTATGAGGTGTGAAACATACTCAATATTGGATACTTCCCAAGAAGGATCAACAAGAGCACCGGCGGCGGCAGCACCTTCGCGCTGTTGCTGACCTATACGTAGTGAGTCGCATAAGGTTATTTCCAGAGTAAAACCCGCGTTCATCATTATTAGAGGGAGGTATTTATCCATATTTAGGAAACCCGACAAGAGCGGAAACGCTTGTTTCTTGGTAGCACCCGCTAAAATCTTGTAATTAAACCCTTGAGCGACTAAACCACCAGCGGTCGGTTGATTAGCAGCGTTGTTACCAACGATAGCACCCGCATTATCAGTTCCCGATAAAATAATCTGGGCACAAGCGGGATACGAAAGTTCGTGAAACTCACCCGTAGCAGTATTAGCGGTATGTTGAGTTACCATATTATTAGAGTGTTGTGTAGCGTCGTCGGCGGCGACAGTCTGTCCCGCACCAGCGGTATTAAGAGCACCAGTAAAAGGGATACAATATAATCCTTGCTGGGTGAGATTGTTAATAATGTAATCTTTAGGACACTGATTAAGAACCATTACGGCATAAAGGCGGGAATATTCATTAATATCCTCAATTACTACACCACCGCTTTCAATCCTAAGACGCTGTATCCAAGAGGGGCAGAAAGGATTTAGTGAAAGCATTTCGTCAGCATTACCAACTTGAACGGCACGGATATCGCAAGTCAAATATGAGTGGGCGCAATCCAACATACTATCAGCATTGACGTCAATTCTTACGACTGTAGCGCCAGAATTGTTAGAGAATGTAGCACCATTCGTAGGGACGAAGGAGCGTCTGTTAGAACGCGACTCAATCGCAAGGGGTAAAATATTATCATAATTTAAAGCGGGCGGGGCAACTCTTTCCATTTTATGATTATACTTATATAAAAATTATTGTTTAAAAATGTGTGTTAGTTTTAGACTTACTTAACTATCGGGGACTATTTCAATCCTAAATAATACAATTGTGTTAAGATTAGCATTATTGGGGACTTGTGTTCCGTCGTCTAGAAACAATTTAAAATTGACAGAATTACCAGAAGGATTACTACATACAACAGATACGGGGTTAGTCAATTGAAAATTACCAGTCACTCGCTGGACTGGGGTTGTCACAGTATCAGAGACAGCACCACCAGCACCGCGGACAGTTGTTACGGCAGCACTATCATATTCTTCATATATATTAGGGATTAAAAATCTATTACTATTTCTTAAAAAGTTGGTAGCACCTCCGGGAGCGAAATTAGTAGAGTTATAATTATTACCCCCCATACCTAAACCCTCTACTCCTAAAGAGAACAATTGAACTTGACCTACCGCTTGACCCGCCACTTGGTCGCCTACCGCACAACCTAAAAGAGTAAATATCGCTCTTGACGCTGTGTTATGAGCGGGTAAGGGAAAAGAAGGAAACTGAAAATCAAAATCACCAATTTCGTTTCGTCCTTCACCGTCGTCGCTCGTGACTTGATAATGATATGTATTTCTAAGACGCTCCATTTCTAATTGTGCTGACATTTTATAATATGATATATATTTAAATTATCTTAAAAGAGTAATATTATTTTAAGGGTCGGTGAGACTTCCCATTACTTTTCCAACCATACCTCTATTTAGATTACCTCTTGTCTGAGCGAAAGCACTACCCGAAGACCTACCTAAAGCACCAGCGTCAGTAGCAACTTTTCGGGCGCGTTCTAAAGAAGATTGTGTAGAACCTTTAAGATCTTTACCTCTACGTAGAGCGTCCATAGCGCTTAAAGTGTCTCCCGTTCTAATCGCTTCACTTCCCGCTCTCACAACACCTTCAGCGCCCGTTAGTAGAGTTTCCCCCGTTTGTGCGAGGTCTGCTACATTCTGGACTAATCCTAATGCGCTACGCGCTACACCCGTCGCGGGTGCGAGCGCCGCGCCTAAAATAGGGACACGCTCTACAATAGAAATCGCCTTACCCCCTTCACTACTAATTTTATGACCTATTCTTGAAGTCTCACCTAATACTTTTTTACCAATACGAGCAGAACTTTCTAATCCAGCAGAAATTTTATCACCTAAACGAAAACCCATTCTTTATATAGATTATATATATTAAAAGGTTTGATATTACTTAAGGTTTAATTTTAGGTCTTCCAACATTTCTCGGGCGACCTACTTTATTTCTTTTTTTATATCTTTCTAATTCTTGTTGTTGTTCTTGAATTATTCTTGATTGTTCCATAACTCTACCACTTCCACTATCACTTCTTACGCCATATTGTTCTGATATTCTCCTTTCTTCTGCTGTAATATCTTGAATTGGTTTCTCTTTCTTAAGAAAATCAATTTGGATACCTAACTGAAAATGAAGACCATTTAAATCTAATATTCTATTTCTTTCGTCTGTTAGACGAATAGTTAATATATCAATAACACTTAAATCAACTAAAGATTTATGAGTATTATTTTGGGGTTCGCTAAAAATAATACCTCCACTTTGGACTTTAATAGGGATACGAGCAAGTATATTAGAGAATGTCCCATTTTGACTATCAAGAGTTCCACTTGATACTAAATTAGTTCTTATATAAATACCGTGAATAGACCCATTAATATCTATAACATTATCACTTGTTCTATCAGCAACAGCGGTAGCGGGAGTTATTATTACGTCTCGTTTTCTAAATCCTAATTCTATTCGCGCGTGAGTATCAGCATTAGTTCCAGTATTAAATAATAATTGTAATACGAGTGTTTTACCAGCGTCAGCACCAGCACCCGCAACTGATACTTGATATTTTTGACTATCTGGTTGGTAATCACACCCGAAAGTAAAATCATATCCATTAGGAGCATTAAATCCAGTAAATACTTGGTCGGGAAAAGCAGTCTCTAAATAATTACCTAAACTGATAGCAGAGTAATTACCAGCGGGTATAGTTAAAGAAGCAGAGGAAGTATTAGTCGTTCCGTTTTCTGTTATTGAGAAATCAATTCTATCATTTACACCTTGTCTTATATTATAAAAAGAGTAAGGTATAGTCGCTCCATTTAAAGATATAAGACAATTCATATTATCGGGGACTATGACTTTCTCTTGTAATTGATACTGAAAATATGAGTTCATATTAAATCCTTCGTTATTAGTAGCGAGATAAGAAGAAGCGTCCCTACTATCTAAATATATGATTTTACTTGGAAACTCATTATGACCTTCTAAACTATATGACATTTGTATATACTCCTCATATATTTAAATCTGTAGAGTTCTTACTGTATTGTTGTTAAAATTAATTATGTAGAAACTACTTAAAAATAAAACGTTTATTAATAAGTAGAAGGGTGTGAATAGTAATAGAAAAAAAAATAATCAATAAAAAAAATGGACTTTAATGGTAACTGGGATATTCTGGGTGTCATTATGGAAATGAAAGATAAAGAGGAATATTTAGATAAAGTAGAAAAAATCGCAAGAAATAATTTCGCGCGTGTTTTAAAAGCAATTGATAAATCTTCTTCGTCTTCTTGTTCGGGTTGGTGTGACCTATCTTACTCGCAACACCTTCAAGAACCCAAGATACTTAAACTTGATAAAAGTAAAAAATTTTTCTGGAAGACAATAATGAGAGGTCCTAAGCAAGGGCAAGTGAGAAAAATATTTCCTAAATCAATTAAAGAAAATGAAGCATTTATGTATGAAATTGAGGAACATTATGAAGATTATGAAAATTACGGTGACATATTTAATATTGAATTATACCTCCCTTATAAATACTATAATGTCCCCTACCAAGCGGGCGGATACTTATTCGGTGAAGGAGATCCGACGTGGCGGGATTATCCTAAAGGTTTATCATTAGAAGAATTTACTGACTGGTATATTTGGGATAATGGAATACATTATGAAATTAGGTGGTCTCATAACCACTATTGTTATTATGTTGATTGGAAGTATAGGGACGAGATAGGGTCTTTTATTAGAAAGGCGGCGAAAGAAAATGACGAAATAGAAAAAGAAGTCAATATTCCTAATGGTAGGGAGAAACATAAAGAACTCTTTAAGGAGGGTCCCGCCTTCGGGAGGTATTCTATCAAGAGTCTCGCTGGTTGGATTAGTTTATTTCACGAAGACTATAAAGAAGGCGACCATACTAATTTTACTATTAAGGAGTATATAGAAATCTGTGAAGATAAATTCGCGTGTTGTTGGGACTTTACAAGCGACGAGGAAAGTCAAGTGTGGCGATAATTACCGTAGGATAGGTCGCCCCCTTGGGGACTTACTTACTTTTTTCTTTTATCATATTTAAAAACCTTTTACGATTAGCAACTTGTTTATCCGCATTTTCTTTATTCTTAAATTTATTTTTCCCGACTTTTCCAGTTTTAGTATTTTTTACATAGTAGAACTGACCTCTTTTAATTGTTATAAATGTCATATAGTTTATATTGACATATATAATTTATTGACTATCTTTATTGTATTGTTGTTAAAATTAGATTATATAGATTATCAAATATATATATATATCTATATAAAGGATATGTTTAGCACAAATTTCGGTGGCGGATATAAAGCATACGCTCAACGACAAAGCGCCGTGAGTAAAGCAAATAAAGCACAGCAGAAATCACAAAGAATAAGTAAAGCAACGGCGGGTAAAAAGAAAACAAGAAAAGAAGAGAATAAAGGAAAACATAGAAAAGTTAAAGGTGGAGAAATAACTATAACCTCGGGAACAGAAAAACAAGGTGGGACTGGTTATGGTGTGGTAAATGTATTACCCGCTAAAACACCTAATCGTAAAGGCGCGGGAAGACCGCCTAAAAGTATAAGTGGAGGAGGTGGGCGAGGAAGAGGTTTAGATAGCGCATTCGGGTCTCAAGATACAATAAGAGAAACAAAAGAAAAAAGCGAAGAAAAAAAGCGAGAATTACGAGCAGAACAAGAACGAAGAGAAGAAAGAATAGAAAGGAGGTCGGCAGCAGAATTAGTAGAACAACGAAGAGATAGGGCAGAAAGACAGCGTCAATTTAATATACAAGAACGCGCAAGAGTAGCAGAACAAGCAGATAGACGCGCTCAAGGCGCAATAGACAGAGCAAGAGAAGAAGCAAGAATAGAAGCAACAGAAGTAAGAGAAGAAGCACAAGAAGCGCGTTTCCAACAACAACAAGACGCTCAAGAAGCGCGTTTCCAACAAGCACAACGTCAATTCGCGGAGGCGGGACGAGGAGGACAGCAACAACCCGTAATAAATGTGGACGCTGGAATACGTCCCGGAGCAATTAATTTCGCACCAGTCATAGAAGGGGCAAGAGTAGAAAATGTAGGTAATCCAGTCGTAAATGTAAATACAGACGCAACTACGCGTAGAAGACAAAGAGGTAGAGGTGGTGGGCGCGGTGGTGGTGGTGGTCGCGGTGGCGGTGGAGGTGGTAGTGAAAGTTCTTCTTCTGGTAGTGGAGGAAGCGAACCTCAAGACCCTACACCGCGAACTCGTAGAGCAAGAGGGGGTCAAGCAGCACAAAGAAGAACACAGCGTCAAGCAAGGACACCCTCGGCACAACCAGCGACAGAAGCAGAAGAGCAGAGTTTATTACAACAAGGAGCGGGGGCATTACTCGGTTTAGCACAAACGGGCGCAACTACAATAGGAGGCGGTTTAGCAAGAGTGGGTGGTGGTTTCGTCGGTGGTGTTGGTGAAGCAATCTCGGAACGCTTACCGACAGCAGAAACAGTAGGAGCAACGGTGGGAAGAGGCGCTGTAGCAGTCGGTGGCGCAACTGGTAGAGCAATAGCAAGTGGAACAACAACAATCGCACAAGAAGCATTAAGACCTACGCAAGAAGAAAAATTTACTCAAAGAGAATTACAATCGGCAAGTGAAGGAGAAGGTGGAGGTAGTGGCGAACTATCTATCGCTGATAAAATAAGAGTTAGAAAAGAACAAGACGCAAGAAGAATAGAAGAATTAAGAAGACAACCCGAACCAGCACCCGAACCAGTCCAGCGCAGAGCAGCAGCGCGCCAACCCGACGAACAAGACGCTATATTAGAAGATATAAAAAGAACCGCAACAAAAGTCGCAACAACTGGGGTAAATCTTGTAGGAGAAGCGTTAGGTCAAGTGGGATTACCTCAATTAGCAAGAACCTCAACACCAAAAATAACAACACCCGAGGACGCACTAAAAGACCCTCTAACTGGGGAACGAATTACAAGCGCTTTCATATCAGAAAGGAGGGGTGGGTCGGGAGACGAGTTTAGTAGTGAAGGAGAACAAGCGGGTAAAATATTCTCTACAGACGCAGAACTCCAAGAAAGTTTCGTAGCGGGCGCTGATATAAGTAGTGGTGAGGAAGCAAGTATCGCAAAAACACCAACACCAGCACAAGTAGCAAAAGATATTAAAAGTGGGAAAGAAGGTATATTTCGTCAAGCAGATAGAGTAGTAAGAACTAAGGGTGACGTTTTAGAAGAACCAGTAGAAGCACCAGAAAGTCCAACAACTATACAAAGATTACAAGACGAACAATCAGCAAGACAATTACAAAAACAAGAATATAAAGACCCTCTACAATTTCCTAAAGATCCAGTAGAACCTATTAAAAGAACTGGTGTAAAGATTTCACCTCCTATAGGTATTCCGCAAGCGGGCGCAGCAGAAATAGGCGCAAAGGTGAGAAGTATATTATCAACACCCTCCTCTTCTTCGCCGTCTTCGGGGAGTGGTTTTACAGATAGAAGCGGTCAAGGATATCAAGGACAAGCGGGTTTCTTAAGTGAAAGTGAAGGCGAAACTTCACCCGACGAAGAACCTAAAAGAAGAGATATTAAAAAATTATCCCCTAAACTATTAGTAAAAACAGCAGAACAATTACAACGTCAGCAAATAGACGTTGATAGAAGATTAGCAGAAGCACAAGAACAATTGGCAGAGCGCCAAAGACCTAATCTAATGGGTGAAGCATTAGTGGGCGGAACTCGTAGAGCAAGCACTTCTTCCAGCGGTAGTAGTAGTGGAGGAGGCAGTCTTCGCGGTAGCGACGAAAGTGAAGGATTAGGAGATATTGGCGAAGATTATAATTTAGATCAATATAGGGGTGACGATTACTAAAATTTATCTTAAATAAAATATTAAAATATTTATATGTATTAATTATAAAATGTTGGATAAAGATTGTATTAAAGAAAAAGTCGCGCTATGGAAAATTGGTTCTATGAGTAATGAAGATTTCTTGTGTTGGGTGATTGATTATCTTGTAGAAGAAATAGATAAAAAAGAAGATAAGAAAGTCGCAAGTGTTGGCGGAGCAGAAGCAGAAGCAGAAGAAACTAAAATTGAATAAGACGCCTCTAATTAAATATAAGTTAATAATATAAAATGGTTCATAGTGAAAGTCATAAAAAAGCGTTGAAAGACGGATTACTTACGCAGAAACAATACGATAAACTCCCCGAGGCGTTATTAGACGGTATAATTAAATCTAAAAAGAAGAATGGTGGAGCGGGGAAAGCGAAGAAGAAAACTAAAGGAACTCATAAAATGGGTGACGGAACCGTTATGACGGGTAAAACTCATAGTAAAACCTCTAAACCAGTTAAACCTAAAAAAGGAAAAGGTGGAGGAAAGAAAAAATAATACCCTATAATAAATGGCGAAGCGAAGCACACCTACGGATAAAGTAAAGATTACATATAAAGGTAAGAGTCGTATGGTCCCCGATACATACTTAAAAGGTCTAAAAGGTAAAGAAAGAGAAAAACAGATTAAGTCTATATTTTTAGGTAAAGATAGACCCGAAACTAAAGCACCTACGAAGAGGTCGGGTTGGGTAAGTAAGTTTGAGAAAAAATACGGCGTAAAAATAAATGATAAGGCATTCATACATAAAAATATAATTACAAGAACGGGTCAGAAAAAGATTATAGATAAAGGTATGGGAGCGTATTACTCTTCGGGTTCAAGACCTAATCAGACACCTACTTCTTGGGGGTTAGCGCGTTTAGCGTCTGTAATATTAAATGGACCTTCTCGTCGTATAGATAAAAAAATATGGGATAAGTATAAAGTATGAAGTTTAAGATTGTCCCGAGTAAAGTTAAAGGTAAGAAATATACCGCCATTTTTGATTGTCCTAAATGTAATAAACAGAAAACTATACATTTTGGAGCGAAGGGTATGAGTGATTTTACAATCCATAAAGACCCTAAAAGAAAAGAAAGATATTTAAAGCGTCACAGAAAAAGAGAGAACTGGAATGATCCTATGACTGCTGGTGCTTTAAGTCGTTGGATATTATGGAATAAAGAAACATATAAAGATAGTGTTGAGGATTTTATAGAAAGATTTAATTTAGAAGGTGATTGTTTAAAAGTCTTAATGAAAAACTGCGCTAAAAATAAAACATAAAAATAAAATCTTATATATAATATAAATAATGAGTGGATTATATTTTATTTGTGGATTATTAGGATTGTCAGTTGCTACGCCTTTTTTATTATTTGAGTTAGGAAAGTGTCATATGAGAAGAGAGTTAATAAAGAATATAAGAGAATTAGAAAAAATGAAAGAAAATAGTAATGAGGAAATATCTGCTATAATTGATATTCATTTTGAAGAATTAAAGAAATTAGATATGTTTTATAAAGAAAAATAAAATCTTATATTAAGTATAAATATGCCTTCTGTGAATATTGAAATTGCTGATAATGGTAAATATCCTTTAATAGGTAATCCATTTGTTAAGTTAGATAGTTTTGTAAAACCGAGATTAACTTTAAGTAAAGACCCTATCAATAAAAAAGGTAATACTGATTTTTTAGGGTTTTATCAACAAGAAGAAGGAATACAGATAAATAATGAATTAGACCCTAAACTTAATTATTTCATAAGTGATAAAATAAAAGACGTTAATAAATATAAAGGTGATATGATTGTGGCGTTAGAAGAAGAAATGTTAGATTATCATATAGACGCCGAGACATTAAATAAAAACAGAACAGACGGAAAAGAACCTCATAGCGAACCATTACCTATATCATTCTTAAATATAAAAAATGAGGAAGAAGGACTTATTTGGTATAGACAGCATTATCCTAAAATACCCGACGATTTATTACCTATTATCGCCAGATATCACTGGGGCGCTAAAATCAATAAAAATACTATTAAGAAAGAGAAAAAGAAAAATAAGAAAAAAGAAGTCCCTAAAGGATTAGAAACTAAATGTGATCCTAATAATCCTTTTATATTAAAGTTTGATTAAAATATATATATCTAATAAATGAGTGAAGGTAAATGTTGGTGGCGATATAATAACCAAGGTGGTCGTTATAAAACTTGTGAGATTAACCAATATAAGAAAGGAGCGGGTAGAAAACCTAAAGAAGTTGTCCGTATTACACCCGAAGAGTTCGTAGAAAAACTCGGTGTAGATTATAGTAAAATGAAGAAAGCACAAAGAAACGAATATCATAGATTAGATATGGCACAACGCAGAAAAGAAGAAAGAGAAGTAGTCGTTGAAATTGTTGATAAAAGAAGAAAAGCGAGAAAGAAAAAACAAAATAAAAAGAAACCAGTTTTAGATAAATAAAATATATATCATTATATAAATAATGGTATTCATATTAAATAAATTGACTCAAAGTTTAGCGTCAAGCGCTTCGGCAAGGGAAAAATCAAGAATGAGAAGGAAAGCAAGAGAAAAAAGATTAAGTAATACTTCACATAATCAAATGGAT
>TARA_R110002012_G_scaffold137802_2_pt1 | contig 11275 bp, 12 predicted proteins | sample TARA_R110002012 | Tara Oceans TARA_R110002012 (sample SAMEA4396515) | marine metagenome | biome: Westerlies Biome; feature: [DCM] deep chlorophyll maximum layer (ENVO:01000326); material: water (ENVO:00002006), including particulate matter (ENVO:01000060) such as... | depth 40 m
AGTTCGCGGCTGTATTCCCCGGCCATCGCCCGCTTGATGTTCTTCATGACGGTGGAGGGCAAGCTGCCGTCATTGTCGAACTGCTCGGCGCAGTAATGGATGTTGATGCCGCGCTCGCGGCAGATGAATTCATAGTAGGCGCTTTCGTCGGCATCCTGGAAGCGGCCCCACCGGCTGATGTCGTAGACGAGGATAGCCTCGTAGTCGGCACGGCCCTGCTGGACATCGTCGATTAGGCGCTTGAGCGAATCCCGGCCTGCGATGCTGAGGCCGCTGCGTCCTTCATCGGCATAGGTCCTGACGATTTCGAAATTTCGCCGTGCGGCATAGGCTTCGATGATCTCGGCCTGGTTCTCGGTCGAATAGCGCTGATGATCAGTGGACATGCGCACGTATTGCGCGGCTCTTGTCTTCGTCTTTTTTCCTTCCTCTTTCATCATGCTTGGCACCGGGTCTCACGAGTCGGGCTTCTCCCGATGAACCCGTTCGGCATAAGGGGAGTATGGTGGAATGTCTTTTTCGACGGATGACCGAAAGCTTCGCGTTGGAACCGGAAATAGGTTTCCTATCGATCCCGCAGCAGAAACGGGCGCTTTGCTGGCGGAAGTGGTGGCCGAGGCGCTGAAGGCGGACTTCGGCGCCATACCGTCCCACGTGAAGCATTTAGCGCGCCTGACAGGAACCAACGAGCGAACGGTCCACAACTGGCTGCTGGCCCGCAACGGGCCAGCTTCTGTAACGGCGCCTGAGCAGAGCGAGTAAATCCTCGGCCATTCGTGTGCGTTCCGAACGAAGTGCCATTCGCGTCCGGTCGGGCGGATTGAGCATCACCGGACCCGATGCCGATCTGTCCATCGCGATCTGCATGGAATTGGGACTGGCCGCCTGCTGACTCGAAGTGCGCCATCCGAACACGCCGCTCGTGGCGATATCGGCAGCGATCACGATGCGCGTCAATCGCTGCGTGCGGTCGAACTTCTCCAGCATCTTGTCCGCGAAGGTGAGCCCTTTCTCGATCGCCTGACCGACGTGCTCCTCGATGAGGGGCTTGAGATGTCCTGTCGCTTCTTCGATCGGCACGGATAGAAGCAACGCGCCGGCCTCATCGATGCGCAAAGCAGCTCCGTTCTCCTGTTCGATGACGAGTGCGCCGTGATCGAGATGCGGCTCGGTTCGACGTCGGTAGGAAAAATAACCGTCGGCGGAAGATAGGTCCGCGACGACGCCGTCCACCAGTGATTGGTCCTCGATCTCGCTGGGGCGTAGGATCGTCTGTGTCGGTCCACCGACGACCGCGAGATGCAGTAGCGGCCCAGTCATCCGCACGAAGCCGCGTTCCTCGACTGGAATCGTGCTTCGTGCCTTTTCCACCAGCGCGCCGACATCGACTGGCGTGGTGGCAGCCGACAATTGATACCTGGCGATCGCGCGCGTCACCTCGGTGCGCAGCTCCTCTGGCGTGCGAAAGGTCTGGCCGCGGTGCATTCCGGTATCGTAGTCTTCGACTTCTTCGACGAACTGTTGCTGTGCCTCTTCGCGGCTCACGTCGGACTGCACGAACGGAACGACTTTTCCCTCTGCTGCCGCTTCCCGGAACTCCTCGTGTGTCGGGGAGATACCCGATTGGGTTTCTGACCAGCCATATCGTTCGCCGAGGATCAGGACGACGAGGTCCGCTTCCCGCACGCCTTGAAGGCACGCCACGCGCGATGGAATAGTCGAGGCAGGGAAGTCCTCGGCACGCACGATGTCGTGGTCGAGGCTCTGGATGGCTGCGAAGGCCGCCTCCCGGTATTCCTCGAAGCCGGCCATGACGCTGCTGACGAAGATCCTCATTCTCCGGCCTCGGGTGCCGGTTCGGCCGCAAGGGTGGGCTCGGTGGTCTTGTCGTCCGCCATGGCGGTCCGATAGCCGACTTCAACCAGAAATTGATCCAGGCGTTCACCGAGATCGATCGACAATTCCTTCTGCCAGATCGCGTATTCTAGCGCGTTGAGAGCTGCCTTTTGCTTCAGCGGATCCCAGAGCGAGACGATGTGGCTGATGTTCGCGATGGTGAGGGGCTTCATTCCCCGTGCTTGCAGAGTTTCGGTGACCCCGTCCGCGAAATTCGTCGCCACGACGTAGCCGAGTGCCCCGCGCTCGCGCACCTTGTCGATGAACTTCCTTATGTCTGCAACATCACTTGCATCGAAGGTGAAGTGCTTGACCTCTGCCGAAATGGTCAGTTTCCGGCCATCCCATGCGTCGATGTCCCCGATGCCTTGCACCCTGGCACTTCCGGTGCGCACTCGTCGGGTCTCGACCTGCAGATGCGGGGCGTCTGCCCGAATGTATGCAAAGACCATGGCTTGGAATGCCGCCCCGGTTTTCTCCTTCCCTCGTCGGTCGTTCCACGGGAACTGCTCGAGTATGATATGGAAGATCGGGGGTTCGATCTCGACGCTCGAAGGATCGAACTTGTTCTCAGGCAGCCACGACAGCATGAACAGCTTTGCTCGTTCCGACAGCTCTTCGAGCTGATCGGGAGTATAGGTGACGAGCGCCTCTAGCCAATGCTGATAGTCATGCCACTGGCCCGTCGCGTGGGGAGCTGCACTCGGGAATGTGATCCGGTTCTTCTCATCTATGAAATAGCGCGCGACTTTCTCGTATGGCTGGCGGATCGTTTTGTATTTCTTCCCTTGGCCATCGGGTAGGACTGTCAGGGTATTCACCCGATCGGTCTTCTGCGGATGCCGCGCATAGAACTCCTTGATGTCCTTGTAACCGGCATCGGGGTGGTCCAATTCGAGGAAGAAGCTGCAAAAGGCAGGGAGGAGGCCGCCAGCGAAGACGCGCGCTCTACTGTCGCGCGTCACTTCCCTCTTCATTTCCTCGAGTATGTCGTCCGCCGTCATCGCATTCCTCCTTGGGGGAGCTTATGGGAGGAGCAGCGTGTTTCGACAACTCAGTCTCGAGGCTTGATTTCTAAGGCGGCCAGCCTTGGGATAGAACGGCAGGCCAATTCGTAGTATTGACGATCGGCTTCTACCCCTACGCTTTCATATCCTATCGCGTTGCATGCGGCGAGTGTTGAGCCGGATCCTGCGAACGGATCGAGGATCTTGCCCTTCCCGAGTGGGAGGCATCCGCGCGCTAATTGGCGAAGGAGTTCTTGCGGCTTGAGCGAGGGGTGCGGCGCAACTTTCTTCTCCGTCGCAGAAGTCGGCGCCGATCGTATCACGTCGCCGAAGGGTCGTTCCGCAGAGATGCGACGGAAGCCCCCCGTTCCCCAACGTCTCAGGTTGTCCTGGACGCGGCCATCGAGCGGCTTGCGCAACACGACCCATGGCTCGTGCTGGGAGCGGGGCATCACGCTAACGTCTGCGAATTCCTCGTGGGCGTTCTTGGGCCGGTCCCCACCCCTCATAGTCATCACAAGGCGGGTGATGGTCCCGCGCATCTCGAGACCTCCCTCCGCCATCGCGGATGCGACGATATGCGCCAGAAGAGGGTTGCTTGCCACAACGATATTTCCGCCCGGGACGACCACACGAGCGAGGAGAATTCCCAATTCCCGGAAGAAACGGTGCATGTTCTCCAAGTCTTGGGGTGTCAGCGTAGTGAAGCGCGGCAAGGGCGAACGTTTGCTCCCGTCGAACGAAGGAGGAATGCGCCAGACACCTCCCTTTCCATCGCGGAGTTTCTGCTTCTCGAGCTCGGTGTATTCGACCAACCCGTAAGGGGGGTCGGTTAGCACCGCTTCCACAGAATTCTCATCGGCTTGCCGCAGCCATGCCATGCAGTCCATATTGTGGATCGTGGCGTTGCCGATCTGGAGTTTCGGCCAGTGAATGGCGGCTTCGGATTGCTGGAGGCCGGCGAGCCGATATCGTCCACGCCCGATGCGTTCGAACAGCCCTGGAGTATTGAGGTTGAGGTAGGATCTGACGGATGACGATCCGACCGCCCGACCAATCCTTGACTGGACAGCGGCTTCCAGTTCGGCGATTGCCGCACCGTCCCGCGCCGTGGATAGATAGCGCACCAATGCGTCCCTGATGGCACCGCGGTCCACCGACGCAGATGAACTGCCATCAGCAACCATAGTGCAGTCTGTATCGGCACCAGCGGTCGATGTTCCTTGATCGTAGGTCATGCGAGCTCCTTAAAACATAATCTAGGGCGATTGACGTCTAGACGTCAATTGATGAATTGGCTCATTGCGGATTTCTTCTGCGGCGGTTTCCAGCGGAACACCGTTTTCGGGTGTCACCTCGCTAGCCGCCAGTTGGGGAGGTGCGTCATGTGCGTATGGAATGAACGACCGCCGGTCCCATCACCATCTTGCATACCTGCGACGTCTCCGGCGATCTTACTTGCGCGCAATCGATGCATACGAGGAAAGAGAGATCTTCCTTCGCGGAAATGGTCATGTCGATACGAGTAAAATTCGGCCGTTGAGCGGTTAATCTGATTTTAGCTCTGTTTCGGCAGGGCTTTTGGAATGCGTAGGCTTATAGTTTCGGCCCATCGGTCCCAAGAACACCGCGCGTGGTGTGTCCGATGATGTCCATTCCGCCCTCTCTCCGACGCCGCGGTGTCACGCCGTCATTCGTCGGTCGACTCGTCTTCATGCTTATGATCGGCTTGGTGGCTCTGGCGATCGCCATATGGGTTGGTGCGACCGAACTGCGGAGCAATGGCTCCTCTGTGTATGTTTCGGATGAGGCATCGTCGTCGCGTGCATTGCCATACCAGCCGGCACAAAACCCCTCAAAGGCAAGCCGCGTCCTCTGGCGAGCCGAAGCGTTACGGCCAGATCAGCCACAACAGGCAGGTGAAGGTGAGCGAGAAGAAAAGGCCGCCAATGAAGATGTCCAGGCCGGCGAAGAGGCTGAACGGCCTGAATACCGGATGGTCGATCCCACCCAGTATTCCCATCAGGGTTATGATCCACATTGCGCCAACCCCCAGAGCCGCGAACACAGCGATCTCTGCGCCCAATGGGCCGCCGTCCGTCTGAGCGGCGACGGTGTCGATGTTGCGCGTTCCAGTCTTGCCTTTGAGAACGGGAATCTCCTGATTGGCGTCCTCTTGGGTGTTTTGACGATATTCGGGCTCGTCATCGCCGTCCGGGCTGCGGAGCTCTCCGCTTATGCCAATGAGGACACCGCCCTGGCGCAGCGCGCCTTCGTCAATCCGGTCGTGACCCATGACGGATGCGTGGCGCGCTTGGCCCTGCACAACTTCGGCCAGACCGTCGGCATCGTGCATCGCATTTCTTTGAAGGACAGTGGACCTCGCCGTTGCTGTCCTCGTGACGAGATCGAGGTGGCCACCCCCGTCGAAGCGGGACGATCCATCGAGCTGCCCTTGGACATGCGCAACTCCGGTCGCCTCCGGATCGAGTTGGAATATAGCGATCTCCTCGGAACCAGGTATCTCCAGCGCACGTGCCACGTCCGGCTTCCAGACGGCACTTACTACTGTCGCCAATATGAAGAAAAGAACCCAGGCCGGCTTGAGGGTGAACTTATCTCGAACTACCGCGAGCGAATACGCGTGACGAGATCCTAAGGCATTTTCCATCTTCCATCTCCTTTCGGTGGTCACCCACCGTCGGGATCCAGAAATGTGGCCCTAGTGGGCATCAGTCGTTGTCGTTGATACCGAGCGCTCTCAGCACGTCGTGATTGCGGTCGTTCTCGCGCCGCGGTCCTGATGTCTGCCAGTAACCGGCGAAGGTGCGCGAGGGCGGCAGGCCCATTGCGGCGCGGATAAGCTTCTCGACTTTCGCCCGGTCATCGAGGCGCCTGTTCTCTTCGCGCCAAGCACCATCGGCAGCATAGAAGTCGAGGTAGTCGCCAGCGATGTGGTGGTGGACACCAATCTCGGCCCTGCGCATGCGGGAGAAGGCACTTTCAGCGCCGTTAGTATGAACGCCTTCGTCGGTGCAGTATTCGTTCTTGTGGTTGACCCGCTCGAGGTGATGGCTGGCATAGAGTGGTTCCCAGCCCGATCCCTCATCGGCAAGTATCATGGCGCTACGGTCTACACTCTCAGTGATCCAAGATACGGCCTGCCTCTCACTCTTGAACGTGCGCGTCAAAAGTCGCCCCTGACCGCCTCGTTCGCGGAGCAGGACAACGCATTGCCGCTTACGGCCGTTTACTGGGATGCGCCGGCGATCGATCCGCTCGTCCTTCTTGTTGGCCTGCTTGAGATACCCGCCGAAATAGGCACCATCGATTTCGACTTCGCCCACCAACTGGACGTCCTCCTGGTCGAGGAACATGACTTCCCGCAGCTTGTCGGTCAGCACCCAGACAGTCTTGTAGTCGTGATCGTAATCGTGAGAGAGCCAGATTGAGGCTGCGCCCTTGGCATGGACCGCCATGGCGCGCACGATGAACATGAGCTCCAGATAGGTGATGCGCTTGTGGGCGAACATCGTCCCGCTCGTGATCGAGAAGAACTTGTGACAGTTGGAGTTTGCACACTTGAAGCGGTTCTGCGACTTAATGTTGTAGATTCGCTGGGAACCGCAATCAGGGCAGGTCGGGTTTCCATCCGCCCATCGCGCGCGAAGAAAAAACTCCCTGCAACCGTCCTCGCCCATCCTGAAGACTTCAGGGATGCTGAGCGTGCGGCTCGCAGGGTTCTTCAGCCAATGAAGCCCTTGCTTCTTGCGCTTGAATGGTTTGGTTGCATGATTGGCCATTGAAGTGTCATATACGACACCTAATCCGATTATTCAATCACAAAGTGGCATATGCGACACCTGAGTTGCCGAATCCGTGTCCAGATTCTACAATCAGTCCATGACACAGGCACATGAAGACGACTGGGAGCAGTTGGCCCGCAACTTGGTTCGGGGTCAGCTAATGACACGTGGGATGTCCTACGCCTCGCTACGGGATGCTCTGGAAGAGATCGGCGTCGAGGACACCGAAGGGGCGATCAAAAGCAAGATGAGCCGCGGCAGGTTCAGCGCGGTTTTTTTCCTGCAGTGTATGACGGCAATGGGTGTCGATTGGCTGCAGATCCCAGGGGCGCCCGATGGATCCGGTGCATTCGCGATTGGCAAGCATGGTGCTCAAGCCTTGGCGAAGAAATCACCGACCGAAAATTGAGAGGCGGGCATGCCCGCGAATATTTATAGGTGGGCTCGCCCACCTATAAATGCGCTCCCCATAGGTCGATCATATCCGATTCGGTAGGCACATTCCCGATAGGAATCAGGCTCTTACCTCAGATTTGGTGCAATAACTCCGCCATACCGGAGTTCCACGGCATTATGTAGCAAGCGCACCAATGCGTAGGCAGTTGTCCGCCTTGATGGTGGCGGTTGCCATCGTTTGCGGGGTGTTAGGTTACATGGCCGGGGTACTTTTCCCAAGGGACGAGCTGCAATCCAGCAGTCGGGAAATTGAAATCAATCAAGTCGTCGGGTCGATTGGCGTCGTTAAGGCGGAACACCCTAACCGTCTCCCGAACTTCGTCCGAAAAAACGGTCTGATAGGAAACCGCGAAGATCATAAACCCAATGACGGGTTTCTGTGGGACCGCGCCGCTGTGCTCGATCTGCGCATCTTCATTGGATCGAGACCCATGGAAAATATTCTCGATAAAGCCATTGGCTTCTCTATCGGCGATCCAGTTTTCGAGTTCAGTTTCCGTAGGTTCATAGCCGATGCATGGCCAAGAAGTGTAGGTGACGTTCTTGGCCGGGGATTGGCCGATGGTCTCAAAGGCAAGTTTAGTGAAAAACCGAGGCGATGGGGGCGTGCCAGTCGCCATTCGGGTTTCTTGCACTATGTGAATTTGGACCCAAGCGCGAAGCTGGTTCTCATTGGCTTCGCGTGCGATTTTGTTGGCAGCAAATCCCGCGTCGGCGGCGCGACGGGCTTCTCGGAACGTCACGAAGATCAAGCTCAACCCAAAAATTCCAAAAGCCATTCCAACAATGGTCGCTATGCCAATGGCCCGCGTCCAGGCGGCCATGACGCGCTGGGCTTCAAGGTCGCGTTCATTGCGCTGTCCCTGATAGGAGGCCTCGCGTTCGGTCGTTATGCAGTCGCCGCGTTCCGCCTCAGGGAGCGCGAGGCATTCGCCTTCTACAGCTATGTTGCGGGGGTCGGTATAGGCATCAGCGCCTTCGCGGGCTTCTTGCTCTATTTGGAAATGCGAAGCTTCAGTTGAAGACCACAGCCAATAAGCAAAGCCCGCTGCAGCCAGCCCGACGATAATCAGTCCAATCGTATAGCTTCGACGCCAATCGCTGTCAGACATTGAACAAGAAATACCGCTGTAAATTTACCCCGGCTGATCTTGTTCCTGATATTCGGCTCAGAGTCCATCACGCCTTGATCTGCGAGCAATCCGACTAGCTGCGCATAGGTAATGCCCTTGCGCTTTAGCTCGGCCTTCAAGAGGCCCTTAACGCGGTCCTCCCATTCCTTATCCTGCACTGCGGACATACCGCCTCCTGTGATTGCGAATATCACTATAGGCGATGCATTTGCCATTGACAAGGATGCATGATGTAACTATGAACGATGCATAGGCATTGGAAATAGTTACATGGCACAGCATTTTCTCCTCTCTGCAAAAGCTCGCACGCTCTCGCTGGCGAAGGTTTATCGTATGGGCGAAGATGCCGCTTACGGCCTGTTCTGTGAGATGCGTTGGCCGGAAACCGATGGCGAGGCAGTTTGCCCGCGCTGCGGCTGTGCTGACAGCTACTTCCTCAAGAGCCGCCGCAAGTACAAATGCACGGCCTGCTATCACCAGTACAGCGTCACCAGCGGCACCATCTTCGCCTCGCGCAAGCTGTCTTTCACGGATCTGCTCGCAGCGATCGTCCTGTTCGTGAACGGGGCGAAGGGCATGAGCGCCCTACAGGCGAGCCGCGATTTGGACGTTCAATACAAGACCGCCTTCGTGCTGTTCCATAAGCTGCGCGAGGCGATGGCGCGCGAGTTTGGCGAGCGCGAGCTTAACGGCATTGTCGAAATCGATGGCGGCTATTTCGGCGGCTACGTAAAGCCGGAAAACCGCAAGGAAGATCGCAAGGACCGTCGCCTGTCCTACAACAGTTCGGGCAAGCGCCAGTGCGTTGTTATCATGCGCGAGCGCAAGGGCCGCTCACTGCCCTTCGTGGTCGCTAATGAAGGCGATGCCGTTCCCTACGTCCGCGATCATGTTGGCACGCTCGCCACCATCCACGCCGACGAAGGCACGGGCTGGGATGCGCTGCACGCCGGTTGGGACACCCGCCGCGTCAATCACTCGGTTGCGTTCAAGGATAAGGGTGTTTGCACCAATCAGGCCGAGAGCTTCTTTAGTCGCCTTCGTCGCATGGAAACCGGCACGCACCACCATATCGCAGGGCCGTATCTAAATGCCTATGCCAATGAGTGTGCATGGCGCGAGGACATGCGCCGCGTTGACAACGGATCGCAGGCTATGACGCTGACCGGCGCTGTGATGGCTTCGGGTAACAGCCGCCAGTGGGCGGGCTACTGGCAGCGTTAAGCGTCAGCCCCGGCCATTGGGTTGAACAGCCCTCCGTCGATGCGAAACACAGCTGTCTTCTTTTGCAGCTCAGGATGCCAAGTGCAGGTAAGGCGCTCAAAATACTCATAATAGGCCGAGTCTATTTCCTGCACCTTATCGATATGGTGCCGCAGGCCCAGATAGATGCGCTTGAAGACCAAAAACTGTGCTTGTTTCAGCATCTCATAGTCGGCGGCCCCATGGACGATAGCAACCGCGACCTGTTCGTAGACACTTAAAAGCTGCTCTATCTCAGCCTCCGGCATCTCTGGGCGCTTCTTTTCGCACTCAGCTTCTTGGAACTCGTTATATTCGGAAACGTAGCCGTAGACGACTTTCTTGAGCCCACTCACATACTCTGACGAAAGGCGCTCTAGCAGCGCCAAAGCGTTATTTTTCCGGGTCATAAGGATGGTCATTCGACCAGACCAAATCCAGCCAATCGTTGCCACCACGATCGCCAAAAGGGCACCGGTGAAGACGATTTCTTCGCGGAACCTTGTTCGATCTACCCACCCCATGATCGCCATCGCGATGAGCATTGCCAAGGCTATATACCAAAGAGCCCCGTAGAAACGGGGCTCTAGGTGGTTCACTGCGAACTCTTTGAAAGGTTTCATTGGTTGCGTTGTTACCAAGATCCAGAATTGCGGGTCATGGTGTGCTCTCCTGTGGCGGGGTGTATCCTCTCATAACCGACTCGGATTAAGGCCGGTTTAACGTTACGTATCGTCTATGGTTATGTTAAGCCGCATCGCTGATTATGTCATTGATGTTAGTGTAACGCTTGTGCATTGGTCAACGAGCTTAATCACCGTGTGTTCCAGATAGGGATCGTGTGTGGATAAACAACGGCGGTCATGGATTGAGTTTGTCGCTCTGTCGATTGCGAGCGCCATAGTGTTAGTTCAAGCGTTCATCCACCTATTTCGTTAGGCTCCACACCAGAAGCCCTCCAGGCCCGCTCCGGGACAACACCAGCGTCCGCTCGCGCAGGTTCCGTAACGCCGCCCCTATCCGCTTGTGCATAGCCTTCTGTAGGCCGCTGTCGTTCACATTCAGCTCCCGCTCGGCCATGAGGCGCAGCGTGATCGCCCGTGCATCCATAGGCCCTTCCTTGCGCAGCATGGCGAGGATGGCCCGCGTTACCTGTCCCTTGAACGCCCTGTGGCGCGGCGGGAGCGGCTTAGGCTTGATCTCATCCAGCTCTATGTCCGGCTGAAACATGCGTAGGGTCGCGTCTATGTGGTCCATGTCGATGAACGCTTGCCGTAGCTGATCCTGGAGCGCGTCGATCTGTCCGGCGAGTTCCCCGCGCTTGTCGCGTAGGGCGGTGATTGCGTGCGCTGTAACCATTGCCGATACATAGGGGATTACTGGCGATGGCATCTATAATTGATTTGGTGCGTCTGCTACATAATGCCGGAGTTCCAGCGCGCGGTGCTCGATTCGCTGCGCCAGCCGCTCGAAACGGGCAAGGTCGATGTCGCGCGCGCCAACGCGCACGTCACCTTTCCCGCCAATGTCCAGCTGATCGCGGCGATGAACCCGTGCCGCTGCGGCCATCTAGGCGACCCTGCGCTGGCCTGCAGCCGCGCCCCGCGCTGCGCCGCCGATTACCAGGGCAAGGTCTCGGGCCCCATGCTCGACCGCATCGATCTGCATGTCGAGGTGGATCCGGTCAGTGCCGCCGATCTGGCGTTGCCCCCGCCTGCGGAAGGCAGCGAACAGG
>TARA_R110002012_G_scaffold13614_7_pt1 | contig 11273 bp, 12 predicted proteins | sample TARA_R110002012 | Tara Oceans TARA_R110002012 (sample SAMEA4396515) | marine metagenome | biome: Westerlies Biome; feature: [DCM] deep chlorophyll maximum layer (ENVO:01000326); material: water (ENVO:00002006), including particulate matter (ENVO:01000060) such as... | depth 40 m
TTCGTGTTGCCTCAAGTGCCTCGACCCATGCCTTTTTTGTCGATGGTGGTAGCGACTTTGTTAGAATGGACGCAGCCCAAGGTCTTCACCTAAAAGATCTTGGAGGTCATGCAAACACACCTGCTAGTGGCTATGGCGTTATTTATGTTAACGGAGACGTGCCTTATTTTAAGACAGATGGCGGAACTGCAACCTCAATGATTGGAGGAGGAGGCGGATCACCGGGCGGCTCAGATACGCAGATTCAGTACAACAATGGAGGGTCGTTTGGTGGTGTAGCCTCAATGACCTTTGATGATTCATCTGGTCACCTAACAATTATTGATGACAAGAGGCTTCGATTCGGAACTGGAAACGATGCATCTTTTGAGTATGACGAAGACGGAACAGACACACTGCTTTATAATGGTGCAAGTTTAAGAATAAGTGATGATGTCAAGATTGAATTCGGAACTGGCGGTGATTCCCACATAGAATATGATGAGAACGGCAGCGACTTTATGATTGTTTCTGGGTCTGGCAATGGTATTGCAATGTCTGGGTCGAACATAGTGATGAAGTCGAGAACCCAAACTGGTCTATTATTGACGAGCGCTACTCATACATTAGCCAATATCACGCCGTCTGCTGGTGCTCTTTCCGGTCAAACGCCAAGACTCATGTTTGCGGGCACTAACGAAGCTCCACTAGTCAGCCTGTATGCCAGAGACGGTGATGATAACTGTGATACTTTGATTTTAAGTTCTTCCTATTCACAAGTGATTTTTGGCGAAAAGGCTTCGGATAATTCGTTTAAAGTCGGTAAGGAAACTGATGAAGTAATATTTAAAGTTGATTCGACAGGTGTCGTCATTAATGAAGGCAGCAAAGCAGCTAACGACTTCCGTGTTGAATCAGACGGCGAAGACGAAGCCATCTTCTTGGATTCAAGCGAAAACGCACTTTATGTCAACAAAGGCGAGACAGCATTTACGACACAGATTCATAGCACCAATGATGTTGCGATGACGGTTGGAGCCGCCGGTGTTATCTTTAACGAAGACGGTCACGCAACAAACGATTTTCGGGTTGAGTCAGATAATGGAACTCATATGTTGTTTGTTGATTCTGGAAACAATAGGGTTAGTATCGGTAATTCAACCGACGACCCCGGTGCAGTTCTTGAAGTTGTGAGTGCAGCAAACTCTGGTGTGCCACTTATTCTTCTTGACAATGATGACACAGATAAAATATGCCTTGACATCGACGCCGCCAACATCGACGCAGACGTAATCGATATTGCAGCCGATGCAGTAACCACAGCATTTGTGATGGACGTTACAGCCGACGCCCTCACAACAGGCGGCATCCTAAACCTCGTTTCTGATTCGTCGGATACATCAGCCAGAACACTGGTCACAGTCAAGAATGATAACACTGCTGCTGTCGGTACTGTTGTTATGCATCTTGTTAACGATGCCATCGGCGGATCAGATGACCCAATTCTACTAATTGAATCCACGGCAAACGAAACCCATCCAGTATTAGAATTGAAAAACTCAAACGCCTCCACTACTGGCGAACCTATATTACTTTTCCATCGATCTGACACATCGGCTGAAGCTGATGATATGAAGCTTGGTCAAATACAATTTAAGGGCGTGGACTCTGGAAATAATAGCACCTTCTATGCTCAGATTAAAGCTGATGCTACTGACGTAACCTCTGGAGACGAAGGTGGCGAAATAAAATTTATTCTAATGGCTGGCGGAACAGCAGGCACGGCGGGTATAAAAGAGCTTCTAACTATTGGAGGCGAAGACGTTGCGAACTCAACACCTTGTGCCGTTATTGTTAATGAGTCAGGTATTGATTGCGACTTCCGCGTAGAGTCTGACAATAATACGCATATGCTCTTCATTGACGCGGCTGACGACACCGTAACGGTCGGAGCAGACGATTCTCTTCACAAAGATGGTTTCGCTGTTATAAACGATTATCAGGGAACAACTTTTGAAAATACTTTAGCAGACGGGCAATTTGGAAGCGCCGAGATATTAAAATACTCACCCGGTGCGGACGATACCCTTACGGCAGGGCAGATATATTATTTACATACAGACGGCACATGGAACCAAGCCCGCTGCGATGCGGTTGCAAACGGGGCAAGTCAAATGCTTGGCATTGGGCTGGGCGGTTCAGCCCGGACAGTTGGGTGTTTGATAAAAGGCTTCATTAGAATACCGTCAACCGAGATCTTAAATGTTCCCGGCTCCGGTGCAGTTGACGGGTTGCCTGTTTATATCGGACCAACCACAGGTCACTTGGATTTTACGGCTCCTTCTTCGCAAAGCCAATTTGTAAGAATTCTTGGATACGCCATCGATGATGACAGCGGCGACGTTCTTATATACTTCAACCCAGACTCAACACATGTGGAGATTGCGTAATGGGATATAAAGAAGCAACGCTAACTTTTTATGAAGACAAGATCACATACTTTGGCAATCCTGCTGAGGGCATGTCCGATTATGAAGAAACTTATCCGGGCTTAGAAAATGAAGAGATTGAAGTGATGATGTCTTGGGAAGCCCCAATCATGGAAAAGAGTGCAGAGTTTGTATGCCAAAATGGTGGTGATATACTTGAAATCGGGTTTGGAATGGGCATAGCATCTGATTATATTCAATCTCACAGCCCTACATCCCATACTATAATTGAATTGCACCCTCAAATTGCAGAAAGAGCAAGAACATGGGCTTCTGACAAGCCAAATGTCACGATTATCGAAGGCGATTGGATTGAAGAAATAGATTCTCTTGGAAGCTTTGACGGCATCTTTTTTGACACATGGGGCGTTTTTGGACATTGGAGCGATGTTGCAAACAAAACATCTGAACATGCAAATAGTGGATGCCACATTACATTTTGGAACTGTAGCTCAGGTGAATCAAACGGGTGCGGATTTGACGATTCACACGGCATTGTTTACGAGCAAGTCAGTGTTAGCCCTCCGCAGAACACATATTTTAACAATACAATCTACTATATGCCAAAGGTGGTAGTGTAATGCCAACAATAGTTGCTAATACTACTGATGGATATGTAGCAAAGTTCGCTTTTAGCGGTCCATCGTTTAGTTCTATTAGAGATGCGACATCGGGCAATCAGACTAGTGCAACATTAGGAAATTATCGGTTTGCTACACGCTTTGCCGCCCAGACCAGTCGCGGCGGATTTTATGATATCCGTAGAACATTTTTTGCTTTCGATACCAGCGTGATTACATCTACTGTTGCATCTGCCACAATCAACATTTACGGCGATACCAATGGAACTCTAGATATTATCGGCGTTAAGGCGACCAGACCAGATTTGACTAACCCAATCGTAAATGCTGATTTTGATGCAATTACAGGATTTTCTGCTGGATCTTCTATGGCGGGAAATGTTACAGATTACACCGCTGAAGTAACTTCGTGGAGCACATCTGGATACAATTCTATCACACTCAATGCTGCTGCTCTTTCTGATTTACAAAGTTTAAGTGTTTTTGCCATTTGTTTTGTGGGCTACGATAACGATTATTTAAATGTTGATCCGGGCTTCTCGTCAGGCATCAACGCAAACACAGGAATGTATTTTGCCAACGCGACAGACGCTGGAAAAAGACCTTATATAGACTACACCTTATCGACGGGCTATGCAAACAATGTCAATGGGGTTGCTTCGGCAAACATTGGAAGCGTCATAGGTGTGGCAACAGCGAACATCGACAAAATCAACGGAGTTTAATTAATGCAAGCCCTAGTTATTTTGAGGGGATAAAATGTTACTAGATTACTTGTTCACCAACACCGGAAGCCATGATACGGAGCCGTTTCCCTATCAAGTGATATCAGGATCAGGAACAGATTGGTTTTACGACCCAGTTAGTAAATCAATGACAGAGACCCCAAGAGGAACAGAGATTGTTCAAATATCAGTTGAACCCGACTCAAAAGGCAGAGTGTTAGTTCGGGCTCCTTTTCAGTTTTTGATGGTTCCAGAGAAAGAAATTGTAGATATTGGCTTTAATTGATCGCTTTGGGTACTATTTATAGTGAGTTGGAGACCCAAAAGTATGAAACTGTCTAAAGAATTTATTAAAGGTCTAATAAGAGAGCAATTAACTGAAGTTCCACCCCCAGAAGAGCGGAAAGAGCAAGAAGTTGACTTTCTCAAGCTAAGGTCGGAAACATTGGATAGTATTCGTTCTAGTGTTCTTGGCATGAGCGAATACTTTCAGGGCACATACCCTGACTTTGAAAGCGACATAACTGATATTGTAGCCTCTATCGATAATCTTGTAGAGAAAATTGATGACAAGGCAAAGGAGATAGAAAATGCAGAAGCTTGATAAAGAACTTCTTATTGAAATGATACAAGAATTTATTTCAATGCCTGATAAAGGTTTGGGTGGCAGCTATGTTATTAGCAACGAGCCTATTGCCAACATACGAAACTACGACCCCACCGATAATTTGATGAGCTTTGAAGAGGATGTTGAAAGAATAGTCCAGCTAATTCAAGATTTTACCTCAAACATCAGATCTGGAATGAAGAGTGGAGACATTACACCAATGGAAGGTCAAAAAGTTATTGACTTTCAAGTATCAAGAATGCAGAAAGCACTTAACTATATAACCCAGACCATAGAAGCCGAGAAGGGGGAGGACAATCTGGACATGACAACCCCAGAGGTCTAGTTGTGGACCTAAAAGACTACATTTTTGGTTCAAAAACTAAAAAGAAGTTTAAGATAGGCGACCTTGTTTCTTGGAAATCCATAGGAAAAAAGGGACAAAAGTATTTTGGCGTAATCATAGAGATTTTTGATAGAGAAAGCGGAGGCAGAAAAATTTGCTACACCAGAATCGTAAGGTTTAGTGATAATAAGACAGTTACCATACCAGTGGTAAGTTTAAAGTTGGCTAGCAAAAGGAAAAAGCATGAAATATAAGGTTTTTAACAAGTCAGACATGAACTTTGGGCAATTTAAGCCCATTTTAAAAAGTTTCATGTCTTATGCATCAAAAGAAATGGGCTTTAGAGAGCCTCCGTCCCTATTTTTTGTCTCTGACCAAGAAAATGCGATGCTACCGCTTGGAAAAACTGCCCATTACGACCCCGGCACTATGGAAGTAGTGATTTATACAGACATGAGGCACCCAAAAGACATTTTAAGGTCTTTGTCTCACGAATTGGTACATCATAAGCAAAATTGTGATGGTCAATTTGATAAATTGGGACCAACTACAGATGGATACGCTCAAAATGATAAACATTTGCGTTCTATGGAAAAAGAAGCCTATTTATTAGGCAATATGTGCCTAAGAGATTGGGAAGATACACATAAAAAACAACTACAAGAATCTAGTTACTATTCTAGAGGAGATAACAAAATGAATACAAAAGACTGGTCAAGAATGGAGCTTAACACGCTTCTTATGGAAGCATGGGGCTATAAAAAGCCTACAAACGAGGGAATTGAGCACCTTTGCGCTATGAAGGTCACTGAAAAGGCTACTGGTCGCGTCGGTCACCCTATTAACCACACTCTCCTTGAGAATGGGACTGTCACGCACTATGACGTTGAGTTTGATGATGTGATTGTTGAGGGCATGCCCGCAGAAGCTTTAGATGCTGTTGTCACAAAAGAACATATGCATTCTGCTAAACGTGATGATGATGACCATGACGATAAGAAGCCTCGTAAAAAGTACATGGAAGAGGAAGAAGAGCTTGACGAAGAGAAGATGCCCATGAAGACAGACGCCGAGGATGCTGATGAAGACGGCGACAAGACAGATAAAGTCCCAGCATTCTTAGACAAGGGCGAAACCAAGAAAAAGAAGAGCAAGAACCCGCAGCCGCCGCAGCTTGCTAAGGCTCAAAAGAAGAAAGTTTCTGAAGCTCAGCTTAGAAAGGCTATTAGAGAGGCTATTAAGCGGCACCTTTCCAAGAGATAAAAATTATGTTTGACTTTAACACTCTGACTAGAAAATTCCTTTTAGGTGAGGGAAAAGCTGCGGGTATTGGATCTTACATCCAAAACCTCGGCGAAGTCCTTGGTCAAATGCGTCCGCGTTCTCGTACAGATGAGCGAAGGATGGAAATCGCTAAAGAAAATCTAAGAGAAATTAAGAGACATGTCAGAAAGCTTGAGGAAAAAGTAAAAATCCTTGAGGAGCATATTAATATTCTTGAAGAAAAGAAGGGTAAGTAATGAATGGGGTACAGCAGATACTTCACAATCTTGTAGTTGAGATGTTATCAGAAGGTGGTAATGCTGCGGATACCCTTATTCAAGACAAATTAAAAAATCATCCTGATAACGCCGCCAGAGATATGGCTTATTCAAAAATATCCGATGGCGACTTGGGCATGATTTTGCCAGAAAAGTTTGGAACTTTTCCTGATGGTGATGATCAATCTTACATTGGTAAGATCTTGCACTATCTTGGATCGAAAGGCATGGTTGACTCTTCTTCGCCGCCCAGCTTTCAGGTTGGTTCTACAAGATTGGCGGCACTTAAGAGATATGGATCAGACGTTGTTGCAACTGATCAGTTTGAGACCGATGATGTTATTGGCATGGCTTCTCAGAAGAAAACTGACTATGGTGATCTGGATATAGATGTTGTTTTTACAGCCCCATCTAAAGAAATAGCAGCCGCAATAGAAGCTTTTGATCCTTCGGTGTATGCCACAAAGCTTGGAAAAAACGAGGTTCACATAGCTGTCAGGATGGGTAACAGAGTCTTTCAGATTGACCTGCTAGACGTGTCTAACGATAGAGCGACCAAGCAGTTCTTCCAAAAAAGCAGTTTTGTTGACCTAGCCTCACAGGTAAAAGGAGCTTTTTCAATTATACTGCTCCGCGCCGTCGCCGCTGCCATGGAGCTTAAAGAAGGGGATGCCTTCGAGGCAGTTCTAGCTTCAGCAGAAGCTAGCCCTGATACAGAGTTTTCGAAAATACTTCAGAAGCAAGAGAAATTAGGCTGGAGTCCTGTAGGTGCTCGTTTTTCTCTTGGAGAGAGAGGCTTAAAGCTAGTTCTGGACCTTAGAAAGCCTAAGAGAAATGACCCGACCAAAATGTCAAGGAAAACAATTAATGTTGAATCCGAATCAAGGATAGGGTTTGATAATCTGGATGCCCTAGCACAGACGATCTTAAGCCACCCAGAAGCAAGCGGGTCAACAATTTATCATGCTACAAAGCTTGCCGAATTTGTAGGAAGAAACAAGAGTCGCTCGGAAGTTGATGATATCTGGAGCAAGTTTGTTGATAGTGCAGAAAGAAATTTAAAAAGCGGTATATCTTCAGAAGAATATAATCTGGGTATGGAAGCTCTCGGCAAGTTGATGAAGAAAGAGTGGCAACCTATTCAAAAGGCGCAGCCTCTAACGGAGGGTCGAGCGGGCATTGGCAGGTTCTCTGGTCCTAGTAAGTTTACTAAGAAAGCCGCTTTGCATGTTCTTAGGGCGCTTGTAGACGAGACGAATAATGAAGGTAAAGCAACTTTTGACATAGACTTTTCGGAAAACTCTGCTGTTGACTTGGTTGAAAAGATGGACTCTATGTTCTGTCATTTTGGTCTTGATAAGAAAGGCACCTTCTTTATGGAGTCAAGCAACAGTGGTGCTGTTTACGCTAAAAATGTTGAAAAGCGCTTTGGCTTCAATACTGATCTTCTCGAATCTTTTAAATATTTGCAGGCAAATAGTGAATTTCAAGATTCCTTGAGAGATATATTTGATAGAGCCGGTCCCTTTCGTTATGATGCAGAGCTATTCCCGGTCTTAACGCATAAAGGCACTAAAAACGGAAACATTATTTTTGTTGGAACCCCTTACTCAAAAGAAAAGCTTGGGTCTAAAGGCGCTTTTGTATTGTTTTCGTGTAAGCTGTGGGCAACAGGTCGGCAAACTTGGGATGCTGTTTCGCCCGAAAAAAGCGTTGAATTAACAAAGCTAATGAAGTACGAATCAGTTCAGTCTGGCTGGTCTTCCGAGTGGAAAATATATACCAACAACGAAGATATGCAAATGGAAGGCAACTTTCGTGTTGAGTTGGGTCCAGTTCTTGCCAATTATCTAAAAGACAAAAGAAGCTTTGAATCTGGATTATCTGTTCTTTCTAGCAGGAAAAGAACACCAGAAAAGAAAGAGTTGGTGGACGAGATTGATAGGGTGGGTCAAGACTTGCAGGGCGCTCTGAATTCTTTTGCTGATCAAGCCGCTTCAAATTTAGGTGGTGAAAACTCTTATATCGAGGGCGTTGTTCTAAAGATTAAATTAGCAAATGGAGATGTCTTCGAGGTAAAGGGAACTTCACAAGCTTTTGATGAAAGGAAAAAAGTCTTCTGGGAAGATAGGGTAAATGTTCTGAACTTAGAGAAGTCGATAGAAAGTCATTTTGCCAAAGAAATATTAGGAACCAAGACGGTGCAGCCAGCAGCACTCAACAGGGCAATACGGTCTGCTTCTGAACAGTTTCAGCCCACAGAATCAGGAGCAAGAAGAAAAGTAGAGTTCTTAGAATTTTTAATTCCGTACATAACAGATGGTAATGTGGACTTTGACACAGTTAAGGCACGATCCAAAGAAGCATTAAGCACCTTTGTTAAGGAGTATAAATCGTCTTTAAAAAGGTTTAAAAGTAAAAAAAGTGATCTTGATCCTGATTCTGTAAGGAAAACCGAAGAATTTTATTCTCAGATTGGTAAAAAACTTGAAAAGCTAAAAGAAGCTGTAAACAGCAGTCTCGATGGAAAAGCTTATTATGTCAACCTGTTGAATGCTGTTCTCGGCTTCAGGGTAGATAGGATTGTCAATTTTGAGGTCGGTGCCGGAAGAGACCCAAAAGACGACTTCAGAAAGAGAGTGATCATTTGGAATGGTCGGGCACAACCTTGGCATATTGGTCATGATGCTATGATTAAAAAAGGCAAAAAGATGCTCAAAGAATTGGGTGCTGACGCTGTGTATATTATGCTTGTTAAGGGTTCTGGAACTAGTAAAGATAAGAGCAAGAATCCGCTCACAGAGAAGGATCAGTATGATCTTGTTACTTCGGTTTACGATGGGGATCCGCAAGTTATTGTTGCAGATAAGTTTCCCAAAAGCGGCTTTATTGTGGACTTATTAGAAGACATACACGATAAAGGGTATAAAGTTGCTGGCTGGCTTGCTGGTGCTGATCGTATTGGAGAGTATCAGAAAACTCTCAGAGCTTTTAGCCCAAGCCTTTACTTAGAAGATCATGATTACTCCCCCATAGATAAAGATGAAAATGGTGATGTTCTTGTTAAGATGATTGAGACTCCTAGAATTATGAGTGGTACACAAGCAAGAGAGTTGGCTTTAAAAGTTGGTTTTGACGAGTTCTACTCTAATGTAGCACCGAAAGACGCCCCTGTCAATGCAAAAGCCCAATATAAAAACGCTTATGATGAAATCAGAGAAGCAAATCAGATCGAAGAGATCTCCACTACAGCTAGTATAGAGGGGTCCCCTGCTGCAAGAGGTGGGGCTTTTGGAAACATGTCAAAGGACAATAAAAAAGAAAAAAGACAATCTACACTTGATATGAGCGGCGCTCTTATTGAAGAAGAGTCGATGATTAACGAAGTTATGAACTATTTATTAAAGGAAATTGGGAGTGCGCCACTATGAACAGAGATGAAGTAGCTACAGAGCTTTTGTTAAGAGAAAATATACGTCGTATTATCAATACTGTAAAGCAGGGCAAGATTAGCGAAAGAAAAGAGCGCATTTTGACTGAAAACGCTTTGAGAAAGGTTATTCGTAAGCTGCTGAATGAGGGACCGGCTATTCCTGATGAAGTACCTAATCGCTCTACTGGAATCAATGTCCTAGAAGAGCTTTTGAAAAAGATTATTCCTGTTCTTGAAGCAGATTTTAAATCCCTTACCAGTGACGAGGAGCAGAGAGGTTCATTCCGAGCGCACGTTCTAAACGCTATAAAAAATATTCTTATGGTTGCCGACACTAATGATGATGTCTCTGTCATGTCGGAGCCTAAAGGTGATATTGAGGAAGATATAGATATTAAGGTAGCCGATGATGGTGAGGCTGGAGATGATAGGTTTATTGATATCGAGCCAGAAAAAGAAACTGATCCAAAAGATGATTTCTCCAAGGGTCTTGAGGGGTCGAACCTTGATCAGACTGGTCGGAATGTAGCATTCAATTCGTTTAAGAAAATTGAACAAAACATTTTGGATTCTTATGAGTTGCTTGACAACCAGAAAGATGCTAAGATATTCTATGATTATCTTCTGACAAATGTTAAGCTTTACTTTGATAAGTTTGAAGACGAATTATCAGGATCAGTTCCTGATATTACAACGCCAGAATACGAGCAGGCTCAAGAAGATGCTGAAGAGCCTGCTGAAGACACGGAACTTTAATGTCTTGGAAAAGAAAAAGAGTTCATTCTGGGAAAAATAAAAATTATAGCCTTACTAGAAAGTTGAGACAGGAAAGTCGTATAAGTGATTCGTTTGAGATTATGCTGGCTAATCTGACACTTGAGGAGGTGATAGGATTAAAATTAGAGTTATCGTCACAGTCAGTAGGTAATCGCTTATACGGCTTTCCTCTCTGGCATGCTATGCCATATATAGTGAAGGATGCCCTTTTAAAGTATGCTTTTTCAGCCACTCGAACAAAAGGAGAGGCTATGAGATTTTTGGGATTAAGACCAAAGGACTATAAGACTTTGAGCAAGAAATTTGAGATTGACAATTATTTTGAAGAAAAAACTTGACAAGCTCTCAGAACCCCGTTAAGTTTAGTAAACTAACTAACTAACTAACTAACCTAAGTAATTAACTCTAACTCTAACTCAATTATCTTAATTAAGTTTTATACATTAAGTAACTTAAGTTAGTTAGCTAACTATTTATATGACACCCATTGGGGGGTGTGAAAAAGGAGAGTCATTATGTTGACGTTCATTGAGGACGAGAGCGGAGCTACGGCTATTGAATATGGTGTTATTAGCAGCTTTATGGCTGGTTTGATCATTTTTTCTTGGACTATGGTTTACGATGATATTGCAGTTGCATTCAACACGCTTACATTAGCAATTAGTTTAGCGTAATCTGCGGGGGCGCACTGGTTTCGACAGGGCGATAGAAGAGGATAGTGCAGGCAGTCGTGATGACTTAAAAAATCAATCAATTGATAATTGCCAATAACAATAATCATTTCGAATCTGTCCG
>TARA_R110002012_G_scaffold54498_1_pt1 | contig 11257 bp, 6 predicted proteins | sample TARA_R110002012 | Tara Oceans TARA_R110002012 (sample SAMEA4396515) | marine metagenome | biome: Westerlies Biome; feature: [DCM] deep chlorophyll maximum layer (ENVO:01000326); material: water (ENVO:00002006), including particulate matter (ENVO:01000060) such as... | depth 40 m
ACTAATATGGATATATATTTCAACACCGCTGGTAGTAATCCGCCTGTTTCTATACTACCTAATTCTGGGGAAAACTCTTTAGCATATGACTCAACTTGGCCGTGGGCTATAAGACTTTATATGTATAATCACTGGATAGTATATGGAGCTGGAAAAATTGGAAGCGGTACATATTACTCTCCTTTGCATACTCTTATGATAAATTGTGACGAATAATTCTTAATAAATAAATATGTCGATAAATTTTAATATAACTAGATTAGTAGAAAAACCTCAAGCCATTGGTTGTAATGATTTTCAAACAAACCAATTATATGGTGACGTGGCCGCGTTGAGCGACCCTAGTGCCCCGGCGGATTTAGATGGTGATATTATTTGGTATATAAATGCAGACCCTGGGTACGAGGTTGATAACGACAATTTTAGCATACCAAACACTGTAGAGGAGACCGGGCACTCCTTGGGATCAAGTACTAAAATTTTACTTCCAGACCCGCAGTATGATTGGAATGGAATTGGTAGTGGTATTACACCAGTTCCATTCGAGGGTATAGTCCCGCCAATGTTAGGTGTTGAATTTACTGAAATATCAAGTACCAAAATAAGAGTTACTATATACTTACACCCTACAAACGCAGATTTTAGAAATATAACAGGCCCTATATTTACAATGCCTAATAACGATGTCTCTGTTTATTTACCTATAGATGGCTGCGCACAACCGGATGGGCGACGTGTTACGTTTAGAATGGTAAACGATAATCCAGATGACACTGACGCAGACTTTGTGGTTGCTGAAGATTTTGCTAGTAACTTCAATATTGATGAGACTACATCAAATGAAATAGAAATTGATGGTTTAATATCCCAAGCTCAAATTGGTGAACTGCTTGGGACATATACAGTATCAGCTAAAAAAGGTAGTAGATTTCTATCTGAACCAAATATAGAGTTAAGTACGAAAGACTTTGAAATAAAACCCAAATTAACAAAAGATGAAAATGGCAATGCAATATCAAAATCTTTTGGAATTTATAAAAAATAAATAATATGTCATACCACACGGGATCATCAAGAAGTTCAGGACCAGCACCAGCTGGACCAACACCTATTCGTGAGCCACTGAGAACTGTAGTTAAAGAACCAGAATCAGAGGGTGTTGAATTAACAAAAGGTATAACTATAATAGCGGGTGATTTAACTAATATATCAAAAGACCCAGTATATGTAATTAAAAAAACAAGTGCTAAAGCTAGATCTGTAGTTGAGGAAATACCAGTTAAATCTGTAAACACAATAAAAGCGCTAAACGATTATGATAGTTATATTTTTAATAAAACACGGGCTTTTACAAATACAGAAACCGGAATAGTTACTTACGGATCTACATTGGAAAATTTTATATATGCTGAGGGCGGTGCTTTTCAATTAAAAGTAAATGGTGACACCGGGACACAGTACAATATAGTTGTTCATGATGTGACTAATACTAAATGGTATGATTTTGATTTGGAAAGTTTTAGCAATGGTTTTTCAGAAAAAATCGGTGTTGTAAATAATGATAAATTATATCTTACAATACCACCTGTATCAGTAGAAACTGAGTATAATGTTTATTTTAAACCGCTTGGTTCTACTAATTACGATGTTCTTTTGCCAACGCAAAGCAAACCATGGGTTATAAATCAATTAAAAAATGTAGTAACCACTTTTAAGTTTCAAAATTCAGACGGTTTTATACCAGACCAAACAACTACAATTTCTAATACACCTAACATTAGTTTAACACGGGGATCTATCAATAGTGGAGAGACAACTATCAATATAACTGTAAAACCACTAAGATCTAAATTATCTTTAAATGATTTAAAAACAGTAGATCCTAGTGTTAGTTTTGATGAGATAACATATGATAGCGAAGAAGCTTTAAGCGTTTCTTCGGTAAAGTTAACAGCATCCGTAGATTCTACAGGGACAGTTGGTACTATATCAGGAACATTAACACTAAACAAAACCACATCGAGAGATTCGGATATATTATTTAGACCAACTTCATTTTTTAAAATAACATAACATGGCGATAATTACTCTTCAAATGAATTTAGATTTAAATGTATCTGCACAGGTAGGTGATACAATTTACTATGTACCAACAGGAAACACCGCTGGTTTTCATGTAAACTCCTCTGAGGTTATACGTGTTGGTATAATTGTAGAGTTGAATCACGATCCAAACTTAGGCTTAATATCTGTTGATACGGATTTACCACAGAACTTATGGCCAAATCCTAAGGATTTTATATTGTTCTCCAAAGATAACAAAGTAAACATGAGTAACATGCTAGGTTACTATGCTAAAGTACGTATGAGAAACAATTCTAATGAAAGATTTGAATTATTCAAAGTGAACGCTGATTATACTGAAAGTAGTAAATAAACTATAAAAACTGTGATTATATAAGTAAATTTTACTAAAATATAATTATGAGTGATAAAATAAAAAAACAAATTGAAGAACAACCTCTTACGAGGGAAGAAAGTAAAGCTCAATTTGAAGAAATTACAGAAGAACTAGGGTTAAAACACTCTTTTGATTTTGATGAAGCTTGGGAGATAGGCGAGGAGATTAGAAAAAGAAAAGAGTTTAGATCAAAAATAAATGAACTGGAAAATGCCGTCGTAAATGCAGATGGTGGTATGACTGGCGAAATTTTACATAAAACAAATCCAGTTAAACATACTTTTGCCGGTGGTTGTTATATAAGAGAAATATATAACCCAGCTAACGAGCTTATTATAACAAAAATACATAAGAAAGAACATCCGTTCTTTTTGATGAAAGGAGAGATGTCTATATTAACCGAAACAGGTATACAACATATAAAAGCTCCCTATCAAGGAATTACTAAACCAGGTACAAAAAGAGCAATATACACACATGAAGAGTGTACGTTTATAACTGTTCATGCTACAAATAACACAACTATAAAAGATGTTGAAAATGAAGTTGTGTGCACTAAATATGAAGATCTACCACCTGGTGTAGATGCTTTGGAAATACTAAAACAGATAAAATTAAAAGAAGAATAATATGAGTTTTACAGTAGCAGCAATAGTAGGAGCAGGCGTTGGCCTAACAAAGCTCGGTGTAAGTCTTGGTGGTCGTAAGAAAAGAATCGAAGAGCAAAAAAAAGCAAAGGCTGAAATGGCACAAAAGAAAAAAGCTTACGAAGCCTTAGACACTAGTAATGTTTATAAAAACATGGAAAATAAAATGGAAGACCTTACTATTAATCAAAAACAAATGGAACTTCAAAACCAACAAGGTCAACAAACCCGAGCTAACGTTATGCAGCAAATGAAAGGCGCGGCTGGTGGTTCTGGTATAGCGGCGTTAGCACAGCAAATGGCTAACGAAGGTCAGTTAGCAGCACAGAAATCAGCTGCAATGATTGGTGATCAAGAAGCAGCTAATCAAAAAGCAGCAACCACAGAAGCGTCTAAGCTTCAAAGTATGGAAAGGGAAGGTGAACAAATAGCACAACAAAGAACAATGGATAAACAAGGAACTTTATTAGGTATGTCACAACAAAGAGTTGGTGCTGCTAACCAAGCTAGAGCAGACGCTAAAGCAGCTCAAATGAGTGCGATTGGAGATATAGGTAGCTCTGTAATTGGAGGTATAACAAAAGGAGAAAGTCTTACAGGCGGTGTATAAACAAAAAATATAAGATATGGCAAGTGATGTAAATTTAATACATGGAGCAGCTGCAGCGTATAGAAACCGTGATGCGGGTGAAATAAAAGGTCTTGATAAAATAACTAGTAGTATAAATCAATGGGCTCAAAATAAAAAAGAAGAAGATGATGCGGCACAGAAATTGAGAGATGACGCTCAAGCTGAAATAACTAAAACAGCTACTAACATGGCTGATAACTTTAAGTCTTTAGGTCAAGAAGAGTTTGGTGTTTGGAAAGAAGACATTAGAGGCTTGAGAGAAGAAATGAATGCTGCGTTAGGACCACCTAGAGATGAAGATGCTGTAATGGATATTAATTTAAGATTATCCGAGTTAAAATCTAAAGGTATGAAAGCCAAAGATGACTATGAAGCGATACATGATGGTTGGGGAGGTGAAAACGGGGAGCCTGTTTGGGATGTAAACGCTATGACTGATGAAGGATTAGAAGCTCATCGTAATTTTATGAATAATCCCACTAGAAAGTTCACTAGAACAGAAGATGGTAAAGACGCTTATACATGGGAGCAGGCTAACCCAGATTATCTTGATGATATAGCCACTCCATCTGTTGCAAAAACAATACCTGTAACGTATACGCTAGACGAATTAAATGATTTCACAGTTTTGCCTCAAACAGAAAGCGCTGGTTTATTAATGGACTATACTTTAGAAAAACAAGAATTATATTCTTCAACAGGAGGTGAAGGTAATGTTAAAGTACAAGACGTTAGAAAGAAAGTACAAGAAACAATTCCAAAGGATGCTAAAGCATTGAGAAGTTGGGCTAAAAGCAATCCCACTGGTGATCACAAATTAGATGTAAAAAAATATTTAATAGATAATATATCTAGAATTGGTAGTTACAAAGAATTAGGTGTAACAGAAAAACAAAAACCAGGTGAAGATGGTTATGGTGTTATAGATGAAAACGATTTAGTTAGTGACGCGGATAGAACTGCTTTTTTCGATGCCATTATGAATGCTGACAACCCAGAGATAACACATGGTATATTATCAGAAATGATGACTAATATTACATATAATAAAATAACAAATCAAGAAGATAAAAACGAAGACTATAATCCAGAGAGCAATATGATGATGGATGGTAGTATGGGTAAAGCAGAGGAAGATATTACTGCTGACGCAAGTAGTGCTCAAGAAAATAAATTAAAAGGTATTCAAGAGGGGTTAAGAATTGGTGAATCTATTGAATCATTAATAAAAAGATTAGACTTAACGCCTGATGAAGTACAAAACGGTTTATGGGATGGTAAAAAACGTGTTACTATAGATTCTATAGCCCCTGCCGCTGCAATACCAGATGGTTCTAGTAAAATAAAAACAAGCAAATATAATAAATAATAAATATGGCTAATCAAAACGCTTTAAACGACGCTTATGGTTTATTCGCAGAAAATGGTTATAATGGTTCTGTAGATGATTTTAAAGAATTAATAAAAACAGAACAAGAAGCGTTACAAGATTCTTATACTTTATTTACTGGAGCTGGATATACTGGTTCTGGTGATGAATACATGACTTTATTAGGTTTAAAGGACAAGCCACAGAAGGATGCTCCTGTGGACGAGAGCGAAGATGGAGCATCCGAATCGGAAGATACACCCTTAATGTCACAAGGTCGTACACCGAAAAAGAAAAAGAAAAAAGAAAACACGATATTAGATAATATTCTAGAGCCTTTTAATTATGTAAAAGGAAAAGTAGAAGAGGTTAAAAAAGAAGGGTCTAAAATAATACAAAAAACTGTACATGGTGATGATTTTGACGAAGAAGTTTTTGAGCACAATTATGATTTAGGACAACCCGTGTGGAGAAGTAAAAGTGAGAACAAAGCTATTAAAGAAAATGATGCTTACAAAAACTCACGTAAAGCTGAAAAGAATTGGAGTCCAACTACTAGTTTTTTTAGTAGTACTCCAAGAAACGTTGATAACGACATGTTAGTATATGGTAGCACGCCAAACTTACAGGCTAATAGTTTTCAAGAGTCTCTTTGGACTGTAAAGAAAGGTAACTTCGACCCAAGAGATACTAATAATAATACCAAATTAGCTAAAGACACCACCTTCTATAAACAAGCGGGTGTTTGGAATGAGTACACTCCAGCTATAGAAAATGAAGATTCTAGAGCCCTTCGCCATGACGAGATGGAAATGGAGGACTCTAGTGTTGACGCTGCTTTAAGCGCGAGAACTTTGGAAGCCGATACAGAAAATAATCCTTTACTTCAACTTACAAATGCTATTGAAGATGAACATAAGAAAAAGGTAGAAAAAAAGGAAGAAGAAATACCTACTAAATATGGTAAATGGGTACCAGAATTAGATAAAGAAGGTAATCCAGTTTTAAATGAAGATGAAACTCCTAAAATGAACTTTGTACCTGGAGAGTTGCAAGAAACTTTAGATTTTGCAGAGAAAAACAAAGACAAACATGCAGTTGGTGGTAACAAGATGCAAAATAAGTTAATGGAGCAGGGTACTGACACTAGAAAAGTTGGTAAAGCTATAGAAGCTTATAACAAAGATAATAATACTAATTTAACCTGGAAAGATCTTTCTACAAATAAAGAGTTTTATGACGATGTGATGAATAGGTATATCACCGATTACGCTGAAAAAGATCTATCAGCGGAAAAAACTAAAGTTGTGTCTGCCTTTATAGACGCTGATTTTGAAGACAACGTGAATTTTATTGAGTCGTTTTTAGCTAGTTATCATCTCGACGAACTAGTTGGCGTTGAATCTAAATTAAAATCAAAATCACAAAAAGAGTGGAAAAAAGAAGCAGATGCGTTAGCAAAAAAATATGAACCTATATTAAAAAAAGCCGTAGATGATATAACTAAAGTTGGAGGTAGGATTCAAACAAGTATGGATATTGTTAGAAGAGAAAATCTATGGTTGACTCAAAATAATCCTGAAGAGGTTCTTAAAAAATTCCAAGCTAGAAAATATCACTCTCAAGCTGATATTAACAACGCGAACGCAGAGTATCAAGATTTTATATTAGAATATCAAGATAGAGTTAAGAATCTCCAAAACCACTTGGATATCGCTAATGGTTTAAGAGAGGGTATTCAACCAGCTATAGATAATGCCACTGCGTTAGAAGTAAAAGTAAAGGATGTAGGTTTAGTTGCTGGATTAGCTGGTAAAAATTATGGGGAAATATTTAATGCGTTATCAAGAGCTACATCTTCAACGGTTGAGTTTGTTGTTGGTTTTGATGAGTTTGCTCAAAGAATGCAACATTTAATACAGATAGACCCTAATGATGTTCCAGATTGGTTTCAACCAGCAGCTGAGGTGGTGAACAATATTACCGTAAATACTCTTAGAGTCGGTGGTGGTATGACAGGGCCAGGTGTAGTGCTTGATCCTGCACTTGCTAGTAGAGGCGCTGATCTTTTAAGAGATGGAATGGATAATTTCAGTAAAAGACACAGGGGTTTACAAGTAGATTATTCAAATCATGATTGGGCAACTAGAACTTTTATGGATATGACTGAGATGGCACCACAGATAGCGGTTGGCTGCACGGGTCTTGGTACCGTGGGTGTGCTAGGGTCAATGATGGTATCATCTGCTGGTAATAACTTTATTAGATTTGAAGACGAAGCGAGAGGAGAGTATGCTAAAGCCCACAACATGGATCCTAGCGATGTCGACGTTAATAGTAAGGATTTTCAAGAAGCAATGCAAATGGAAATATATTCTAGAGCTTTATTCCACGGTTCTATGGAAGGTATTTCTGAGGGTATAACTGGTATTTTTGGTAGTAGAGCTCTTGTTAAAGCGCTTGGTGGGGGTAAAGTTGCTACTTATGGATTTAAAAAATATCTTGGTAAAGCTATAGGTTTAGGAACTTATGTTGGTGTTGAAGGAGGTATAGAGGGTCTTAGTGAGGGTTTTAATACTTTTTCGACAAACGCTTTTGACAAATATGTTTATGGTAAAGATGTAAATCTTTGGGAAGGTGTTAGTGAATCTTTTTATAAAGGAGCTAGTGTTTCTATAGGGTTTAAAAGTCCATTGATAATGAAACAAGTGTTTAGTCCATTTATACCTACATCGACAAACCAAAAACTAGGTCAAATATCTGATCAACTTAGAGATATAGATACAAAATTACTAGATCCAAATTTAAATGAAAAACAAAGAAGTTCTTTAGTTAGACAAGCAGAGGCGCTTACTAAGAAAAGTAATGAGATATATGATGATGCTATAACAAGATCTGCATCTATAGATCCGGTAGATAGACAAAGGTTAATAGATATAGAAGTAGAAACTTACAATTTAAAAAAGGAAGCCCAAGAGATAGCTGAAAGAGAGGATTTAACAAAAGAAGAAAAAGAAGCTGCTACCGCTGAATTAGCAAATCAATACAACGAAGCCTTAAGAGAAAAGAATGAAATCTGTGAAGAAGTTAAAAAACTACCTACAGATAAAGCTCTTAAAAATTGGAACGCTCAAGTAGCTACTATAAAACAAAATGCTAAAATGGCTGAGCAAGAAGGCGCTAAGCCAATAAACATTAAAGAGGTTGATACTCAAGGTATGAATGATTATTTTAATACCGAAGATGCTGACCAACTAACCTTCACAGAGGCTAAAAGAAAAGCTGAAGTTGAAAATTTTAAAGATATAATTAATGATCCCTCTTCAACACAAGCGGAAGTAGATGACGCTAAAGCTATGATGAAGCTTTATAATAAAATGGCTAGAGGAGCAATAAATGAAAAACTAGCTATAAACAAAGGTGATTCAAGAAACTATGGGGTAATGGTTCCGCAGTTTAATGAAAAAGGAGACCTAGTATCTTATGACATGTTATTAAATAAAGAAACATCGTTAGAAGGTGGTATGTTCCACACTGGAGCACACGAGTTTATACACACTGCTTTTTATAATACTCTAAAGCAAGATCCAGCTGCTCAACGAGTTTTAGGAGAACAACTACTAGATGTTATACAAAACGATAAAGACGTAACTTATACTAAAAAAGGTGGAGAGATATTTGATCGTAGAATGTCTATATATGGCAACAATTGGGGCGAGGAAGCTTTTGGTGTTGTTTCAGAACTAATACAAGATGGTGAGTTTAGTTTTAAAGAATCAGGTTTAAATAAAGTTAAAGGTATTTGGAGGAGATTTGCTCAAGATCATCTTGGTTACGATATAAGATTTGACACAAAAGAAGATGTTAAGAATTTTATAAAAGATTACAATGTTTCCATAAAGAAAAATAAACCTAGCCCAGCTATAGCTAGAATGATTGCTAAGGGAGCTGAAGGTAATTTAGTGCAAGGAGCTAGAGATATTAAAGAAAGACAAAAACAAAGAGATTTTTCAAGAGCAGTGCAACTGCAAACAAACTCTAATCCAGACTTGATGTCCGATATAGATGGTTTTGTAAAAAATCCTGATGGAAAACCAAAACACAAAAATAATGATGATTTTAAATTATCTAACGAGTTTGTTGAAGCCTATTCAAAGATTACTCAATCAACACTACTTGATGGCTTGATAAGACAAGGTATGACAGAACAAGGATTACCACCTGAAGCTATGAGAGAGTTTACTCAAAAAGTTAAAGAAAAATTAGGTGAAAGACTTTTAACAAACTTTAACTTGGATAAAAATGATAGTTTATTTGGTTGGTTAACTGGTACAGCTGGTGGTGCTGGTAAGTCTATAATATATAGAGCCAAAGGTGACGTTATGAAGGAGTACACTAAAGAGCAAAAAGGCGAGCAAACATCACTAGATAAACCAGTTGGTGAAGCTGGTACTTTAGCAGATGTGTTACAAGCTGAGCGTTCATCTAGAATGGAAGCCTTTGAAAATTTAGATTTAAGTGCTGGTAGAGTAGATGCTTTTATGGACGGACCTACCCCGGCTTTAGATCAGTTAGGGCTAAGCGAAACAAAAGCTAAAGTAGATAACGCTATTGACAAAACACAAAAAAACGAATCAACAAGAGTTGAGCTTGAAGGTTTAACCTACAAAGGTGTTAAAAAGCTACTTATTGAAGCTGAAAAGATATTTAAAGGAGCGAGAAGTAAAAGATCTAAAGAAGAAAAATTAGACGCGGATTTCCAAGAAAGAATAGGGAAAGGTAAAAAACCTACAAAAGCGTCTGATGTTGTACCCACAGGTCCTCTTTATAACGTGTTAAAAGAAGTTGCGCAAGCTATAGGAGTTGATCCAAAAAGAATTATAGCAAACCAAGATCTTAACGCTGTACAGAGAAAAGCAGCGCAACAGTGGTTATACAGCAAAATAGTTAAAGAAGATGGAACTTTTGATAGATATATATTAGAAGAAGTTTTACCAGAAGGAGAAACAAGAAGTGGTGAGGCAACTGGTATTGCTAATACAAAACTAGGTTCTCTTTATGAAAAAGGTGATAGAGCAGTTTACGCTGAAGGAGCTACAGCCGCGGGTAAACCAACACAAACAAAAAGAACTGATGTTTCTATGGAAGAAATGTTAGACGTTGTTGGCATAAATCCAGATGGTAGTTTTCAATCAGGTACGGCCTCCGATGGAGCTATAAGACAAATGATTCTTCAAATAACACAATTAGCCGCTAACCAAGGTTTAAGAGAAAACGCTTTGTTAAACGGTACTCATTCCGAAGCTGTTATTGCTCAACTTGGTGATGGTAGAGCTTTAAGAGCGTTTAGCAAACCTACAGCGCTTAGCGTCGAGGGTAAGTGGAACGAACTAATACAAGCTGTGGCTAGCACTGGTTTAGATGTTAGTCAACTTAATGAAGCTATTGAAAAAACTTATGGAAAAAACTTTAAGCAAAAAGGTGCAGTATTAAAACAATTACAAAAAGATTTAAAAGGATTTGTAGAATTAACTCCTGATGTTAGAGAATCTTTGGTTGATGTAAATATGGAAGTAGCTCCTAGTACTTTAACAGAGCATTTACAAGAGGCTTTTGAAGCTAGACAGACTGAATTAGTATTAAAAAATAAATTAGGTTTTTCAGGTAGTGTTACCGATGTGTTTCAAAGCTCTGAAGGATTAACAAAGCAAAGAGCGCTCATAACTGAGACTGCTGGGGCAATGGTGAATGACCCAAAAATAGGCGTTATTCAAGCTGGTAAGAATATTATAGCTGCAGCCAAAGGTTTTTCTAGTGCTGGACTATTGGGTAACGGTCAACAACATACTATTGATAAACTAGGTGGTAATGTTATACCTATTAAAGAAGTAAGAAGAAAAGGTAGACAAGGTTATCAATCAACAGAAAACATGGCTGACTATCTAGCTTTAGCTAACAATGCTAATGTTGATCCTAGATTTAGAGCTCCTAATGGAAAATGGATACAAAAAAGTAAGGCTAAAGGTTTTACTTACGAAGTGTATGACGGTAAAAATTGGGTCCCTATTAATACGAAACTTTTAGCTGAAAATGTAAACGCAGGATTAAAAGATAGAAATCACGAAGCTAGAGAAAAACAAAGTATGGAC
>TARA_R110002012_G_scaffold51717_5_pt1 | contig 11254 bp, 9 predicted proteins | sample TARA_R110002012 | Tara Oceans TARA_R110002012 (sample SAMEA4396515) | marine metagenome | biome: Westerlies Biome; feature: [DCM] deep chlorophyll maximum layer (ENVO:01000326); material: water (ENVO:00002006), including particulate matter (ENVO:01000060) such as... | depth 40 m
TTATATTTAAATAATTATTACAACAAAGAAGCTCGTAATGCTTTAAGGGGTATTGTTAGCTCTAGCGTAAGTGGAGATAATATATTAGCTTTAAAGGACGGAGAAAGCTCTGTGACGTTCATTAACCGTAATGAGGTGTCAAAGGTCTATAGAGGTCTTGCGGCTGATTCTATGGACAATGTCGTGCGAATGGCGGGTCAATACAATATCTATCAAGCACAGCCTCGTCAATTAGGAGGAATTGATGGAAGCGGGCTGGCTAGTTACGATTAAAAAAACCCCGTTTTTCAACGAGGTTCCTTTAGTGGGTATATTTAAAGTTAACTTATTTATTTTTAAGGGCGGCCAGATCCTTTTTAAGTTGAACTTTAAGCTTGGCTTTTGTAGCGGCATCTTTTCCACCTGCTTCGGTAGCAAAAGCCTTCAGAAGTTCTCCTGTTGTTTTTAACTTAGGAGCAGCCTTGGGTTTATCTTCAGCTTTAGGAGCTGGAGCTTTTTTAGGTTCTTCTTTGTTTGGGGTAACTTTTTTAGCTTCCTCTTTTTTAGGGGCAGCTTTCTTTTTTGGGGTGATTTTTTTAGTTTCACTCATAATTTTTAATTTCCTTTCCAAAATTCTGCACGGGCATTATTCCTAATTTCCGATACTTCTTTGTATGATATGTTATATTTTTTAGCAAAAGCCTCTTTTGCAGAATCGTCTAGCTTGTCTACATGCTGGATCAGCCTTGTAGGGTTTTTAAAATCAGATGTGAGTTTATTGCCTGAAGATTGTACTACAGGTTTAGGTTCTTCCTCTTTTTTTACAAAAGAATCCTCTTTCTTAAAAGACTTTTTTTCTGGTTTGCCCATATAATAATTATTTAAGTATTAAACCACTGTAGAGCTAATTCCGCTCATGAATACTCCGTGAGAAGTATCATTAGGGCCACCTACTGAGGTGCTAAAAGTAATATCTACAGTTTTATTAGATCCAATACTTGAGGAGATAGACTCTGAATCCAATGAACAGCCTCTAAGAGTGTAAATAACAGCATCAGTGCCACCATCATTCTTAAGAGTTAATGTAACATCTTTTTCTACCTCATCATCAATAATGTCAGCTAAGTTAGAGGCATCATTTTCATTCATTATAGCGCTAACGCTTAAACTTGATACAACTGGGAAGTCAACAGTTCGTGCGAAAGCAGATCTACTTCCTAGTCTTTCTAAAGTGCTTCTGCTTAAAGGAAGACTTAATGAAGCACTTTGAATATGCGCTCCGTTAGCATCTGTACCGATATCTGCTACAGGTATACCATCAAAGTTAGAAATATTTACTGTTATATTTCCTGGGCGTAAAGCTGCTATGCTTCCTTGACCTGTATTTGCATTTGGAAGTACGACATTACCTGTTATTGCAATTCCATCAACAGGATTAATAGCTGGAGTACCGATAACCGCAGCATCTCTATCTGAGTTAATATTAAGAGCATCAAAGGAAACAGAAGCTGTTGGTATAGATCCTACGGACATATCCACTGAATAGTCAGATACATAAGCATTTCCAATTCCGATTGTACTGTTTACAGCAACTTCAGTATCACGGTCAGGTATATCTGCGTCAGTTCCTTCTGGAGTTGTTAGAACCATAATGTTATATCCAGATCCATCTGCCAATGCTCCTGAAGCAAAACCCCCTTCAACATAGCCAGCTCCGACACCAGTTGCTACATGAAAGCCCAATGCTCTTTCTGTAAATCCATCAGTTACATAATAACTTATGTCAGCTGAAACTGTTGGTGCATCAAGTATAATACTGTCTAGTTTTCCAAGTTGACCGTACTGATTTATATCCTGACGGTTGATGGTGAAACTATAATTAGCGCTTTGAACACGCTCTAATTGTTTATATCCTCCTAAAAGACTTGCGTCCTTATTAACGAATATTGCTTCTGATTGATAAATTACTCTATTTCTGGCCATGATAATTGAAATTCTTTCTTTTGTTTACAGTTTTAGTTTAAAAATATGAAATTAGTTGAATCGGAATCTGTATTGTTGTACATCAAAATCTATAAATCCTATATATAAATCGTGTGCTAGAGATTTCCTGTCAGTATCAGTTAATTTTGATGTTCTTGCTTCATTAATATAAAATTTTATATCTCCTGAGTATCCATCTGTGACAGTATCGTAGTTATAACTGTCATTTTTTAAATCTCCTAGTTCTGAAGTTGGATACCCTGTCATTGGTACGGGAGTTATGCACTCATCTACAGAATCCATAAAAATAGATAATACACCGTCCAATTGGTAAGTGTCCTCTGCTAAAATAACAGCCTTCATATTTACTTGTGTATCTTGCATACCTCCTAAAGCAAAAGGTGTATTTTTGGCATCAGATGAAGATATAAAAATAGCTGGAACTACATCATCATATGGTTGTATGTAGCCATACGCAGCTGATGGAAGTCTTGAATTAACAACGTATTTGTTTTCTACAACTAAATCTTCCTCCGTATCATTAGTAATATAAACATTAAAATCTTTTACTGCGAACTCGCCAGTTACAGCTAATCCTGTATTATTTCCTCCAAGTAAAGCTCTTCCGTTTTCAAAATCTAAAACGACTGTATCGTTTCTTCCTGAAAAATTACCACCTACATAAACTCCAGTAGGAATTGTAGCGCCTGTTATAGAAGAATCAGTAACCCATTGTTTATAAGGACTTCCATATGCTTTGTAGTCGCTATCAAGCCTTGGATCATCATAATAAAAAAAATCGCCTGTTTTATTGCTAAAAGCTTCTCCTTTTTTTAATAAAAAATTATCAAACCATAGAAAAAAAGAAGTTGTGAGTTTGTGTTGAAATTGTTCTTTCATTTAAGTTCTTTGAATCTTTTTTCGTATCTTTTAATAAATGAGGAAACATAAGTAGTATTTCTAAATTTGCCTCCCCTTACTTTTACACGAGTTTGTATAGCTGCCCCCGATCTACCTTTATTTTTTCTTAATAAAAAACCTAAACCTGATATACCTGTTTCTATACCTTGCGCCCAACTTCTTCCCATCGCCCAAGGCATTGGTGTTACAGCAAAGATGTTTTGTGCTGTAGGTAGAGACACTGTGAATAAATTTCCTAGTTGATTTCCTTCTTTTATATTTTTTGTAAATTGCACAGATGTACTTTCTAATAATTCTATTATAGGCAAAATTGGTTGATCTCCTCTATCAAAACCAATAAAAGCGAATAAATTACTTACTCCGTCTAAAGTCCCGCTAATGTTTGCGCCCCCTGGACCTTGTAATAATTCCCGAGTTACTGGCAAACCTAAAAACTCTTTAATCATATCTTTTTTTATTTGATTAAATTTTTTTCTAATATCTTTAGAAAAAGGTTGTTTTAAAGCTTTTGGGGCTTGTCTTTTCAAAGCTTGTTGTACATCTATAGGTAAATTAGCCACTACTCATCTAATGGGGTTAATACAAAAGTAAAAAATATATTTTCTGTTAATCCTCTTGGAACTCCATCGCTTTTTATTGCGAAGATAGTACCATCAAATTCTACTCTTCGAGCTTCGCGGATATAATTATATCCAGCTTGTTTTACTACTATTTTTACACTCCCATCAGGTAAAATAACTTTGTTTTGTGTCCCTGTTTGAGCGCCAGCTTCATCCGCTAAATATTCCTTGTCCATATCTACATAGTAAATACGAGCGTCAAAGGTGTCTGAAATTGTAGTGTATTCTACAGAAGAGTTAGATCCTGTGTTTGTTTTCCTGTATAAAGAGTTCCAAGAGTCGTTTGACGCTATAAGAGTTTTCTTGGCGTTCTTGTAAACGGTGATAGTTCTAGCGAAAGTCGTATGTAATGTATCCGCTAAACTATTAATTTTATTTATTTGGTCTTGTGATAAAAAGCCAGCCATATAGACATTTACACTTTTATTTATATAATAAGATAGGATTAAGGTATGAACGCAAAAAAAAATCTATCGCTTCAGTCTTCGAGAGAGGTGTCTTCATTATTTAAAATGATGCTTAGTATGCTAGAAGACATGAAAAAAGACCATGATTTTCACTATCAAAAGCTTTACGATAATATACCAAAAGAATATTACCCGATAATAAATACAGCTGATCACTTTACAGAAGAAAAAGTAAATTGGATCAGAAAACGAATTTTAGATCATGGCAATGAATCAATTAGAAATTTGTATTCAGAGCTAGATAATTATACAGTACATTTTACATTTAAATAAGGAAAAAGGTTATGTCATTTAAAGAATTATATTCATTTACTCTTGATGAAGAGAGAGAAGTAGAAAAAACTAGTACTCGCAAAAATAAGAAAACGGGAGAAGAAACAACTGTTACTAAGAAGGTTAAAGAAACAGTGCCTGTTGTAGTTAAGCTTAAACGTCCATCGAGAAGACAGTTAGAAGACGCAGAGCTAGAATATTCTGTGGAAATGAGCAGATGTGTAAAAAAAGGCATTCTTACAAAAGCTATGCTTTATAAAAAATATAGCGACACTGGAGGTGTTTTTTCTGAGGACGACGCTAAAGATTACGGAAAGCTTTATAAGCAAATATTAGACCTGCAAAATGATTATATTAGGCTTGATTCGGTAGATAAAAAATCAAAAGACCAGACTGAAGAATTGGAAAAAATTAAAGAAAATTTAGCTGATACAAAAAGAAAAATAATAGAGGCTGAATCTTCAATGCAGTCTTTGTTTGATCACACTGCTGACACTAAAGCGCAAAACAGATTGCTTTTGTGGTATACTTTAATGCTTACTCATGTTCAAAAAGAAGAAGATGAAGAACCTAAACAATATTTTGAAGGGCAAGATTTTGAGGAAAAGTTAGATGATTACTATTTAAAAGAAGATGAGAATTCTGATCTTTATAATAAAGTTATAAAAAAAGTAAGTACCATATTGGCTTTTTGGTTTTTTAATCAAGCTTCTAGTCCAGAAGAGTTTAATAAACTTATCGAAGATGTTGAAAAGGGTGAGGTTTGAATGAAGAATTTTACATTTCTTTAATAGGCGAAGCTTTTGATGGCTATAGTTTAGTTTATTTAGGCGATGCTCCTGTTTACATAAAACATGTAACGATAAGAGATCAGCGTTACCTTCATATATTTTATGAAAAATATAAAAAATTAGCTTTAGACAAAGGTTTAGATTTAGAAAAAGATAGGATCGCTTATGTTTTAAAAGAGGGTATTTGGAGCGAGGAAGACGATATGAGAATATCTTCTTTGCGGAAAGAGATTAAAAATTTAAAAGACACAGCTAAAGCAATTTTTTTAAAATCACAAAAAGAAGAGCTTTTAAAAGACGCTCATGATCGAGAGCAAGAATTATTAAAAGTAGTTGCTGAAAGGCATGAGGTAATCGGCAAAACGGCTGAGGATTATGCTGCCTCAAGAAGCGGTGATGAAATATTAAGATTTTTGCTTTTTAAAAATGCTGACTTAAAAGAAAATTTATATTCTCCAGAAGAGTTCGATGAATTAGAAAGTTGGGAAGTTTTAAAAATCAACTCTTTGCAAAAAAGTGTACAAAAAAAATTAAACGATGAAACAATACAAGAGGCTGTTCTCCGTCCTTTTTTTAGTATGTATTTGTCGCTTTGTGATAATGCAGGAAATTTTTATCGTAAACCTGTTACGGAACTAACTATATATCAACTTAGAGTTGTTTTGTATGGCAGCATGTTCTATAACATCTTTCAGCATACCGATAATATTCCTGATAATATCCGAGAAGATCCAGAAAAACTTTTAGCATTCTCAGAAGCTCAAAGAAACAAAGACCACAATAACGGAGGTTTAAAAGATGATGCGGATGCTTCTGCGGTTTTCGGAGCTACAGCTGAGGATATGAAAGAATTACGAGGCGATGGTAAAACTGTTTCTTTGGCTGAAGAAGCGGAAAAACATGGAGGTAAGCTAAACATGCAACAAATGATGCGTTTAGCGGGGCATGATGTGTAAATACTTGTGTAATTAAAACATAAAGGTTTACGGATATGCCCATTAAAGTACCAGTAGTTCAAACAGGATTAGAAGCAAGCATCGACCAAGCAGCTAAAAAAGCTGGTAGAAGTCTGGGTGTTAATTTAGGTAAAAGCTCTAGAAGCATAGATGCTTTATCTCAACCTTTAGGTAGAATAACAGGTAAGGCTGATGAGTTTACTAAATCGATGGAGGCTGCTAACGCTCGTGTTTTAGCGTTTGGGGCATCTGTTGGAGTTTTGGGAGCTGTAACTAAAGCTTTTAAAGATTTAGTAGTCACTACAATTCAAGTAGAAAAGCAACTTGCTAGCATTAACACTATTTTAAATAGAGATGCTGCTGGATTAACTAAATTCAAAAAAGAAATTTTTGATGTAGCTAGAAACACAGAACAGTCTTTTGATACTGTCGCTACCGCTGCTTTAGAATTAAGTCGTCAAGGTTTGGAGGCAGAGGAAGTTTTATCAAGATTAGGTGATGCAATGATTTTAAGTCGTTTGTCTGGTTTGGGGGCAGCTGAATCAGTATCAGGTCTAACTGCGGCTATAAACTCTTTTGCAAAGAGCGGCATAACGAGTTCTGAAATACTCAATAAGTTATCATCAGCAGCCAAATCCGCAGCAGTTTCAGAAAGAGATTTAATTGAAGCTATTAAAAGATCGGCATCGGTTGCAAATCAAGCAGGTGTAAGTTTTGATGAGTTAGTTGGAGTTGTGACTGCCGTTCAACAAAGAACTGCTCGAGGTGGAGCTGTTATAGGTAACTCATTTAAAACAATTTTTACACGACTACAAAGTTTTGAAAACCTTAAGACATTACAAAATTTAGGTGTTCAAATTACAGATGTATCAGGAACAGTTTTACCTGCTACAAAACTTATAGAAAATCTATCGGGAGCTTTAGCTAATTTACCAGATCAACAGGCTCAAGATATTGCTACAGGTTTAGTGGGAAGATTTCAAGTTTCTCCATTTTTGGCTATATTAGAAGATTTTAATTCTGAACAAAAAATAGCAATTAAACTTACTAAAGTAGCTCAAGGAGCTACAAACGAAGCTTATTTGAGAAACATAGCCTTAAATCAAACTTTGTCGGCTGCTATAAATGCATCTACAGTTAATCTAAAAGAATTTGCTGATATTTTAGGTACAATAGGAGTAACAGATAATTTAAAAGGAATTTTAACATTTTTTAACGAAGCAGTTAAAACTTTAACTGAAGGTTTACAAGGAGAAACTATAGGATCTGATTTAGGTAAGGGGGTAATAAAAGGAATTAGTAATGTTATTTCTGGACCTGGGTTAGCTATATTTACCGCGATAGTAGGGAAACTTTTCTTTAGCTTAGCTAAATTTGGGTTTCAATCATTAACCACTTTTTTTGGATTAGCTAAGTCATCAAAGGACATAGCTACTACTCAAGGACAAATAGCTTCGACTCTTTTAACAAATAGATCAGTACAAGAAAGCATTTTAGCAATTGAAAATTCTACTTTATCGGTGGAACAAAAGAGGGTGGCTCAAACCAGATTCTTTACTACAGCTTTGAATGAACAGTTGGCAATTATGTCGAGGATGCAAGCTATCGCAGGAAGAGTTGCACCTGGAGTAGTCGCGGGAACAAGAAGTGCTGGTAGAAGAGGCAGGGCTAACGGCTATATACCTAACCTTGCTGGTGGAGCATTCGGCGCGGAAATGAGAGATATTTCTATGGGAGTAGGTGGAGCGCCCAGTACAGCTAAAGCTGTACCTATTCCTAACTTTAATTTTGGTGGAGGAGTTGTAGGGCCAGTTGTAGCCAATGATAGTGAATTTATTGTTCCTAATTTTGGAGGCGGAGGAGGTTCTGCTATCTTTAATCAAGATATGGCCGCGAGCATGGGATTGCCTCCTAATGCCCAACCAATAAATGCATCAGGGGGAATCAAGGGAAGGCAAGTATTTAAAAAAGGGAAACAAATAGGAAAAGACTCAAGATTTGCGATGCTTACTCCAGAGCCTATTGCTCTTAGAAAAGGACAAGGGGTATCGAAAAATGGAGAAAAATTTAATTTTAATATTTATGGTTTTGATAAAAACAGAATAAAAGCAAGAGACGGAAAAAGTCTTGAGAATGCTGTTGAAAAGGCTGGCATAAATATAGCAGATTTAGAAGCCGACAATTTTCGTCGAGCAGGGATAAAAACTCCGAAAATTAAAAAGGCTAAATTCAATGCTGGAGTGGTTACCTCAATGGCTGGAACTATTTTTGAAGAGTCTCTCAAGGCAACTACTGATCAGTTTAAAAACTTAGGTAGTCAAAATAACCAATCATTTGATTTTTTTGGAAAACAAATTGGAGGTTTGAGAGGAAGAAAAGGAGGGAAAGGTGTTTATCCTAATCTGCCAGCTGTTGTTAGATTTGCAGACGCTAAAGCTAATGCAGGTCAGAATGACAACTTTGCTGATAAAATGGCAAGATTTGGTGCTGGAAATAAAAACATAAGCGAGAGGGGATCAAAAGAAATGATGGGTCTCTATAGAGGTCCAGATACTAACAAATTCGACAAAAGGGGCAGAATGAGTAAAATGTTGGGAATTGGTTTGTCTGGTTCTAGAAGCAAAGCTGGAGGTTACATCCCTAACTTTTCCAACGGAGAACCAAAATTTACAACACCAAGGGGCAGACAAATTAATTTAAAGCAAGCTCTGGCTGGCTTTGGTGGAAAAGAAATTTTTGCTGATGCTAAAAAACATATGGCGGCTCAAGCAAAATCTGCTCAGGCAGTTACTGCTGCTAATAATAAACAAGTTCAAGCAACAATGGGTGGGGTTGGAGCTATGGGGGTTTTAACCATAGCTTCAAGTTTTCTAACTGGAGCTACTCAGGACGCTACTTCAACTTTTGGAAAGGTTACAAATACTCTTGCTAAGTCACTTAGTACTTTTGCTATGCTTGGTTTTGCTGGGTCTACTCTTGCAGGGATTGGAGGAGACGGTAGTAGAACAAGAAGGGTTGGTGAAGGTCTTAGCAAGTTGGCTATAGGAATTGGCGCAGCTGTTGGTGGTTTTCAACTTTTTAAAGGCTTGTTTAATGAATTTAGTGGCGCTAATAAGATAGCCGCTCAGAGCGTGGCTCTATTAGCTGGAGCTTCAGAAGAAGCTGCTAAAATGCTCCAGTTGTTTACTGAAGAAGAAAAAGTAAACATGAAAAATCAAGCTAGAGGACTTGGCAAAAGGGATGATCAAGCTACGTTTTTTGCTAATCTTAGAGGCAAGGAGAGGCCGTTAGCTTTTCAAAGTTCAGCTGATAAGGCAACTTTGCAAGAAATGAGAAATATAGCTTTAAGCTCTGGAGTAACGCCTGAGTCAATTAATCAGCTCACACAAGCAATGGGAAATAGAGCTATAAGACCCTTTTCAACAGGAGGTAGAGGAAAGGAAGGATTTGGTATTGGAATGCAAGGGATAGGTAGGGGTGATATAGTTCCTTCTGATGTCTCACAAGAGGCTGTAAAAACTCTTCGAGCTAGAGCGAAACTTTCAAGAGGTAAATTCGATGAAATAAGAGATGAGTTTAGAGGAATGGACCCAGCTAAACGTAGAGCGTTTGGTAAAGGAGAGAATGATGTATTTGGAGAAATGTTGTTAGACCAAGGAGGCTTCACTCAAGAGTTTTCTGAAGCCATGGTGAGAGAGGAAAGGAAAGTTCAATCAAGAGGTGTTAAAGAGTTTGAGGGGAAGATGAGGAGCATTAACATGGAAATAGCAGGTGCGACTTTGAAAGGGCAAGTTGAAAGCTTAAGGGTTAGGCAGTCTGCGATAAAAGCTGAAGAAAGACTTCTCGAATTACAACAAGTACAAGGCGTTTTAACTAATGACGAAGTAGTTACGGCCAAAGTAGGTTTAAAAGAAGCATTGTTTAGAGACAAAGTGACAATGACAACTCTTCAAAATATCACTAACATAGCTGCAAAGGCTAAAGTTTTCGGTGTTGATGAAGCAAGGTTAAAAGAAGTATTGGCCGAGATTGGGGAAGTGAGTTTCGCAATGGTTGATACGGCAGACGAAAGAGAGTCTTTAATGGCTAGGGTTATCAGTAAACTAGATATAGAAAACGGTTTATTGGACAAAAATATAAAAGCAGAAAATATACTTTTAGCTAATAGTATTAAAAAATTAGAAACAGAAAAAAATAGAGAAATATCACTAATTAACCAAACTAGAGAATTAGAAAAACAAGTTAGTGTTTCTACACTTTTAGAAAAAGAAGCTAGAGATATACAAAATACTCTTGAGGGAGGTACTTTGCAAAAAGATAAAGTTAGAAACCCGACTTTGTTTGGTAGGCTATCTGCTGGAATTTCTTTAAATGCAGCTACAAATCGAATGGGAGCTTTGGATGACATAAAAAAGGGAACAGGTAGTATCCAAGAAGTCAGAAGAATAGATTTGGCTGAAAAATTAGGAAAAAGTTTGGTTTCAGCATCGCAAACTTTCTCCGAAAACATCGCAGATGGATTAGTTGATGCAATATCTAAAGGCGAAAGCTTAGGGGATACTCTAAGGAATGTCGCCGCAGATTTCTTGAATACTATGTCAAAAGCATTCATGAATAATGCGGTCAATAGCGCTTTGAATATAGGTGGTGGGTTTTTTGGTTTTAATTCTGGAGGACAGGTAAGGGGCGGTTCTGGAATGAGAGATGATGTACCTGCTTTGTTAACTGGGGGAGAATTTGTTATGAATAAAGGCGCTGTACAAAACTATGGGGCTGGATTTATGGGAGCTTTGAATAGCGGGGCAGTACCTAAATATGCAAATGGGGGATTGTTTACCCCAGGAACTTATGGCCAAGGAGCTATAAGCGGTTCTTCTAATCTTTTAAATTTCGCTACTCAATCTCATACTGGAGGTCTTCAAGATCAGTTTTTAAGCGGATCTGGTTTAGCTGGTTTAGCTCTTGAGCCACAGAGCGGAAGATTAACAATGTTTGGCAGAAAAAATAGTCCAGCTTTCCAAAGAGAACAAGAATCGAAAAGAAAAGCTTTTTCTTTATTCTCTCAACAATATTCAAAAAATCAACAAGAAAAACAATCAAAAGGTGGGAGCGATCTTTTAGGGTCTATTTTGGGTCTTGGTTTTTCTATAGGGGCAAGCGCTTTGTTTGGTGGGGGTCTTTCTGGTATATTTACTAAAGGTAAAGCAACTGGTGGAGCAGTTCCTTATTCTGCGGGTATTGACAGTGTACCTACAATGCTTTCA
>TARA_R110002012_G_scaffold6325_2_pt1 | contig 11248 bp, 9 predicted proteins | sample TARA_R110002012 | Tara Oceans TARA_R110002012 (sample SAMEA4396515) | marine metagenome | biome: Westerlies Biome; feature: [DCM] deep chlorophyll maximum layer (ENVO:01000326); material: water (ENVO:00002006), including particulate matter (ENVO:01000060) such as... | depth 40 m
AATAGATATTGGCGGAATGAATAACCCTGCTTTCTCATCAAGCTGTAATGCGGATTTTGACCTAGCTGTTTGGATTAAAACTTCTGGTCTGCGGATTAATTGAAAGTGTTTGTTAATATTCATATCAGTACCTTTAGTGGTTTGTAGTAACTGATAAGACATTTTATACACATTGTTAAAAATGAAAATATGGGAGAATTAATTATAATTCCCCCCATATTATTTTATTTACAGTTTGGATTTTTTATTTTTTTCATGTCGCTTTAAATCAGCGTTAAATTCATCTAAATATAAGCTATCCAAAGGTTTAGTCATAAGCTTTAACCTTTCAAGTAGAAATTTGTCAGGGTTTTTTATCTCTTCTGATACTGATGACGCATCTTTAAATTTACTTTTAACAGTTTTTCTATCTACATTAAGAAGTTTTGCTGTTTTATATATTGAACCTTCGGTCTTAAACATGTAATAAGTTATTTTCCCTGCCGATATGTCTTTTTTTACAGGGCTACCTCGCTTGGTTTTGCGTTCTTCAGTACTTAAAGGGAATGGATCACTGTCAACTAGGTAGTAAGTTAAAGCCATTTTTACGTAGTGCTCTAATGGTGTTCTAGGACTAACTTCTAAGTAATCATGTAGAAGTATTCTAATGTGGAGTTCTTTGCTTCTAGCATCTTTAATATCAGAAATATTATTAGCTCTGAGTTCTAGTTTTTTTAGTTTTTCAAGCACCTCTTCAAGTGTCTCTTCAAGTGACATATTAAATCGCCTTTAAATGTTTAACTTTGCTATGAATTTTTTTAATACCTGCCCTTGCTTGTTCAATATGCTCAGACCACCAAGCCATCATTACTCGTCTACGTTCTAAATAATCTGTTCGATTATAAGTTCTACGCACTTCATTTTTATCTACGTGTGACAGTGCTGCTTCGATAACATCAGGATCAAAACCTTGTTCATTTAGTGTTGAGCTGGCGATAGTTCTAAAGCCATGAGCAACGAGTTTATCTTTATAACCCATACGCTTTAATGCGTTGTTTACCGCTTCTTTATTGATATGGTCTTTTGAATTTACATGGCTAGGGAATACATATTTTTTATGGTGACTAAACGGTTTTATCTTTTCCATAATAGATAAAGCATAATCAGAAAGCGGTATCGTATGTGGCTTGCTCTTTTTCATTCGTTCGGCTGGTATGTTCCATAACTTGTTTTCAAGGTCTATTTCTTGCCACATAGCGCCAGCCGCTTCGCCTGGTCTACACATGGTATGTAACTGCCACTCAATTAGCAGTCTAGTTTGAATTTTTAAATTAGCAGCACTGATTGTTTTCATTAAGCTTGGGAGTTCTTCGGGCTTTAATGCTGGCAGGTTTACAACGGCAGGAGCAGAAAAGGCATCTTTAATACCTACTAACGGGTTGGTGTTTGTTAGACCAGTATTTACCGCAAAGGTCATTATTTTATTTAACTTTTGACATAGCTTTTTAACGACTTCGGATTTGCCCGCTTTAGCTAATGGCTGAATAATCTCGATAACATAAAACGCTTCTATTTCACCAATTGGTTTTTTACCAATATGCGGCAGAATATAGTTCTCTAATGCGCTCCATGTATTAAATGCTGTTTTCTCTTTTACTTTATTCTTGTATAGCTCAAACCAAGACAAGGCTATTTTTTCAAAGGTATTGTTAAGCTCTTTTCTTTTTGTGGTGTGTTCTTTTTCTTTTTGGCTTTTAGGATCAATATCTTTGGCGAGTAGTTCTCTTGAGCTTTGTCGCATTAAGCGAGCATCAGATAATGATAAATCAGGATATGAGCCAAAACTTAAATTAGCTCTTTTTTTAGTGAAAGGTCGAAAGTAGTTAAATAACCATAGCTTTGAGCCATTAGGTTTTACGCGCAGCATTAAGCCATTGCCATCAGCAAGGTTATATTCTTTGTCTTTAGGTTTAGCTTGTTTTACTTCGGTATTAGTAAGGGGATTGGTTATTCTAGCCATTTTAGTAACACTACCTTTAGTAACATTTTGCTGGTGTTACTACTGATGTTACTAAAAAGTGTGGTTTTAATAAACTGTTATTGTTCGTTATAAACCTCTATATCGGCTAAGAGGCTTGTTTTATATGAACAAATTAGTTTTTAGTGGGTGTTACTAAACTATAATATGGTGCCTTGACCCGGAATCGAACCAGGGACACGAGGATTTTCAATCCTCTGCTCTACCGACTGAGCTATCAAGGCACTGTCTTTCGTTACAATAGATATTACGTTTGCTGCGAAAGAGGCGACATAATATAGTGAATTAATCTCGCTCGCAAGCCATTTTCTTTAGCTATTTCGATAACAATGTCTGTTAGCATAAAAAATCGACAAAAAAAGCATAAAAAACAAAATTTAAAAATAAAAAAGCCAGTCAACGACTGGCTCAATATCATTATGCTTAGTTGGTTAACTAAATACCGACTTCATTATCCAGAAGAAGATAATTGAAAGGCCTGCGCCTATCGGTAAAGTAATAACCCAAGAAATAACAATGTTGCGAACAACACCTAAGTTAATAGCAGCAATACCACGCGCCATACCAACACCGAGTACAGCACCAACCAAAGTTTGTGTTGTTGAAATAGGTAAACCAGCACCAGATGCAATAACTACAGTACAGGCAGCCGCTAGCTCAGCAGCAAAACCTCGGCTAGGTGTTAAATGTGTAATACCATTACCTATAGTAGCGATAACACGATGACCAAACAAAGCAAGACCGGCAACAATACCTAAACCACCAAGGGGTAAAATCCACCATACTAAGGCTGCTTTTTTAGCTATTTCACCACCATTATCAACAATACTGACAACAGCAGCTAATGGCCCAATCGCATTGGCAACATCATTTGAACCATGAGCAAATGCCATACAACAAGCCGTTACAATCATTAATACCGCAAACACTTTTTCCACATTAGCATAGTGGGTGGTTTTATCAGCTTTTTCATCAAACTTAAGACGACTAATAAAGTACTTACCAACAACAGCAACAATTACAGCAACAATAATAGCCAGGTAATAACCGCCAGAGCCACTAATTTCAAAGTTATAAAAGCCAAGATTAACATTCTCTAAACCAATGTGTTTTAACCCTTTTTTGATTGTCACCAAAGACAAAACAAAACCAGCTAAAAACATATAAAATGGTACGTAACGCTTGGCTTGCTCTAAAGGTTTTTCAGTATCAAAAATCAGTTTCTGGGCGCTATTAAAAATAATAAAAGCAATAACACCAGAAATTAACGGCGTGATTATCCAACTACCAACAATACCACCTACTTTCCCCCAAGCAACCGTATCAGGGCTAACACCAATCGCCGCAAAACCAATAATGGCGCCAACAATAGAGTGTGTCGTTGATACTGGCCAGCCTAAGATAGAAGCAACAAGCAACCATGTTGCGGCCGCAAACAAGGCTGAAATCATACCAAACACTAACAGTTCTGGAATATCAATAAATAATGACGGGTCAATAATGCCTTTACGAATTGTTGAAGTCACCTCCCCGCCGGCTAAGTATGCGCCAGCAAATTCGAACACCATCGCGATAATAATCGCTTGCTTTATCGTTAAAGCTTTTGAGCCAACTGATGTCCCCATTGCATTAGCAACGTCGTTTGCACCAATGCCCCAGGCCATAAAAAAACCGACAACAGCGGCAATCATGACTAGCGTAGAGCCATGCGAAAGTAAAATATCCATGAGTAAGCCTTATTTTCTAGCTAAAAGAATTTCTAAACGTGCACCTACACGTTCAGCAAGATCAGCTAAGTCACCAACCCAATCAATTATTTGGTATAAAAACATTACATCAACGCAATTTAAATCTTTTTCAATTGCTAGTAAGTCTTTACGTAAGTCAATCTGCATACCGTCGGTATCGTCTTCAATCTCATCAAGTTGACTAATCATTTTGGTCACTAAATCAACTTCACGACCACGAAAACCGGTTTCTAATAAGTCATCTAACTCATTAATGGCATCGGCAGCTTTTTCAGCAGCATCAACACTACGAGCCACATAGGCAATAAACTGGGCTTGTAGTTCAGTAGGAATGGTTAATTTTCGGCCGAAGATTCGTCCAGCGATATCTTTAGCACGATTAGCAATCTTATCTTGTTGCGTTAATAGCTCTAATAAATCAGCACGGTCGACCGGCATAAATAGACCGCCAGGAAGTTCTAAACGAATTTGACGCTTCAAGTCATCAGCTTCACGTTCTAATTTAGATATTTTGTTACGAATTTTTCCAGCTTTGCTCCAATCTTCCTCGGTCGCGGCTGCGAAAAAAGGCACAAGTTGACGGCTGCATTTGTGTACAATTCGAATATGTTGTTCTATGGGTTTAATTGGCGATTTTGCAAATATGCCAAGTATAGAATTTCTGGCCATAATTAATTTCCAGGAGCCTTTGCTCTTTGTTTTTATTCGCCGCGGATATTAAAGCATTTGAAAGTTAATTCAAAGGCTTTATAACAAGATAACGGCTGTTTATAGAATGATTAGTTATTATAAGATCACTTAAAAGTATATACCCTATTTATTGACCAAAGGACAATTTACCAAATAATAAACTTATAGCTCAAATAGAAATTTAGTCATAAATGAATAAATAGCATAGTAAAAAAAGCTTATTTATTATTTAATTAACACTATTTAATCACTGTTAATTTTCAGTAAATCATCCAATTGTCTTGCTAAGATAATGACTCAAAATCTTCAGATGTTGTATGGCGAACAACCTTACCTTTAACAAAATAGATAATATATTCACAAATGTTTTGGCAACGATCTCCAATACGCTCTAGCGCACGTGCTGACCAAATAACGCTCATTACTTGTGGAATTGAACGCGGGTCTTCCATCATATAGGTCATCAATTGTCGCATCAATGCTTCATATTCGCGGTCAATTTTATCATCACTTTTATGTACTCTAACGGCAGCATCAAAGTCCATACGGGTAAAGGCATCTAAAGTTGCTTGCAGGAAAGTCAGGACATGGCGCCCTAAGTTATCTAAATTAGACAATAAATCTTTATGTTCGCCCGATAAGCTTTCTAATGTTACATTAGCAATTTTACCGGCCTCATCACCAATGCGCTCTAAGTCTGTTATGGTTTTGACAATGGCCATCACTAAACGTAAATCGCCAGCAGCAGGCTGTCGCTTTGCAATAATACGCGTACATTCATCATCTATGCTGACTTCTGCATTATTAATCAGGTAGTCATTATGCAGTACTTTCTTAGCTAGCGTCTCATCAGCATCACAAACCGATGTCAGTGCATCAGTAAGTTGCTTTTCTACTAAGCCTCCCATATGCATAACATGATTAATAATACGCTCTAAGTCTTCATTAAATTGGCCAGAAATATGACGACCAATGTTTAAATTATCCACAGTAAAATCCTCTATTTATCGTCAATTTTCTTAACCGTAACGGCCAGTAATATAATCTTCAGTTTTCTTTTTTGTCGGTGTTGTGAATAAGGTATTGGTATCACTATACTCGATAAGATCTCCCATATACATGAAAGCAGTTTGATCAGACACACGTGCCGCTTGTTGCATGTTATGGGTAACAATAACCACGGTAAATTGTTTCTTTAAATCATTAATTAACTCTTCAATGGTTAACGTTGAAATAGGATCCAACGCTGAAGTTGGCTCATCTAATAATAACACTTCTGGCTGAATAGCAATCGCACGCGCGATTACTAAGCGCTGTTGCTGACCGCCAGAAAGCCCTAAAGCACTTTCATGTAATCTATCTTTCACTTCATTCCATAATGCCGCGCTTCGTAAAGATGTCTCAACAGCTTCGTCCAAAACACGACGATTGTTTTCACCGGTAATACGCAAACCGTAAACGACATTTTCATAAATCGATTTAGGAAAAGGGTTTGGTCGTTGAAATACCATACCCACTTTACGACGCAAAGCCGCAACATCAGTATGACGATCATAGATATTTTCACCATGCAGGTTTATTTGCCCAGTAATTTTACAAATATCAACTAAATCATTCATCCTGTTAATACAACGTAATAGTGTTGATTTACCGCAACCACTAGGCCCGATAAAAGCAGTTACTTGGCCTTTAGGAATCGACATTGAAATATCTTGCAAGGCCTGCTTGTCACCATAATACAAGTCTAAGTTCTTAATCTCCAACGCCACTTGTTCTGGCGTAAGGTTATTAAGATCGAGCTTAACATTGTGTTCTGATAAATTTTTTGGCGTAACAGAAATCATAATATTCTCTTTAAATCTTCTTCAATAGAGGGGAATTTCTTCCCGTTCATCTTTAAATTATTGCGAAATAGCTTGTTTTATCAGACGAGTTTAATGCTCTAACATGCGATATTTTTCTCGTAAGCGATTACGAATCGATACCGCAGTCATATTCAAAGCAACAATAATCGTTACCAGTAATAATGCCGTGGCATAAACAAGTGGCCTAGCGGCTTCAACATTCGGGCTTTGGAAACCAACATCATAGATATGAAAACCTAAGTGCATAAATTTACGATCTAAATGTAAAAACGGAAAGTTACCATCAAGCGGTAAGTTAGGCGCCATTTTAACTACACCAACCAACATCAGTGGCGCAACTTCACCAGCAGCACGTGCAATAGCTAAAATAATACCGGTCATAATAGCCGGGCTAGCTATAGGTAATATGATCCGCCATAAAGTTTCTGCTTTTGTTGCCCCTAATGCCAAACTACCATGTCGCATTGCCGAGGGAATACGTGATAGCCCTTCTTCAGTTGAGACAATAACAACCGGTAAGGTTAAAATAGCTAACGTAATCGCTGACCACATAACACCAGGCGTGCCAAATGTTGGGCTAGGTAGGGTTTCTGCGTAAAACAACTGATCCAAACTCCCTCCCACCATATAAACAAAGAAACCTAAACCAAAAACACCATAAACAATAGACGGTACACCGGCGAGGTTAATCACCGCAATGCGTAATAACTTAGTTAAAGCATTGTTGCCTGCGTACTCATGTAAATATATCGCAGCAACAACCCCTAAAGGTGACACAATCACTGTCATTAATAGCACCATCAATACGGTACCAAATATGGCAGGAAATACGCCACCTTCAGTATTTGCTTCCCTAGGGTCATCGGTAACAAATGCAACGATCTGAGTGAAGAACAGCTTTAATTTAGCAAAAAAACTTAACTTGTTATTAAAGGTAACGTGCAAAACATCTTCAAAGTTAATGGTAACTTTCTGCCCATCCATGGCACGCATAACAATCTGGTCACGAGACACTTTTTCGCGTAAGCCCATCAGTTTTCGTTCTAGCACTTCATATTCAGCACGTAAACCAGCCACTTTATCTTTAAACTGTCCAGCTAATTCTGGAGTAAGTGTGTTATCAAGCTTATGCTTACGCTCTTTTAAACGTGTGCGTTCAATTTGATAATTAATTGCCCCAATATCAGAGGTTTGTAATGCTTCAATTTCTGCTTGAAAATCACTTACCCGGGCAACCAGTTCCGCCATTTTGCTTTGTTCAACAACCTGTCCGTCGAGAATAATCTCTTCAATGTAGCCGTAGAAGTTACCATTGGTACGGCGCTCAATAACGACAAGTTCTTCCGGTAATGAAGTTTTATTAATTTGCGGTACCAAAATCCAGCGAAAATCCAAACTGACCAATTCACGGTTACCTGTTTTAATTAATAAGCGTTCAAGCGTTTCAGCCGACTTATCAATATCAAGATCAAGATGAACCAACTGTGATACGGGTATACTTTCTCGGTCATAAATTTCACCAATCACCGTCAAGTTTTTACCTTTTTCATCGGTCATTTCGAACTGATAGATATCGGCTGGCCAGAAATAACTTAATCCACGAGAAGCGATTAACCAAAGTAAACCTATTACTGATATCAGGCTAATACTAACACCACCTGCTGACAACCAAACCCAAGGAGAGCCAGATTTAAACCAATTATTCATGTTACTGTGCCTTCCTTACAATGAACTATATTTTTCACGCAAACGCTGACGTACAAACTCAGCAAGCGTGTTGAATACAAAAGTAAATACAAATAAAACAAATGCAGCTAAGAACAATATTCGGTAATGCGAACTACCCACTTCTGACTCTGGCATCTCAACTGCAATATTGGCTGCTAGTGTTCTCATGCCTTGGAAAATACTCCAATCTAGAATTGGTGTGTTACCTGTTGCCATTAACACAATCATAGTTTCACCGACAGCACGGCCTAAGCCCATCATTACAGCAGAAAATATTCCTGGACTTGCCGTTAGCAATACGACTTTAATCAGGGTTTGCCACTGCGTAGCGCCCAGTGCTAGTGAACCACTCGTTAAATGCTTAGGAACACTAAAAATAGCATCTTCGGCCATTGAGAAAATGGTAGGTATAACAGCAAAGCCCATCGCGATACCGACAACCAATGCGTTTCTCTGGTCAAAGTCGATGGCTAAATCATTGGTAATAAACTGACGAATATCACCGCCAAAAAAGTGTAATTCCAATACCGGCGATAATGCAAAGGCCGCGTATGCTGCCAGTAAAATGGCCGGAATTAAGATGATTGGTGCCCATGTTTCTGGAATGATGGTTTTATAGGCTCGAGGTAATTTATGCCAAGCAAATGCGCTAATAAATACCGATGAAGGAATAAAAACTAACAACAGACATATCGCCGGTAAATAAATCTCAATGATAGGTGCTAACCAAAGCCCAGCCAAGAAACCTAAAATTACCGTAGGTAACGCTTCCATCATTTCAATGGTAGGCTTAACTTTGCGACGTAAACCTGGTGTCATAAAGTAAGCAGTATAAATTGCAGCGGTTAAAGCAATAGGTACCGCGAACATCATTGCGTACATAGCCGCTTTTATTGTGCCAAAAGAAATCGGTACTAAAGAAAATTTCGCTTCAAAATCATCAGACCCTGAAGTTGACTGCCAAATAAACTCTGGCTCAGGGTAGCCTTCATACCAAACCTCTTGCCAAAGCGCTTGCCAAGTAACTTCTGGATGTTCATTTTCAACAGTAAAAATAGCAAGCTCATTTTTTGAAAATATCACCAGACCATCGGCGCGAGGAGCAATTGCAAATGCTTGAGCATCACCTTGATGTAATTTACCACGCCATAAATCTGCTTCACTGGTGGTATAAAACATCCCCATTTCACCTGACGGTGTTTCAGTATAAAAACTTTTACGAAATTGCTCAGTGTAAATAGCAACAACCGGCTCGTTGTCACTGACATTAAAGCTGCGAATTTTTTTAAATTCTCGCCCTTGCTCGGTTGCTACTTCAAACCACTGACTTACTTTACCGCTATCATCCCCCAGTAAAATAGAGCTACCGCCAGACAATAACGCCATCGAGGTTATATGATTGGGTGTTGATTTATTTTGTGCCAATTGTGGAATAATAGTGGCTTTAAGCTCAGCATCGCCATCAAGTGAAAATACCGCAACTTGATCACCTTCACGAACAAACACCATGGCTAGATCGGGTGTAACTAAAATATTATCAATACGCTTGGCGGCATAGTCAATTTCTTGGTATTCAACTTCATAAGCGATGTCATAGCTAAAGTCGTCTTCAGCTAATAGTGTGGTTTTAATCAAACGTTTATCTTGAGTAAAACCTACAAAAATAGCTTTTTCATCTTCCATGGCAAAAGATAGTTTAGTCAGCCCGGCATTATCCTCATCAATTGGTAAATACTCTTCACCTAACGGATAACGTACACTCGGTATAATTACCCGCTCACCACTATCAAAATTCGCGGAGAAGTTAGGCACAATCAATTGTACGTTGCCGGCAGTATCAAGTAATAACTTCTGCTCTTGGCCAATATTGATCAATTGCGCTAAACGTTCACCGTCAGCAACAAGTGTTTGTGACAGTATTTTTTCACCAGCTTTATAGCCACCGCCGTCAACTAATTGATAAAAATCAATATTGCCTTGCTCGGTAATGCTATAGGCAACTTCTTTTAACTCGTCTACACCTGTAGCTAACACTTTAGATTCTTCTTTGATGACAAACTGCGCCTTAGCGTCAACTTTTGCCGATTCAAAAATAGGTTTTATCACGTAAAGTAAATACATGAATATTAATACTAGGGTAAATAAAACACTGATCCCGCCCAGTGTTATCATCCATTTTGCTAATGAATTTTTTACCTTTCTAGAGTTTGCTGATTTAGAAGCAATGGCCACTTAAAGATACCTTTAACTATAATGATTTTATAACTGCGGCGATTATAAGACAGTTGTATGACAGTTTTGTGACAAGCTGCTTTTATCTCAAATTACAATCTTCACTGATGCGAATTCATTGTCTTATATTACTAAATCATTAATGTTAATCATTATTGCTTTAGGCTATTGTCGCTGATGAATCTTAGCTGTATTATGATTTATTGACTAATTAACAATGCTTTATTGGAGAAGGATAATAATATGGCCATTAGCCAAATTATGCGCCGAAATCTAATTACCTTAGATCTGGATAACACATTAGAAAGTGCTAAAGATTTATTTGAACTGCATAATATTCATCATATTTTAATCAAAGATGAAGCTACATTAGCTGGCGTTATTACCGATAGTGACTTATGGAAAAACTTAAGCCCTACAGTAGGTACCCGCAATGAAACTTCACAAGATAGCTTTATACTGAATAAAAAAGTACATCTGATCATGGCTAGAGATTTGATCACTGCGACAGAAGACCTTGCCATTAATGAAGCGGTATTACTTTTTTATGATCACAATATATCTTGCTTACCTATTGTCGATGAAAAAAATCAGCCTATCGGTATTGTTACTTGGCGCGATATTATTAAGGTGCTTGCACTACAATATCGCCGTAAAACAAAATCAACTGTTGCTGAGTAACGTTAAGAACTACAAAACAGCATTGAGCATCCGGTTTTATTTCTCGCCCATTCAGGTCTTTTTTGTGCGAAATATTCAAACTCAGGCTGTTCATCATAGGACTTAGCTAACACCCGCTGTAATTAACGAAGTAAAGTGTAATCCTGCTGCTCAGCTGATTCAATTGCCTGTTGAGCTAACCTGTTGGACTAACCTGTTGGGCTAACCTGTTGGGCTAAATAGGTACGCAATACATATATTGGGTTAAGCGCATTCATTTTTCGGCAGCATTAATACATAACCTGAAC
>TARA_R110002012_G_scaffold12877_8_pt1 | contig 11237 bp, 9 predicted proteins | sample TARA_R110002012 | Tara Oceans TARA_R110002012 (sample SAMEA4396515) | marine metagenome | biome: Westerlies Biome; feature: [DCM] deep chlorophyll maximum layer (ENVO:01000326); material: water (ENVO:00002006), including particulate matter (ENVO:01000060) such as... | depth 40 m
AAGTGGCCTTTCTCTTACTGGAAAGGGCAGCATACGCGTAAATTCTTTTTCATTAATATAAGCAAATCTTTCTTCAAAACCCATGTTAGATAAAGCCCTTAGTTCCTCTTTCATTTGTGCAACCACAGTTTCATCTTCTTTTAATATATCTGCCCAACTCATTCTTTTTCCCCCATTTCTTCAAATGCCGCTTTAACATCTTTAAATTTCTCTTCTAATTTATCTTCTGAATAATCATCAGAAATATCATTAGTCAATAAAGAACTATCTAATTTTAATCCCCTTAACTTACCAACATAATACAAGAAAGCATACTGTTTTGTTGTAACCTTTATTTCGGCTCTATATGTTTCATTTTGTAAGTCAGCAATACCTTGATTATCTTCTTCATCTGTATCAGGAGTAACATTGTAATAATATTCTACTTCTTCTTCATCATCTAATATATCAAGCAGTCGCATTCTAACTGTTTCTTCATAATCTAAGAGAGTATTTTCTTTTATAGTGAAGTAAAATTTAATTTCATCAAAACCTGCACTAGGGTTTAATGCCTTTTCAATGTCTTTTAATAGTTTAGATATACTAAGGTTAAATAAATCATGAACTTTAACTTCTTCTGCAAACTTAAATCGCCTTGTTTTCATACCTACATCTTTTAATATAGTCTTAAATATTTCTATTCCTGTTTCACCATCAAATTCATCATTTAGAATAGCAAGAGTTGATTGTGCCAATTTACCATCTTCATAATTTTTTAAGAAAATATTAATCTTCTTTTGTGAATTAAAGCCAGCAAAATCTGATAGAGTTGTATAAGAACCATACCAGTTCTCTTTTAAATCACTTATTGCATATTCTTTAATTACTTTTTCTAACTTATTATTGAAATCAGTAAAGTCTTTCTTTTCAGGCTTTATGCTTCTTTTATATCTCTTGTTAAATTCCTTTAATGTTCCTAATGCTTTATCTATCTCTTTAACAATTCTAGGATTTTCAATTAATAAATCTGCTATATCATCTGATACAAATTCGCGAAGAGAATCAGGATTGTCTAATCTTCCTTCATCTAATACAGTCAAATATGTATTTGGAATCTTATTTATCTCATCCAATATAGAAGAAAACATATCTATATGATTGTTAATAGCAACAATAAGTGTTTCTTTATCTAAAACCTTTGGTGCAGATTCTCCTGTTTTTGGATTTATTTTTCGCTCATAAGCGTATTTTCCTTTTCTAGCGGGAACAACCATTAAATCGCTATCGTTAAATTTCCTTCTAACTTTTCCCATGAAAGAATCTGGGGTGTTATTTATTGTCCTTTCTAGGTTACGAATAAAGTGTGGTTCTATATCCAACTCATCTCTTAATATGCTTTTAACATTCCCACTAAGTTCTTTTAAGATTTCATCTGAAGCAGGTCGGGAAATCTCCCTAAAGAGTTCTGCTTTAGATAAAACTGGCATATTCACCACTTATTTTCAGTTCGCCTTTTTTTCTTAGGCATTAATATAACATCAGGAATATCATTAGAATCTGGAATCTTTTTCTCAACAGTTGTAGATAAATCAATACCTACTGCGTCTAAATTCCGATTTATTTCTACTTTGTTATTATTGTGCATTTCTGCTCTTGCATCTGCTAATTGTCTTTCTAATTTTTTTACTTTTGTTTCATCCATAATCTCACCTATTTCTTTTTTCTTCATTTAAATTTCTTGTTGCCCTATCTATGAAGGATTGTTGTCCTCCGGTTAATTTGGGTAATGCGGGACTTAAAGGATTTTGAGTATACATTAAACAACTTCCATTATCACTAATAGTTACCTCTGACAGAGAACATTTAAAACCTTTATTATGTTTACATTTAGAAGCATAACAAACTGTTACTCGGCAATCAGCCTTATTTACTATATCTTTCCAACTCATCTTAAATCATCCTATACACACTTGATAATACATTTTCTACTATTTCTTTATCACTTAGTTTGTCTTTCACCGAATCAATATACTTCATTATGTCTTTCGCATCATCAATAAGTTCGTCTTTGTAAAATTGAATTTGTTGTTTAACATCATGCCCCGTAAAATTCTTATTGCCCATTTCCATTTCCAATTTATTGTTTACGCCTTCCATTCTACCTTCTCTTTCAGCCATTACATCTTCATCAAATTCATCTTCGATGTCCTTTTTAATTATATTTTTCCAACTCATATTAGCCTACTCTCCTTTCAGTTCTTTTATCCACATTTTCATTTCCAGCGTCTTTAGGTAAGCCGCTAAATCTCTTGTCTGGGCCTACATTCATAGAGGGTTTATTCCTTGTGGCTGGCGGGTTCTCTTGGGGCTTACTTTTATTACCGGACATGGCTTCTTCTTGAAGTTGTCCTAATTGGGATGCATCAATGTCTGTTCCCGCATAGGGGTCTGTTTCAACTTCTCCCTCTTCTTCTTTTGGCCCTTGCATTTCAGGTTCAGGTTTAGTATAAGAAAATCTACCTTCATCATCCATATCTATTTCAAATCCTAGATTCTTTATTGAAGCAGCAATATTAACTTCTATTTCTCTTTTCCTTAGTTTAGCGATTTCATCTTCTTCTTCAGATGGTGGAAGTTTTAATTTCCAATCTGTAACGCCAAATTCTTTAGTTACAAATGGGAACACATAATTATTCCAAATTGTCTGAGCCATTTCTACTGCTCGATTAGTAACAAGTATTTGCATACCTTCATTATTTAGCCCACCACTAGCAGAATTATCTGCCATGAAAATTTTACTTACACCATAGAAACCAGAAACTCTATCCCTTAAGTCATCCTTCACAGATACATAATCCATTTCCTTTAGGCTATCCATGAACTTAATCCATTCAATAGACCCTTTCCCGCCTTCTGATTCTATTCCCATAACAGGGATAAAGTGAGGGTCTTGTTCCATCTTCTCTTTGACTCCACGCCAAAATGATTTCATAGATTCAATATTTCTAGTTTGAACTGCTAACAATCCTCTCGGCATTCTTGCCTTAGTATATGATGAATTGATATAGTTATCCATAGCAATTAAAGTAGTAACGCTATTCCATAGTGTAATTATAGGAGATAAACCATATAAACGGCTTGGTGTATATTTACTAAAGTGCAACACTTCCCCCTCTAAGAAATATTGCTCTTCTCCATTTACTCTATTAACATAATGAATAGGATAAAGAGCACTAGTATCGCAATATTGACAACGCCCCACCGAATCCTCTGAAATAAAATCACGGTGCCTTAAACAAGTGAATCCTTTATTCCCGCGCTCTCCTTTCTCATCAGCATAAATGTGCATTGTTACTGGGTCGCCACGATATACCTCATTAATTCGATGCATTGCAATTTCTGAATCATTATCTAAGAAATATTCTTTTACTAATACTAAATAAGCATCATCCATTATATTTAAATCATCTTCCATTTCTTTGAGAACATCAATAAACATTTGTTCTGCACTATTTATATATCCATCTAATAATTTTAGAGCATATTTAAGTTGTTTAGGGTCGGGTTTACTTAACTCAGTCGAACCACACTCCACACATTCTACAGTAGGGGCTTGGTGTTCTTTACAACAACTATCACATTTAACTACGAATTTTTCTTCCCAAAGATAGCCCCGCCTAAATACTTCATTTTTAAGTTGAGTCACACATGTTCTAACAACAACAGATTGATTTGCTATATGATATATAACTGGGGAAGTTAACATATAAGAGTTGTCTTTCTCTTGAATTCCCGGATTAAACACCTTCCTATCTACGGGCGTAGGAGTGCTTCTTCTGAATAAATTGGTAATACTAAACCTGCGCTTTTCTTCTACCATAGTTGCCACTCTCCCTTATCAAGACGATAACGCAATTGCATATCAATGTTTGGATTCATATTTCTTCATCCCAATCTTCTTTAGTAATTACACCCGATTGTTCTAATTCATCCATAATAGCCATTTTATTATTTTCTTCTAACTTATGAATATTATCTACATCAATATCTAATTCACTAAAATCAAATCTAGTATTGTCACTATGATTATAGTATTTCATTAATTTATACAATTCTCGTAATCTGTTCTTAGACCACTTTTCCTTTTTAAAGTGCTTTTTTATTCTAACTAATTCTAATAGTGTTTGAGCATTTTTAGATTTAAGTCTAAAGTGGGGAGCACATTTAGTCAATAAATCATGTATATCCCCTTGAGAATAAAAATTTAACCTATTGACTGGTCTAGTATCTTGTGGGGATTTTTGGTCTAGATGTAATCTACCCATACCTAATGATTTGTGCATCTCTAACATAAATGCCTTACCTCTCTCCCCCGTTGCTACTAATCCTACTCTAGGATTAAAATTCTTATCTATAGTAATAAACCCATCAGAATCAATAAATGCTGCGGTATATGCCCAAATGTTTTTCTTAATTGAATCATCTAATTTATAGTATGCTCCATTTACATTTGTTATGTGTTGTGTCTTTGCTAATTTAGCAATCATATTAGGCGTGCTTTTAGATTGTAAATTAACAGGTAATGATTCATGCATTTCTCTTGCAGAAATTCCGGGATTATCACAAACAGATTTTAATATAGATTCTTTAATCTTAGCCTTCATACCAATGGTAGTGCTTTGCTTTCTAATAATTGATTTAAAATCTCTTTTACTTTGTGACATTTCTTTATTTAGTTTAGCATATTCACCATTAAAAGGTAAGCCTTTTTGCTCTAATTTAGATTCCCAATATTTACATAGGTTATCTATAATTTCTCTTCTTGTAGATTCATCATAAATATTACTTAATTTAATAATATCTTTTTCACTACAAACCATTTCCTTAACGAGAGGCTTATATTTATGAAGCCAATAAATACCACCAATGCTTTTATCTAAATGGTCAGTATAAGCATCTATTAAATTATCAATAGACTTTGTTATATTTATTTTTATGTCACCCTTTAATGTTCTTCTAAACATACGCATGTCTTTAATTACATCAGGTATATTTTTATCCTCAATTGTATATTCCTTTAATGGATTCTTTAATATATTGTTTGCATTAGTGTAAGATAATTTAAACTCTTTAGCATAGTTCTTAACAACAGAAGTGTGGTCAACAAGAGGTTGGTCTAATAGCCACTCACTACGCTTCAAATCATCTTCAATATCTTTTTGTTCTTCGGTAAGTCTCTCGACTTCTTCCACCTTATCTGCTAATGCTCTCAATTTTTGCGACTTTTCTCCGACCATCTTATTCACCTCATGCTTTAAAAATTTAAACCCAATAAACCCACATTTGAGACAGTTTGTTGGCTAGTTGGGCCATCGAATATCCCTATGTCATCGAGCAGTATGAAGGTATCTGTAGCCACTTGAGAAGCGGCGTTAGCAAGTGCTAATCCCATCACCAAATCGTCATGCGCTCCTACTCCTTCAAACCTTCCCGACTCAGTAATAGAGAACATTGAGAGTTCTTCTATTAATGCACTGGTCATTTTTTTGCTATTATTATCCCCATAAGGGAAGATTAACTTACCATTTTCAATGTTCATTTGTAAGTTGAGAATTATCTCCTGTTTCTTTTTTCTAGTTGTATTAAAATCCTTAACATTCAAATCAGATATACTTCGTAATTCTTGAGTGAATGCTTTAGCAAAAGTATTAGTTTCATATAGTATTGCTTCAGGTTGATAGAGTTTTCCAATCAATCTAATTTTTTCTATGTTTTCTCTGAATTCAACATTCTTAGACCTATCAACATGAACAATTGCCTTATTCATTTCTTCATCTACTTCTAGCACCATAATTACATTATAGTCACCATCTGTAGATATAGCAGGGTCTACGCCAACATAATATTTATATCCCTTATCCCTTCTATTACCTAACTTAAGTATATATTCTTTATTCTTACACGCATTAACATAATCAGGGTCGAATAAAGCAGTTCCAGTTGATACCGGAATACACAAGTATTCTCTTGTAAATTTCAACGAGCCTATTTCTGATTTCCTTTGCATTAAAGCATCATAGGCCCAACGCTCTGGCCATAGTGGTTCATTAAGAGAATTTAAACAAGGATATTTTCTAACAGTATATGCTTCATTTTCTTCTAATTGTGAGAAAATATCAGTATATGTAAAAGGAGTGCCTATCATTCTTAATGAAGCAGTATGATGAAGTGTAGGAATCATATCCCCAAAGAACCAATCTGTTACTCTTTGAATACCTGACATACTAAACTCCTTCAAAGGGTCATCAATAATAATTTCTTGAGGGTGAAGACCACGAATCTGAGAACCTATTGAACGCTCTAATATAGCATTACCATTAGTTAATTGAATATTACCAATAGCCCACCCTCTTGAAGGCTTATATTTTTTAAGTGCTGGTAGACTAAAATATCTATCAATCTCTCTCATATGAACAAGTGTCTGCTTTTGGTTGGAAGATATGTATAACATTTGAAATGGGGGCTCTTCAAACACTAACTTCCAAACCACCCATGAATGCATAAATACTGATTTTCCGTGGTCACGGCTACATACAATTACAGTTCTATCAGTTGTTTCCATCAATTCCTTCCACTCTTGCATATACTCAGGATATTGCATTCCCAATACATTTTGAAAGAAATATGGAAATGAATTTTTAGATAACTCCATGTCCATTGCAGACATAAAATCTAATTGTTCTACTTCGGCCATCTAATCATCTCCTATATATTAATACTTTATTACCATGCTTAAGAGTCATCCACCAATTATTAAGTTTCAACTTTTGTAATGCACCAATAGTGCCGTTTGCTTTTCCCTCTTCTAATTCATCTAAAATATCTTCTGGTAATTTTTCTTCATCGATTTCTTTGAAACCATATTGTCTATATTTTTCCATTGCTTTAGGGTGTGAAAAGGCGGCTATCATTGTTTTACTTCCTTTCTCCTGTAGTAATTTATCAAGAAGCAAATCAAATACCCCATCATATCCATCACTTTGTCTATATCCCCTTCTAATATGAACACCAGAACCCAATAAAAACTTTTCAAACTTAGAATAACCTACTACCCCAATTGGTTGTTCCGTTTTTGTTAAAAACGCAACAAATTGTGTTTCAGGTGAATTGGCAAATATTCCATCAGTAGGTAATTTCGTGTATCTATTTATTCTAGTCTTGTATTCACTATACCCATCATCCTGAAATACCTTAACGGCATTTTCTTCAGACATATCTTTAAAATATATGTCTTCTTGAGTAAGTTTCATCTAATCACCTAAAGTTTGCCTTAATAAAATACACCACTTCAGCAGAAACGCCATGTTTTCTACCTATGTCTTTGTATGCTCCAAATTCAGAATTAATATTTTCTACATCTAAAGCAGTTAAATTAATATCATAATCCTCTTTAGCAACATCAATTGTTTTAATTACATCATTAAAACTATCAATATTTCCCAATCCATAATATATGGGCTTATTCATCATCTTTCGTATTGAATCATGTGCCTCAAGAATTTTATATTCTAAATCACTCTTAACTAATAATTTCTTTCTAAGAAGATTATCATAAGCCTGAATAACTTGGCCTATTAAGTCTCCACCCTTTGTTTCCCCTTCTTCGGTTACAGCACCACGACCTAATCCTTTATCTTGTTTTCTTCCCGATAAATGGGTATCAGTTCTAAATAATGATTCTTGTTTCTTTATGGTTTTAATTAAAGCCGCAAGCGGATAAATTTGTGCTTCTCTTTTACTTTGATATTTCTTATATAATTTATTTACATTTACACCATTAAATTCTAAATCAACATCAAGGTTATTCTTAGCACGAATCTCATAAAGAGATGCTCCAAACTCTTCATTAATATCGTCTGTATGTTGGAAATCATATACCCTATCTAATTGTTTTGCTAGTTGTTCCATTGAAATTTTAATTCCTTGTAAGTTTTCTCCAACTTTAATATTTCCTAATTGAGTTAATAAATTTGCTATCTGTTTTAACGCTTTTCTTGGGAGTATTGCTGTTCCCAAATCATTCATTCTATGAACTAAAGTAGATAAAGCATCACCAGTAGATTCTGCATTTTCTGTTATAATTTTTAATTGCTTATTAGTTATAAACGCAAATTCAGTTTCATCAAAAGGCATATATTCGCTTTGTAATGGTCTAACCATAGAAGAATACAGATGGTCAACTAACTTAGATAAATTCTTAATAAGTTCATCAACCCCTTCATCAGAACTTTGTTGCCTACCCCTATCAAAAATATCCGCTATACCTTCCCCCTTTCTTCTAGCAACAAAAGATTGATACGTAGTTCTTCTTGAGGTTTTTTCTCCCACTTTACCACTAGAAATATCAGTAGCAAGTTGGCTTCTACCCTTCCCCCCGTAATCATATAATTTTGTAACTAATTCAAAATATGTCTTTAATTTCTTTTCAATTTGTTCTTCTCTTGGTATTTTAAATTCAGACATAACCTTATCAGTTAATGGTAAATAATAATTTGCATCTGTTTCAGAAAACGCTTCTCTACTTAAATTCTCAATATATTTATCTAACTCTTCTAATTCACTTTCATCTAATGCAACAGTTAATCTTCTATTTGCTGCTTTTATTCTCCTGTGTATTTTAGATATATCTTTCTTAAACATTGGAACTCTATTAAAAGCACCCTGCGACCAAGCATAATAAAATAGTGGGTCAGTTTCCTTTGTTGTTTTAATATTGTTTATCCCATCTAATATTGATTTAACCTTTTCAGTAGTAGGCATTATTTCTGCCCTTTCAGTTTCAGTTCGGGTTTCTTCTACTCCTTGACCCCTTGCGGTTATAGCACCCTCTTCTGGGTCTTTATCCCTTTCATCATCATCAAAAACAAACTCAACATCATTAGAATCAATTGATAAAAAGTCTTCTAATAAAATTGCTGCAGTATAATTCAAATTATCTTTATCCACCTTTTGTTTTGGAACTTTAACAATATAATTATCTGCTTCTGTTAATTTATTGGCCTCAACATCTTTAATTGCTTTAATTATTTCCAGAGTGTCATCTGCATTGCCCACTATTTTTAATAACTCTGTTAATGTTTCATCTTGAATAGCAATATATTCATCAAACTTATCATGTTTGTCTTTCCAATAAGCATAAATTTTATTTCTTCTATCTAATGACTTTAGAGATAATGAACCAACCAATAAATCAACTTCACTTGTTTCTATTTCATATTTATTGGCACTAGAAATATACTTTAATTTAGATACAAATGGTTTAAGTCTGCTTGCAAGTGTAGTATATTGATTCATAGTTTCTGTTAATACATCAATGTCTAATTTAATTTTGTCGCGGGTTGAATATTCTGTTCGCCCAAATTCATTAAGTGTTATTTCATCAACTGATACAGGAGAAACTCGCGTTAATTTTTCATATGAAATTTTCATTCCTCTCACTTTAAATTTCTTAAGAACATCCTTAATTGCATCTTTTTGAACTTGTGATGAAGTCATTAACTGTTCTACACCCTTATAGGACTTTGATAATAAATTATAAAATATTACTTGTATTTCTCTCTTTTTTGGTGTAGCCATTAATCTTAAATTATAACTATCTAACACATCTCTAACCATACTTTTATATTTATTCATATCTGCCTCATTAACACTTGATTTACCTTCTAATATCTTAGCATACACTAGAGGGGAAATAATTAACTTAGAGCCACTTACTTGAACTAAACCCTCTGGTTTTTTAGATTCAATATCTGCAATAGACACACTTAGATACTTAGCAGATTTATCTTTAAATATAGTAGATAATAATTCCCTTTTATTAGACCTAAAACTCCCCTCTAACATTTCTGGATAAGTTTGCTGTAGATATTCATTAATTCCCCCATCATCTGTAAGATACATCTCTAATATTTTATCAACTGCCTCATGGTCAGTTTTTATTTGGTTATATATTTCTTGTGTCATGTTATCACCTGTAATGCTCCTAGACTTTGTAACTTTGCTAGCGGTTCTATTACTCCTTTTTCTTTAATAGAATAATTCGTATCAACTAAATGTCTAATTGAATCATTAATTTCTTTACGCATATTTTTTCTAATTTTAGCATAGTGATGATTATTAACAAGTTCATACATAATTTGTTCAAGCAATTCACTTTTATCATCCCTACTATTTCTTCGCTTAAATCGTGTCCATAGTTTAGAAAATTCTGATTTTTCTTCTTCATCCAAATCATCTAAAACAATTAATATATCTTTAAACTGTCTATGTGTAGTATCAAGTGTTTCAGTTGTTTTATTTGGGCCAGCAGAATAAAGTTCTAATAGCGTTTGTTTAATATCTTTATCAGGAGTGCCAAATAATCTAGATAATAGTCCTTTATGGCTTGTAGTGGCTGGCATCACAACTTCTGCCTTTTCACCACCTATTTTCCATTGCTTTAACATAGCATCCCACGCCGCTTCTCTTTCGCTATCTTCTTCTAACCACTTTTCAAACTCTTTACCGTGTTCAAACCCATATTCCATAGCCATAGTATTATCTAATTTATCTAATTTATCATAATCTTCTTTTGGAAGGGTATACGGTCTAACATCAAGTTTAGAAATCATAATAGCAAACTGCCTTTTTTCATCTGTATTCAAAGACTTTAGAAAACGAAGGTCTATTTTATTTCCTTTATTCTTTACATTTTCTTTTGATGCGTAATATTTCTGCACCTTAGCCATTTTAGTTTGTAAATTAGAATACTCAGAATCTTGTTGATTATCCCTTAATAGGCGTAATGCTTTTATTTTAGCAATAGATTCCTTAACTGGTGGGGTTTCAAAGACGCTAGTATCATATTTTAATTCAGGTTCTTTTAAAATATAATCTAATGCTCTTGGTAATTTTGTATAGTCACTACCAAATACACCACCTAATTCTGGGAGTAAATCCTTTCTATATTTTCTTGGAACATTACCGAACACAACATATCTAATATATTTGTTTAAGTTTTCTGCGCTAAGACCTGAACCTCGCATTAAGTATTTGGGTTCAGAAGGGGCTGCAAACCCGTATTTCTCTTGGAGAATTGCGGATAACTTTTCTCTATCTGTGTCATTTAATTCCTTAAGACCATTTAATATTTTGTTCTTATTTTTCTTTACAAGTGATTTTATGAAATCAGTATTTTGCCTATTAACTTCTTTAGTAAG
>TARA_R110002012_G_scaffold15446_2_pt1 | contig 11237 bp, 14 predicted proteins | sample TARA_R110002012 | Tara Oceans TARA_R110002012 (sample SAMEA4396515) | marine metagenome | biome: Westerlies Biome; feature: [DCM] deep chlorophyll maximum layer (ENVO:01000326); material: water (ENVO:00002006), including particulate matter (ENVO:01000060) such as... | depth 40 m
ACATCCGTCAGTCACAAAACCCGAAGGATACTTTCTCTTTTCCTGGGTACGGACCCTGCCCTTCTAAAAACCAACGGGCCCTCAACAAAATGCTCAAGACCGTGTCATCTCCAGAAGCCTTTGATTTGGCACAGCCAATTCAGATCGGCAGGCAGGGTCGGCAACGCATATAGGCAGAAATCTTCCTGAAGGCCTGCCTACAACTGTCCACACGGTGCATTTTTCGATCGTGAAGCGTCACGTTGCCTTACGGTCAAGTCTGCAATAGAAGCAGTGTTTGAGGTGCAGATTTCTTGCCCCAGCCTTCTCAGCCATGCCGCCCCGCCATCCGCCCGGCGAAGCAACCTCACCCCACCCGTGCCATACTTTTCGAACACGAGCGCAAACGCCGCCGTTGCCACCTGTGTTCCCATTCGCTCCTGCGTCACGTTCCAGGCATGTTCCGAAATTCCGACCATCAGCATGAGATGGTCGGCAAACCGATGCATATCACCCCAATCCTTGAAAAATCCGCCCGTGTTGCGCGCCCAAGACGCGAACTCGGGACACGCCTGCATGCTTATCAGCAGATCAAGCGCGGTCCTGTTCTCGCGCAAAGCCAGGCAGGAACAACGCAAGAAGCGTGATGATTGCACCGGACACGCTATTGGGCTTCGGCTCCAGCACCGCACCGAGATAAGCAATTAAGGCCGCGAGCACCACGGTCCAGCTCAGCCCGCATCATGCCGAGTGCGAAACTGACTTAGCTCAAGGCCGGGTCGCGCAGACTTATCGACCCATCCTTTCGTTGTTCGCAGGCGGCAACGAGGCAGGCGGATGCCCGCCATTTCTGCCGCATTATGGCCTGGTGATGTTCGTTATGCCTGACTTCTGCCGCGCTCAGCACTATCTATTCGACAACACTTGAAGCGGAGCGAGCTATGAGATTTTCTCGAACACTGGCTGTAATGGCGATTGCAGCCGTATCGATGGCCGCCGTGCCTGCATCGGCAGATCCTGGGCGCGGCAAGGGCAAGGCGCGCGGCGACCACCACAACGGATTTGCAGGACATTGCCCGCCAGGACTTGCAAAAAAGAACCCGCCCTGTGTGCCGCCGGGGCAGGCACGCAAGTCCTATGATCACTACGGCTCCAGAATCGGAGACGTCCTTCGCATCGGTGATTACGTGGTTATTCGCGATCCCCGTAGGCTAAATCTAGAACCGCGTGACGATTGGCGCTATTATCGCGAGGGCAACCGGGCCTATCGGGTTGATCGTGACACCAGAAAGATCCTCTCCGTCATCAACCTTATCGATGCCTTCACAAACTGAGCCGTCGGCGTTGATGATCGGCTCAGACGCAGTTTTGGTGCAGATTGAAAATCTGCCGCCGTACTCATCCGACTTGAACCCAATCGAAATGGCGTTCTCGAAACTCCAAGCGCATCTGCGACGGATCGGGGCCAGAAAATTCGACCAGATGTTCCACGCACTCGCGGAAGTCTGCGATCTGTCCACACCGCAGGAAAGCTGGAATTACTTCTGCGAAGCAAGATATGGATCAAGTTAAAGGCTCAATGCTCTAGCAGGGTGCTGATTTAGTCTCTGATCCGGAATGCCGTCCCCCTCAACGGCGCCGGTTCGGGTGATCTTCACACCAGTCGACGGGTCTGAGGCGCGCGCGTGGCGGCATGCTCCTGCCTCATGCTCCCAGCAATCTGGGCAGTCGGGCCAGGTTATTGGCGGTCATCGTCAGAATGAATCGGGAGCGCACCCGTTCGACGCCGCGATACATAGTTTGGGCCATACCGCCGACGGTTTTGGCCCAGCCGAAGGCCTCTTCGATCTTCTTTCGGTGCTTCTGGGATTGCGCATAGCCGTCATGCCGGGCGGTTCGGCCATCGATGGCTGAATATCTCGATTTCTGCGCCACATGCGGGGTGACATAGGCCTTGCGCAGGTCAGAGACGAACCCGCCCGCGTCATAGCCCTTGTCGGCACCCAGCGTCAGCCGGCGGGTCGACCCCGGGGAATGGCGATGCACCATGTCCAATGCCGCGCGCCTTTCCGCATGGCCGTCGGCCTGCGTCAGGTCACCTTGGACGATCAAACCGTTGCGGTTCTCCATCAACGCATGGCCGATAAAACACAGCATGGCCCCAGTGCCGGGGGATTTCTTGTAAAGCCGCGCGTCCGGATCGGTGGTCGAGACATGACTGACATTCGAGCGCTTCTCGCCCCGGAAATCGACCTCGGCATTGCGGTGGGGCTTGGTGTTACGGGGCATCTGGTCGGTCTCGGCTGGTTTCTTGGAAAGCTTGGTTTCGGGCGCGGCGTTCGAGGCGGGCGGATCACCCGGCCCATCATCGTCAGGCGGACTGGCCTCCGCCTTGGGCTGGAAACTCTTGATCGACGCCCACGCCTTGACCAGCGTGCCATCCACCGAAAAATGCTCGTCCGACAACAGTGGAGCGACCTCGCGGTGGGCCAGGATCGCCGCCATCACCTTGCGCGACATCTCCGTGGTCAGCAGCCGGTCACGGTTCTTCGAAAAAACCGTGGGAACCCAGACTGGATCGTCAATCCCGAGGCCGACAAACCACCGGAACATCAGGTTGTAGTTCATCTGCTCCATCAACTGCCGCTCGGATCGGACCGAGAACAGGATTTGCAGCAGACTCGCCCGGATCAACCGTTCCGGCGGGATCGAGGGGCGGCCGAAGTCGGTGTAAAGCGCCTCGAAGTCGGCATCGAGGCTGGCGAGCGCGCCATTCACCACCTGCCGGATCTTGCGCAAAGGGTGTCGCGCAGGGATGCGCACCTCCAGATCAACATAGCTGAAAAGCGACCCGCTCGCCTCGTCCGTCCCGCGCATCATCATCCTCGCCTTTACCGTGCTGAGGGTGAATCATGTTCTCAAACCGCTGTCGAGGTGGGACTATTTCAGCAAGCTGCTAGAGGGTCGTGGTAGACCGAATATCCTCGGCGGCGAAGTCGATCAGTGCGCGGATCTTGCGGGGCAAGGCCCGGCCCTCGAGATAGGCCGCGCTGACAGGACCGCTGTCGCCTCCGAACTCCTCCAGCAAGGGGACCAACGATCCGGTCTCGATGGCGTTGCTCAGGGCGAAGCGCGGAATGTTGGCGATCCCAAGGCCGCCGATGGCCAGATCCATGGCCGCGCGCGCGGAGTTGACCTGGAACCGCCCGTGGATCTGAACATTTGTCTCGACCCCGTTCCTGACGAAGATCCATCTGTGCGGAACCCGCCGGTTGGTGTCCACTATACAGGTATGGTCAGCCAGTTCCTCGGGTGAGCCGGGCTTTCCGTGTGCTCGGACATAGTCCGGGCTGGCCACCAGAAGGCTGCTGAAGGTGCCAAGCCTGAGCGTCTTGAGTGACAGCATGTCGGACCGGCCGATGCGAAAAGCCAGGTCGAAGCCGTCGCTGGCCAGATCGACATAGCGGTCATCGAGCCGCAAATCGAGTGTAAGATCCGGGTTTTGTCGGGCAAACCGTGCCAGCATCCCCGTGACGTAGACTTCGCCGAAGGTTACAGGAGCCGAGATGCGAATGACGCCGGTCAGGCCGCGCGATCCTTCGGCAACGCTGCCGAGCAGCTCATCTAGATCATCGAGCAGTGCGGGCGCCCGCGCAATCAGGTCCTCACCCGCCGGTGTCAGCCCCACCTTGCGGGTGGTCCGCTGCAGCAGGCGGGCGCCAAGGCGTTGCTCGAGCGCAGCCACATATTTGGACGTCAGCCGGTTCGACACGCCCAACTGATGGGCCGCTGCGGTGAACGAACCAGTCTGCGCGGTGGCCACGAAGGCCCGGAGTTCATCGACGATATCCATGGTAAATCACTTGGAACACTTCGTGGATAGTCATTCCATATATTCGCCATTTCATTGACTAAAGACAAGGCGTATTTTCCTGACAGATCAAACAGCGCCTGAAGGCGCGCACTTAAAGGAACAAGTCATGAAAATCGCAATCATTGGCAACGGCAATGTCGGATCCGGTCTGGCAAATGTCCTGAGCAAAACGCAACATCAGGTCGGGACCTTTGGCCGCGCCGACGATGTGGCAAACGCCGTGAATGAGGCCGATATCGTTATTCTCGCGACGCCCTATGGGGCGGCTGCCGAACTCGCAGAGCAGGCAGACTTCACCGGCAAGATCGTCATCGATGTGTCCAACCCCGTCACCGAGGATTTCTCGGCCCTGCAACTCGGCACCACCACGTCGGCCGCCGAGGCGATCGCTGCGCTCGTTCCGGGAGCGTTCGTCGTGAAGGCCTTCAACACGATCTTCGCCCAGCACTATGCGGGGGATCTCAAGCTGGACGGTCAGCCATTGCAGACCTTTGTCGCCGCCGACGACGAGACGGCGCGCGACACCGTGAAAACGCTGGCCGCAGAGGTCGGGTTCGAGCCGGTCGATGTCGGCCCCCTGTCCACCGCCCGTCAGCTTGAGCCGCTTGGCTTCCTGAATATCCAGTTCGGCTATGTGCTCGGAAAAGGCACCGAGATCGCGCCGCGCTGGCAGTTTTCTGCCTGACCCAACCTCCCGAACAAAGGAATAAGACAATGTCCAACGCAAACCATCATAACCCGCCTCAATCACCGGTGATCCCCGGTGTGGCAAATGCCGATCTCGCCGCAACCATCCTGCGCGTTGCGCTGGGAATCCTGTTCATCGCCCATGGCTGGCTGAAACTCGTGATCTTCACGCCGGCGGGAACGGCCGCCTTCTTCGAAAGCCTCGGCTTTCCGGGAGCACTCGCCTATCTCGTAATGGCCGCCGAGCTTGCCGGTGGCGTGGCGCTGATCCTCGGCGTCTGGACCCGCTGGGTGTCGCTCGCGCTGGTGCCGGTCCTGCTCGGCTCGATCTACGCGCCGCATGGTGCGGCCGGTTTCTTCTTCTCGAATGAAGGCGGCGGCTGGGAGTATCCGGCGTTTTGGGCGATCACACTGGTCGTGCAGGCCCTGCTGGGCGACGGCGCCTATGCGCTCAAACGCAGCCGGATCTGATCCGATCCGCCTTCATGGTGCGGGGCAAACAGCCCCGCACGCTTCCGCACAGGAGTTTCACGATGACCAATCCAACCGAAAATTTCGACATGAATACCGCGCCGATCCGCATCAATACCGTTCGGCTCAGGGTGCGGGATCTGGATGCCGTTTCGTCCTTCTACCGTGACGTTCTGGGGCTGGTGCCGCTGGCAGAGGCCGGAAGCAGCGTGACACTGGGCACCGAAGAGACGCCGCTGCTGCATCTTGACGGGGACCCGTCGTTACGCCCGCGCGATCCCAGGCAGGCGGGGCTGTTTCACACCGCCTTCCTGCTGCCGTCGCGCGGCGATCTGGCCCGATGGCTCGGCCATGTCACCGAAAGGGACACGCGGCTGCAGGGGGCGTCGGATCACATCGTCAGCGAAGCGATCTACCTGGCCGATCCCGAAGGGAATGGGATTGAGGTTTATGTCGACCGACCACCAAGCCAGTGGCGCGATCGCGCGGGCGATATCCGCATGGCGACTGACCCGCTGGAACTTCAGGATCTGATGCGTACGGCGCAGGGCCGGACATGGACCGGCTTCCCAATAGGCGGCATCGTCGGCCACGTTCACTTGCAGGTCGGCGACACGAAAGAGGCGGATCGTTTCTACCGCGACGCCCTCGGCTTCGACATCGCGGCGACCTATCCGGGCGCTAGTTTCTACGGCAGCGGCGGTTATCACCACCAGTTGGCCGGCAACATCTGGAACAGCCGCCAGGCCGGGACGCGGGACGCGTCCGAGGCGGGGCTGAGCGAAATCACCCTCGGCGTCGATCCGACAGCGCGTCAGGCGATCACACAGCGCCTTGGCGGCGATCGCTTTTCAGATCCCTGGGGCACCGCCTTCGCGCTGGCGCAGTAAGGTGCTTTGCGAACCTGATAGTAATAAAGGAGACAAGACATGCTTGTGAATGGAAAATGGGTCGAGAACTGGCAGCCTGTCCAGAAGGCCGATGAACAGGGGCGTTTCGTGCGCCAGGTTTCGGAGTTCCGGAACTGGATCACCCCCGATGGGCGTCCCGGCCCCACGGGCGAGGGTGGTTTCGAGGCCGAGGCCGGGCGGTATCGGCTCTATGTCGCGCTGATCTGCCCGTGGGCCTCGCGAACCCTGATCGCACGGCGGCTCAAGGGGCTAGCGGATCTGATCCCCGTCACGGTGGTCAACCCGACGCTGACCGATCAGGGCTGGCGGTTCGGCGGCTATCCGGGCGCGGATGAGGACCCGCTTTACGGATCGAGTTACATGCATGAACTCTATACCCGTGCCGATCCGCATGTTTCGGGCCGCGCCACCGTGCCGGTATTGTGGGACATGAAGCGCGGCGTCATGGTGAACAACGAAAGCGCCGACATCGTGCGCATGTTTGATACCGCCTTCGAAGCGATCGCCCCATCCGATCTGCGTCTCTATCCCGCCGCTTTGGCCGACGAGATCGACGTGCTGAACAGGCAGATTTACGAAAGCCTCAATAACGGGGTCTACAAGGCCGGGTTCGCCTCCAGCCAAGAGGCCTATGACGAGGCCGTCGATGGGGTGTTCGCGATGCTGGACCAATTGGAGACGCGCCTCGGTGACGACCGCCCGTATCTGTTCGGCGACGAGTTGACCGAAACCGATATTCGTGCCTTCGTGACGCTCATCCGGTTCGACGCGGCCTATCACGGATTGTTCAAGACCAACCGTCGGCAAATCGCGGATTACCCGCATCTTTCAGCGCATATGGAACGCGTGCTGCGGCTGCCGGGCGTCGCGGAAACGGTGAACATGGATCACATCACGCGAGGCTATTATTCGATCAAGGCGTTGAATCCGACGGGCATCCGGCCGGCCGGCCCGGCGCATGTCCGGCGTTTGCTTGACGTAGTCGCGGCCGACTGAAAGCACCTGCTTGCTCGGCATTGAGATCTGCGCGTTATCGCACTGCCGATGCCACTTCTTCGCCAACAGCGATTTCGCCTCCAAGGGCCATCTTAGATGTATAAGAATAAAGGAGCCTCCATGACGTTCAGACCAGTCGCAGCGACCAGCAAGGCGCAACCCGCACTGGAAGGTGCGGGCGTGCATCTGCAGCGCGTATTCGGCTTCGACGATCCTTCGTTAACCGATCCGTTTCTGATGATGGACGATTTTCGCAACGATGATCCTCGGCTTTATTCCAAGGGGTTCCCTTGGCATCCGCATCGCGGGATCGAAACGATCACCTATGTTCTGGACGGTCAGGTCGAGCATGCCGATTCGCTTGGGAACCGCGGCCTGCTCGGCCCGGGCAGCGTTCAGTGGATGACCGCCGGATCGGGCATCGTGCATCAAGAAATGCCTTCAGGCAACTCCAAGGGTCAGATGCACGGCTTCCAGCTCTGGGCCAACCTGCCCTCTTCGCTCAAGATGACGGCGCCGCGCTACCAAGACATTACCGCCGGAGACATACCTGTCGAGGGCGACGATGACGGCACGGTGGTCAAGGTCATCACCGGCTCGTTCTGAGGCAAGACCGGCCCAGTGGACGGAATCGCAGCCAACCCGATGCTGCTCGATGTCTCGGTTCCTGCCGGGCGGCGCAAGGTGCTTCCGGTGGACACGCGGGCCAATGCACTGGCCTATGTCTTTGCTGGTTCCGGCACTTTCCGCGATGCCAGCGACCCTGTAGGCATCAAGGTTGAAAAGGAATATCGCGGGACCGAGCTGAACATCCGCGACATGACCGGAAACCGCACGCTGGTCCGTTTCGGATCCGGCGACGAGATCACGGTTCAGGCTGGCGACGAAGGCATCCGTTTCCTGCTGATGACCGGCAGACCGATTCAGGAACCTGTCGCCTGGCATGGCCCCATCGTGATGAACACCCAGAAGGAATTGCGCCAGGCACTCCTCGAACTGAACAACGGCACCTTCATAAAGCACGCGTGAGGATGCCGCCCGATACGAAAAACCAACCAACTGAAAAGGAAAAGACAATGGCACAGCCCAAGATCGCAATTATCTTCTACTCGACCTACGGAACCAACCATGCCGTCGCCTTGGCGGCGGCAGAGGCAGCCCGCGACGCAGGCGCGGATGTCCGCCTTCGCCGCGTTCCCGAGACGGCCCCGAAAGAGGTTGTCGAAACCCAGGACGTCTGGAAAGCGCAACTGGACAAGATGGGCGATATCCCCGAAGCGACGGCCGACGACATGGCATGGGCCGACGGTTATTTCTTCTCGACACCGACCCGTTTCGGCGTGGCCGCCAGCCAGCTTCGGGCCTTCATTGATACGCTGGGCGGGCTCTGGGGTGCCGGCAAGCTGGCCAACAAGACCTTCACGGCCACGACGAGCGCCCAGAATCCGCATGGCGGTCAGGAAGCGACCATTCTCAGCCTGTACACCACTGCAATGCATTGGGGCGCCATCATTGTCGCGCCGGGTTTTACCGATCAGTCGATTTTTGACGCTGGCGGCAACCCCTACGGCTTCTCGACCAACGCCAATGGCTTTGACGATGCTGGGAAGGCGGCAGTGACCCATCAGGCCAGGCGCCTGGTCGAGATGACCGGAAAGATCACCGGCTGATCGAGACGGCAGATCGCGGGCGATATCGCGGCGCAAACCAGCGCGCCCCACCGCCCGCGAAACCGGTCATACGCAGCAAAAATATCAGTTCGTGGGACAAGAAGACTGCTGTTGCGAAGTCGTTAATGTCGTTTTGCACAAATAAGTTCAGCAGTTTTTTACCCTTCGGCAGGATCAACTGCAACCGGCGGGGCCGTCGCGCACCGCCTCGACCCGGATATCGCCGGTCTGCAACACCCGGCTGCGGCTGCGCGCGTAGCGACCTTGCACGTTGGCTGCGAGATCGTCCAGTGAAAGATACTGCTCGTCATCGACTGAATCATTCGGGCGACATCCGCCCGTTCCGCTCGCCCCGGCTGACATCTACCTTATAGCCACCTGCCCTTGTTGGTAGTACAGCGTCCAAGAATTCCACAACACCCATCGGCATTCCTCCGTGATAGGCGCTGGAAGCCACTCTCCCAGCCTTTAACCCGTCGCGAAAGCAACCAACACCTCTTTGACTGTTAACTCCGCAGCTTGATGGAAAATTTTTGCGACGAAACGTGGCTTGCCGAACGCTCACCATGCCAAGCATTCTTTCAGTTGAGATGATGTGATGGTCATTCAACGCGCTCTATTCTAACACGACAATTCCAGTGCGCTTTGACTTATGCTCAGGTTCAACGTGGATGGTGATGCGCGCATCTGGAACCGCTTTGGCGATACCAACCTCAACTCTGTCACAGATCTCGTGGGCGTCGAAAACCGTCATTTCGCTTGGGACCACAAGATGAAATTCTACAAAGGTCGCACTGCCCGCATGACGGGTCCTGAGATCGTGCGCTTCGACCGCTCCGGCCGCTTCGATTGAGATGGCTTCACGTATGCTGGCCAGAATCTCTTCTGGAACCGCCTCATCCATCAGGCCGCTCAGCGACTCTTTCACGACGCGAGAACCAGACCATATGATATTGATCGCAACCAATGCAGCCATTAGCGGGTCAAGGACCCACCATCCGGTAGCCAGTGCAAGAAGAACTCCCATCGCGACGCCTGCGGACGTAAACACATCGGTCCATAGATGCCTCCCATCGGCGACCAACGCGGGAGATTTCAGCAGACGCCCTCTTCGAACCAGCACGAAGGCCCACATCGCATTGAGCATCGTGGCCGTTCCGTTCACCAGAAGGCCCTCTATCGGAGCGCCAAGCGCGCGAGGGCTTAGGAAGCCTTCGTACGCCTCCCGCAGGATGAATATCGCCGCTACGATGATCATCACCCCCTCTAGGACGGCGCTGAAGAACTCCGCCTTGTGGTGACCAAAGGGATGATTTGCGTCCGGCGGTCGCGCCGCGATCCGTATCGCAACGAGCGCGGCGAACGCAGTTGCGAGGTTCACAGTGCTTTCGAGCGCGTCCGAGAGCAACGCCACGGAGCCTGTCATCAGCCATGCCAGTGTCTTTAACGCTAGAACAATGCTCCCAACGACAAGACTTCCAAAAGCAAGTTTGAGCGCAGAATGCATTTTTGCTCCGATATAAAGGCATTTGAATTACAGGTCGGCAACTAACTATTCAACCTATTGAATTTGCCAATGATAATGCCTCTCACTCCGAACAGGAAGCACACCGGTCGCTAAATCAACCAACACCTCTCTGACTCTCAAACGCAGGCCGAGGTCGAAGTACCGCCTGTTGGCAAGCAGCCCGGCGCAGGCACAGTGACACCGGGTGCTGACCTAACTGTTCGGGCGAGACTTCAAGCTGGCCATCGCATCAAGGAAGGCCTGATCCAGCACCGGATCGTCCCATCTGCCAGCGACGGCCATCCAGCGATCAAGGTCCTCCCGGAAACCCGGATCATCGCTCTTGATGTGAAACGTGAACAGGCGGTTGACGATGTCCCGCATCAGGCTTGCCATCTGGGCGTCGTCGATATGGGCGGCCTCAAGCCATGGTATTTCGCGGCCCTCCGCATCGATCACGAGGACATCGGAATAATCCCCCGTCTTGGTTGTTGGCACCGTGCCTGCGTGCAGGTCTTCGAGGCGCGAATTGCGGATGCAGATCATGGCCATGATCTTCGCAAGATTGGCCGCGATGCGGTCTTCGTCAGCGGGTTTCATGGTCAAATCCTCATGTGGTAGATAAATATCGACTGTCGGCTTGTGTGACACAAGGACAGGATCATTCGTTGAGATAAGCCGTCCAATTTTGCCGCGCATGCACAATACGCAGCACGCTTACCCAGCTGGCTTCGATCCGATAGATGATGAGATGGGACCCTGAGCGGTACACCCGCACCGGTGGGCGAATTTCGAGCCGTTCGCGCGCGATTTCCGGGTGTCGGACCAGCAGGGACATATCGCTGGCAATCGCGAGGATGTAGGTTTCGGCCTGGCCAACAGACCAGATGCGCACGGTATAATCCCAGATCGCGTCCAGATCGCTCAAAGCTGCGGGGGACAGCCTGTATTCAGTGACCGGTGGTGTCGGCATTATGTTCTCGCTTGCCGGCAAGAAATGCTTCGACATCCAAATGCCTTGCGGGACCACTGGCGATGCCCTCATCGACGAGCTGTTGCAGCTCCGCAATGGCGCGGTGGCGGTCCTGATCTCGTCGGATCAGATCGCGCACGTAGTCACTGGCGTTGCTGTAGCGCCCATC
>TARA_R110002012_G_scaffold3858_1_pt1 | contig 11233 bp, 16 predicted proteins | sample TARA_R110002012 | Tara Oceans TARA_R110002012 (sample SAMEA4396515) | marine metagenome | biome: Westerlies Biome; feature: [DCM] deep chlorophyll maximum layer (ENVO:01000326); material: water (ENVO:00002006), including particulate matter (ENVO:01000060) such as... | depth 40 m
AACCCTTACCTGGATGTGCTGAACCCTGCCATCGAGAAGTGGGTCGGAGAAAACCCTTATGCCTATACCTGAAAGTATTTTGAGCCATGATTTTGAAACCCGCAGCACAGTTAACCTGTTAGCCTGCGGCGCCTACGAGTACATGAGCCACCCCGACACCCATATTTACATGATGACCTGGGCCTTCAACGACGAGCCCGTCGAGTGCTGGCTCTGGGGCCAGCCCTTCCCTGGCCGGGTGATCGACCATGTCAAGAACGGCGGCAAGCTGTCAGCCTTCAATGCAGGCTTCGAGCGCCTGGTGTGGTGGTACATCTTGTGCCCCGACCTGGGGCTCCCTAAGCCCGCCTACGAGCAGTTCCAATGCACGGCTGCCCAGGCCAAGGCCAGCGGCATGCCGAACAACCTGGGCGACGTGGCTCGCTGCCTGGGGCTCCCTGCCCTGAAGGAGTCCGAGGGCAAGCGGTTGATCCGCGAGTACAGCGCCCACAACGTGCCCTGGGCGGACATCCCTGACGACGACAAGGCGCTGTGGATTAAGTACGGCAAGCAGGACGTCGAGGTCGAGCGTGTGGTCATGAACAGCGTCCGCGAGCTGACCGACTTCGAGCAGTACGAGTACGTCATCAACGAAAAAATCAACGACCGCGGTGTGCCGATGGACCTGGCATTCACTGCCGAGGCTGCAGATTACGCTGCCGAGATCCGCGGCGAAGCTAACGGAAAAATACTGGAGCTCACTGGCGGTAAGGTGGTCAGCTCCACCGTGAGAAAAACACGCGATGCCTGGTGCCTGCCACTACTCACCGACGACCAGGTCAAGGTGCTGACAAGAGTCAGGACCGAGGACGGCGTCGAGAAGCGCCCCATCTCATTCGAGGAGCAGCGCCGGAAGGAACTGCTCGCCGATCCAGATCTGGCTGACGATGTGCGGCAGTACCTGGAGCTGGTCGACGAGGCCGGTGGATCTGGCACGAAAAAATTTAACAGCATCCAGATGCGGACCTTCACCGACACGGCCAGGCTGCACGGTGCGCTGATCTTTAACGGCGCAGGGCAGACGGGTCGCTTCAGCTCGAAAGGGCTGCAGGCGCACAACATGAAACGCTCAGACCTGGAGCCGGAAGAGGTGGCGGTGATGGTCCAGGCTGTGATGGATGGCTACCGCCTGGAGGGCAACGAGTCCGACGCCCTGGGCGAGCTGGTCCGGTCCTGCATCATGCTGCCAGGCACAGGCCTGAGCTGGTACGACTGGTCGAACATCGAAGGCAGGATGGCGCCCTGGTTGGCGAAGAGCCCCGAAGGCGACGCCAAGCTGCAGCTGTACATCGACGGCATCGATCCCTACCTGTACAACGCCAGCGAGACGTTCAACATCCCGATGGACAAGCTCACCAAAGACATGCCTGAGCGTCAGGCCGGCAAGGTCCAGGAGCTCGCGCTCCAGTTCCTGGGCGGCGTCGGTGCGCTCCGAGTCATGGGTCTGAAGTACGGCATGAAGATCTCCCAGGTCGAAGGCGAGAAGCTCAGGGATGGGTGGCGAGCCGCTAATCCCTGGGCGATGAAGTTCGGCCGAGAGCTTGAGGCTGCTGTCATACGGGCGATCATTCACCCAGGGCAATGGTACGAGGCTGGCCGCGTGAAGTACGCCTACGACGGCGGAGACTGGCTCTGGTGCGAGCTGCCGAGCGAGCGCCTGATTGCCTATTACAAGCCCAAGTACGAAGAGGTCGAGACGCCCTGGGGTTCTACCAGGATGGGCGTCACCTGTGTCTGGGGTGCTGGCAAGCCGAAAGTGGGTGAGCCCTGGCCACGGCGATCGCTTCACCCTGGCGTTTTATTGGAGAACGTCACCCAGGGCGCTGCCGGCTGCCTGCTGCGTATGGCAATTGTCAGGGCTTACGAGGCGGAGCTCGAAGTGGTGCTCCACGTACACGATGAAATTTTAATCGAAGGCGGCAAGCGCGAGCTGAAGAAGCTGGAGGCTGTAATGTTGGATCTACCCGACTGGGCTGCAGGCTTGCCTTGTGTTGGGTCAGGTGGGAGCGGCGCCCGTTATGGAAAATAAAGCAAACTAATTTGCATAAGGGGTTGCAATGTTAACCTGACCTCTGTAGGATGTGATTTTTACTTAAACAAAACCGGAGAATAGAAAATGAAAAATGTAGTCCTAGCAATCGCACTCGCCCTTAGCACCGGCTGTGCATCGATCGTCAGCGACTCTGACTACGTAGTACATGTGGACGCACCGGGTGACCAAGAGTATACGGTGGTCAACGAAAAAGGTGCGCCCGTGTTCGCCGGTTCCGGTAGCCGCTCAATCAAACTGTCAGCTGGCGGTGGGTTTAACTGTATGGACTATAACTTCGTTACCCCCTGCGGCACCACACCACTGAAGGCGGGCATTGACGGATGGGTATTTGGCAACATCTTACTAGGTGGTTGGATAGGCATCATTGTTGACCCGCTGACCGGTGCAGCATGCAAGCTGGACGAGTATGTCCAGTTGCCAGAGTGTTAAAAACAACCCCTTAAACAAAACCGGAGAAAATCATGACCGAAGAGCAGGAAGCTGCACTCAAGCAGCACAACCACGCCATCATGTTCCTGCACGCGAAGATCGCGCACATGGATAAGACGAACGACACCCTGGCGGAGCAGCAACAGCTGACCGCCGAGGCCATCCGCGTCCTGCACGCGAAGATCGCGCGCCTGGAGAAGACGAACGACACCCTGGCGGAGTAGCTGAGGGACGACGTCATGCCCTGGGCACTGGAGCACTGAAGTGGTGGTCCCCTAAAACTGACATACTATAATTGAGGAAATGATCATGAGATTAGCAACAGCAATAATTACTAGCGTACTACTCGCCGGCTGCACCAATGTCACAGCGGCCACAGCGGTCACATTCACCGAGGCGGAGATGGACTGGGTCGGCAAGTTCGGCTCCCTCGCCCGCTGCGAAAAGATTTTTAAATTAGAGGGTGAGCGTAGGGTGTCGGCTAAGTACAACTATCTAGGCGGCCTAGTGTGGGATGAGTCCGGGGACGCGATTATGGACAAGTACGGGCAAGCTGATACAGTGGCCGTCATGGAAGAATGGGGAGCTAGCATCGACGCTGCGATGACCTACGAAGAGCAGGCTAGCTACTGCTATAATGAAGCTGCAAGTATGGGATGGATATAAGTGAAGATCGAACTGGTACTTGAAGAAAAAGGTGACGTCTGGGTCGCATCAGGTAATGGCCTGGTCCGCCCCATCGTCGCCGAAGGCAGCACCCGCAGTGAAGCGTTCCACGCTTACATGTCCCTACTCGAACAGCAGCGCACACAGCAACGCTGGCGAGCATTCAACAGGAGCCCTAACAATGGCCAAACTAGTTAAAATCGGTGTATCAAAACTCGCCCGCGACCGCGTCAACGCGATACGCGACGACCTGAACAATGACATCCTGATAAAAAACGATGAACTCACTCAGGGCGACATCATCGACCTGGCGCTGACTGAATACCTGGCGAACAAGAGCGCGCCCGCATCGCCACCGCCGCAGGCTGCCGGGGTGCCTGGCGACATCAACCTCCGCGTCGGAGCTGACCCCAAACCCCAGGGCGTTGCTCCCTCCAGGCCCCACGACAACATGTCGAAGATGCTCGGCGTCATCAAGGCGAACGGCAAGGACAGCACGCTGATCATGAAAACCCTGGGCGCCACGCTGCCGCAGTACATGCAGCTATGGCAAGGCGCGCTTCGCCTTGGCTACGTTCATGCAGAAATGGGGAAGGACGTCACCGTCACCGCCCTGGGCGCTGAATACATGACGGACCGCAGCTAGTGCCGCAGCTCGATCTGCCAGGCGTGGATGTTCCACATGGAACACCCGATACTCAACGCTGCTTCTGGTGCCCTGGCGAGATGGAGCCGGTCCACAAAATGAATGGGGCCGGCTCTGCTATGATCTGCTGGTATTGCCCGACGTGTCAAAACATCGCGAAGCCGATCGGCCGCGAGTATCAAATAAAACCGAGGTTGTAATGTTTGAGTTTGTAGATCACAACGGGAACCTGGTCACGCTGAGCGTGCTCCACTTTGTATCGATCACCCAATACGACGACAAGGAGATCGTGATCCACTGCACCAGCGGTGGCCCACATCGAACGCGGTTATCCAGGGCTGAACTGGAAGCGCGTATCAACGCTGCCTACGACTAGTACAGCTCGGGCTCGCCTTCTTCTTCGTTGAACAGTAAGCCGGCGCCCAGGCCGTAGAGCGGGATGCCGGATTCCGTCGGGCCCCGCTTGGCGGCCGCCTTCACGGCTTCACCTATCGGGCCGGCCTCGGTATTTTCATATTGCCTAGAGGCGAGCAGGCCTGCTGCGACCGGTACGCCGAAGCCTGCCAGGATGCCGCCGCTAGCTTTTTCTGCTGCCGTTAAAAACTTAGCCATTATTGTGCTCCCGAGAGTCTGCCCGCTTCTTCTTCGTAGTGTTTCCGCCCCTCGCTATCTGGCGCCAAGGATTCCAGGTGCGCTGCCACCATCGACTGGTTGGCGGTGGGGTTCTCGCTCAGGAATTGTTTAGCCTGGCGGTTGAGGTAGCCAGGCTTCCGCATCCACTCAAGCAGGCGAGCGCCTCGGGTGGTGATGGCAGGCTTTGTCAGTGCAGTCGTCAGGATGCCGGCAGCCACGCCTGCAGCTGGGCTGCCGGTCATGCTGCCCACACCGGTGCCGATGACACCGCCGCCAAGCTCAGACGCTCCCAGGGTGTTGCGTTTACCGATACGCGACTGGGCAGCACCGAGCGGCTCCTCCAGTTCGATCAGCCGGCCTAGGCGAGCGTTGGCCTCCTTAACTTCAGGCACCATTTTTTCGATTTCGCCGCGTGTAGTGCTGGCCATGTTCTTGTGTATATCGTCGAGCATTGGGTGCACCCTACCGGTGAAGTCCTTATTGTAGTCGGCGTGCCTGTACAGCTCCTTCTTCATGGTATGCAGCTCGCGCCCGTCCAGGGTGTTGACGCCCGTGCGCCTGGCGTTGTCCAGGATGTTTTGTTTGAATTTTTCGATGGTGGCCAGGTCGTCGCCGCCGGAGATCAGGGAACCGCCCCGCTCGTTCTTCAGCTTGTCCAGGCCCTTGATGATCGTGCCGACGCCGACCTTGGTGTCGGTCGCAGCCGCCGCGCTGATCAGCTCGTCAACCTCGTCGAGCACGCCGCCCTTCACCTTCGCTAATTTTTCCACGCCGCCAGGCGTAGGGATGATGCCCTCGTCCAGGGCCGTGCGGATAATCCGGTCCTCTTTGCCCTTGTGCTTGGTGTGCTTGCGGTCGACCTTCATCGCGCTCTTTAGCAGGCTTTCGGGCACCGACTTAGGTATCCGTTGAGTGACCCCTGTGGTCGCCTCCGCGACTTTCGCCACGGGGTTCATGGCAGCGCCTGCCATGGGGTTAACGAGCCCGCGTGCGCCTGCTGCGTCCAGGGCCGCGCCCGCTGGGTCGGTCTTGATGGTGTTCATGATCTCGGATATACCGCCGTAGCGTTCGCCCATGGCGCCACCGAAGGCGTCAGCCGTTGGCCTGGCGTCGTGCCCCAGTTTATCCGCGGCCATGCCTGGCAGCGACGGGATGCGGTGCAGGCCGTACTGGCTCATGCCCTGTTCGTCCAGGTAGTCGTCGTATTTCTGGCTGCCGCCCAGGACGGTGTCGCCGATAGCTGCAGCGGTGTCGAGCGGGTTGGTAACGGCGTTCCACAAGCCGCCAGCCAGGTCGCCGGCAGACTTGGGGACGTTCATCGCCGTCGCGCCCAGGAACTTGCCGGCATCCATCGCCGTCTCGCCCAGGATCGGCAGCACGTCGCCGATGCCGTTCATCTCACGGAAAGGCGCCGCCTCGGGCGCTTGCTGCTCGGGCGCTTGCTGCTCGGGCTCGGGTGCTGCTGCCGGAGGCATGCCGAGCTGGTCCCTGATCCAGGCCGCGCGCTCTGTCCTGCCGTTGGCCTCCGCATCCGCAAGCATTGCTTGCATCTCGCTTTTTGTTGTCATTCTGGCATCTCCGACGTGTCGTAATCTTTGTATTGGTCCCCAAACCAGGGCACGTTCCTGCTGTACCGATCGAAGCGTTTCGGGTCTACATCTCGCAGCTGGTCGCCGGAGATTTTTGTCTGTTCCATGATCCGCTTTTTCAGCTTCTCGGTCCGCGCGACCGCACGCTTCAGCACCCCGACGTTGGCGGACTTCTGAGCACCGATCCGGCCCCACATCTTAGCAACGGTTTTTAGTTCCTGCTCCGTCACGGGCGCCAAGTTGGCGATGTTCAAATTCTCCAGGGTGGACATTATCGAGTCCGCGTCGAAAGCGGCGACGTCTTCAGTCGCCACGCCAAACGTGTTGAGCATAGACTCGGCAATGGGGCCGGTGTCCATCTCATCCGCGCCGGTGGCCTCCATTTTATCCAGCCACAACTGGCTCCGGATCTGCAAGGTGTCGGCCAGCTCGTAGGCCGAGCGGTTGCCGTTGATCATGGCCGTCGCGTCGTCGATCTCCTGCTTGTTCAGCATTGCCTGGTGCTCGGCTTCGCTGAGCACCGTCTCCTTTTTGCCGGCTCCGCCCAGGGCGCTCTCGTCTGTCTCCAGGGTCTTATCTACCGAGCCCCCAGGGTTGAGCGCGTTGTACGCACGGGTGCCGCCGGCGCCGGTCTCATACACATGTGACTTGCGGATGATCTCCGCCAGGGCCTCCTGCTCCTGCTTGGGGTTCGCGTGTGGGTTGGTGGCTTTCCACTGCTGAAAATTCTGGACAGCTGACGACGGCATGCGTCCCTGGGAGCCCATCATCAGGAAATCCTCGTAGCTGGTCGATGGCGGGATGGTCCCGTTTTCGATCGCCTGGGTGTACTCGCGCTGCGGGTCGTCGTGCTCTTCCTGGGCGCGCGCGTCTGCCCGAGACTTGTAGCCCTCGTTGACACGGTTCTGGCGCATTGACTCGGACAGCTTGGCGTTGGCCTGGATCACCGACTGATAGCTCTGCATCGGGTCAGACTGGGGCATGCCGCCCTGCATCATGGCCGACATGTTATTGATCGCGGAGCCCGCCATCGCCATACCAGGCGAAGACATCGCGCGGTTAAACGGCGTGTCCTGCTGCTGTGGTGGTGGCGCGCCAGGCATCCCTGGGAGCATTCCTGGCTGCATGCCTGTCGGCTTTTGTGGTGGGTACATAGTCTAGCTCCTATTGCTGGAAGTTCAGGCCGCCAAAAGCACCGCCGTAGTCGTTGCCCACAGCGCCAGGCGAGTAGCCGGCGTAAGGCGTTGCCGGTGCGCTGTAGCTACCCGCTGACGGGAACATACTCTGATAAGCGCCGTACGCCCCCAGGCCTGCCTGTGCGCCCTGGAGCGCCGTGCCGAGCACTGAGGGGTTGTTGTACTGCCCCGAGTAGGCGTTGTTCGGGTTGACGGTGCTATTGATGAAGCCCATCCTGTCCGCGACGTCGGTCCAGGGCTGATCGCGGTTGTAGTTGTAGCGCGCGAAGTCCTCATCGTATTGCCGCTGGTTCTGGTTCTGGTACTGGCCGCCGATGTTCATCAGGTTCTGGTAGTTGGCGCTGTTGGTGTCCCAGGCGTTGCCCAGACCAGGCAAACCCTGACCCGCCAGGCTCTGGGAGGCGTTGAGGAACATGTTTTGGCCGGTGTTGGCGCTGTCCAGGTTCCACTGGCCGGATGACATCGCGTTCTGGTTCGCGTTGTTCTGGGCGTTCTGCCACAGCTGCGAACCGACGTCCATCTTGCCCTGGTCATGCATACCGGTGAGCATGCCCTCCATCAGGCCGCCCCGAGAACTCTGCGAGCTGTTAGAGCCGGCCAGGTTCATGTCCAGGCCTGGCATGGTCTGGTTGTTAAACTGGTTGTCCATGTCCCGTGTCAGGTCGTCGTACTGCCCCTGCATGCCAGGCATCTGGTTCGCCATCGTCTGGTCATACACCCCCTGATCGAACTGGAACTGGTTCGGCCCCTGGTTGTACATGTCCTGCAGCATCTGGTTGCCGCCGGCGAGCGCGTTCATGCCCAGGTTGCCCTGGCGCTGTTGCATCCCCGCTGTCGGGTTGTTCATGCTCCAGTTGGCCATGCCCTCCATGCCCTGGATCTGGTACGGATCAAAGTCGGCGTAGGTCTGCCCCTCGTAGAACGTCCGCGGATCGAAGCCCTGGGAGCCCTGGATCATGTCGTTCATGTAGCCTTTGTTGCGCTTGCCGTACACCTCACGCATGTTGGGCAGCTGAGTGCCGCCTGCCTGGCTGGCGCCGTAAGCACCGATTGCTGCGCTCCCGAGCATTGCTCCACCCGCAAAATATGTCATATCTCCACCTCGTAATTTGGGGCGATTATCTCCGCCTCGATCTTTTCAATGTCTGTTTCGTTGGTCGCGTGGATAGTTGTCCACACCGCCTCCTCGACTGCCTGCACACACCGCTTGGTCATAGGCTCTGACACAAAGGTGACAGGGGCGACGTATCGCACCACGGAAAACTCTGTCAGCACGTCGATCACACCCTTCGAGATCACATTCATGTGCGCGTGCTTGTGTATCTTGCCGACGATGATGCCACCGGGCGGGATCGTCATGACCCTACTATACAGGCCTGGCGCGAAAAAGTGCTCCACCGGTGGGTGGAACTCCTGGCTGGCGTCTTCGGCCACCACTTTGTCCAGGTGCTTCTGTAGCGCCTGGATGTCGTGCCGGAAGGTCGCCTGGTCCATCCCTATCGGGTAGTGGACGTTAGGCTGCCCCGACTCTTCCACGGTAGCCCTTGGCTCGGACCGATTACTCACAGCAAAAACCACTTGGTGCGAGAGCGGGGTAACCCCGTGACAAAGAACATCAGATAACCAGCAGGAGGATCGCGAAACCCCACCAGGTGTCACGGAAAAAGCTCCCGATGTTAGCGGTCCACGAGCGGTTGTCGACATAGTCGGCAGCGTGTGACGCCATCGCCTTGGCTTCTTCCAGGGCCTCGTGCGCGCGTGCCAGGTGCTCCTGCTGCATCTCGCTGTCGTCCTTGCAATTTCGCGCAGCAGCCAGCTCAGCCTCCACGATCAGCAGTGCCACTGGCATCGCCATCGTTATTTCGCAGATGTAGTTGACTCCACCGATGTTGAACGAGCGCGAGTCGTCTCCCACGCTGCCACCATCCGAGCAATGAGCGAGGTTGAGAGAACTAACAGTCTCTGCAACCGCCTCATATTCCGTAGTGACTGACGTAAGACTATAGTCAGCGACGTTGACGTCGCTCTGATTACTGTTGTCAGATTCGCTACTGTGTGTATCACCGCCGAGGCGGATATCACCCACGCTGCCTCCGGCCCCACCGTCTGCGCTAGCTGATCCACCATGCCCACCGCGAGCCATTGAGTTAGCTCGACTGTTTCCGCCAATTCCTGTTCCACCTTCACCTCCATGGGCTACCTGGCCCTGCTTCTGCCCTTGTTCCTGGGCCTGGGTTTGGGTCTGGGCGCCGCCTGACTGATTGCAGTTGTGGCCGCCCTGGCAGGTGTGGTTCTGCTTCGGCGGCTTCCAGTTGTACCCTGGTTTACCGGTAGCGAAAACAGTCTCGCTAAGGAACAGCGCCCCCATTGATACGAATAGTAACACTATGACACGGATTGTCACATTAGCGCAGAAATTAACCATGATAGCCCTCCAAGAATTATGACCCATACCGCTGTATGGCCGAAGATATACCCAAAATTTAGATCATCCATTTTGACGTAAGGGGGCTTATTATCGAACCGGGGCAGCCGCCATGTGCGTTCCTGGTCGATGTAGGGCCATGTCCTGGTCCACTCAACCACGTCGTTCATCCGATTATGCAACCACAAACGCATGCCTGTTCTTTTCATTCGCCCCACCACTCATAGCCGCTCTTCAAAATTATGCCGAATATCGCAATGCTGGCCAGGTAGCGGCCAAACCGCCCCAGCGCACCAGCAAAGCGCACCGCGGTCTTCACATCATTCCAGGCGGTCAATAGCTCGTGCATGTTATTGTTGAGCTCCCCCTGCATCTCTGCTTGTTTCAGCAGGGACTCGTTCGTGGCGCGGTGCAATTCCGCCTGCAAATTGACGTGCTTGTCGTGCTTTTCCCTGAGGTCTGTGACGCTGCTGCTCATCAGGTTCAGTTTGTGATCGCTCCATCGGATGCTGTCCTCCCTTGATCCCGGACGCTTTTCCATCTTGGGCTTCCTATTACCTTTTTTGATTTTCAAGTCGTTTAGCGTTCAGATGTACGACCAGGGCGATAGTTGATCCTATCAAAAACGCCCACTGTTCACCGGATACCGCTCCCCACCCACCTGCATTTTGTGCGTTGAACACGCTAACCACTGCTGGCACAAACGTCCCGACAGTAATCGCTTCCTTCCGAAAAGAGCCGCCGAACTTAAACAGCTGCTTTACCACTTCAACGCCAATTATTCCTGCTAACATTGCTACCTCCCGTCCCAGCGTGCGGGGCCATTAGTGCGGGTGTCGATATGGACGCCCCAGCTATACAAACCAAAGCCGTAAAGCTCCGGGTATTTTTCGTTCACGTAGACCCAGACAACATCAGGAGCCACGCCAAGGAAATGACAATCACCGGCACGCCCACGCGGGTGCTGGCTACCGTCGCTGCTGCCTGGACCCCCTTCTGACGCAGGCAGTCGATTGTATTCAAAACACCGGCAGCCACTACTAATATTGACCCGGCAGCTAAAATTGTCACATACATCCTGTATCACCTCCACCGTCTTGGCGTCCACGGTATCAAAGCCGCAACCACAAGTGCACGCGAATTCGTGCCGGCTTAAGTTTTTCGATAAATCACCCATAACACGCCTTCCTCATAATTCTGCGTCTGCTGTCCAGCTTGTAGGGCATTAGCTCGGCTCCGCTGGTTGGTTAGTGACCACAATAACACCATCGGCCAGATTTATATACGCCCTGAGCGCCACGCGAAAAACACGCCAGTCTGCCTCTGTGAAAGTGGCAGTAGGATCTGAGTCCTCGTGCAGCGTGATCTGGGATCGTGCGATCACCATTGCCGCCAGCGCCGCAGAGCGCCGGCTGTCAGCGTCAGCGAAGGTCAAGGTGGCGGGGCTGCTTTCCCAGTCTTCTTGCCATACGATCACTGGATTGGTGAAACCCTGGTCGATGACCCACTGGGCGACATCGTCTCCGTAGTAAAAGTGCTGGGCGCCTGTGCCGTTGA
>TARA_R110002012_G_scaffold319178_2_pt1 | contig 11232 bp, 4 predicted proteins | sample TARA_R110002012 | Tara Oceans TARA_R110002012 (sample SAMEA4396515) | marine metagenome | biome: Westerlies Biome; feature: [DCM] deep chlorophyll maximum layer (ENVO:01000326); material: water (ENVO:00002006), including particulate matter (ENVO:01000060) such as... | depth 40 m
GAACGCGCAATCATTTCTACAAATGGATTTAACAAATGTTGCAAATCAACAGTCTGTAAATACATTAAATCATCAAAGTAGAGTACAATCTTTGTTTACTGATTCAGCAGCAGAAAATGCTAGAAATACATTTAATGCTAAGACTGAAAATCAAGTTAATCAATACTATGATCAACTAGGTGCAACTGTAGAATTAACTAACTCAGCTAGAGACTTAGCTAATCAACAATATAATATAAAAGAAAAAGCAGCTATTGATACTTATAATTCTAGACTTAGAGATGCTAGAGAAAAATTTAATTCTAATATGGCTACGCAAATTGATCAATTTAATACACAGTGGAGAAGGTCAACTAATACTTATAATACTGCTGAACAGAATAAAGCTAATCAACAAAATGCAGCTACTTTATTAGGTATAACTGTTAAAGCTCAACAAGATTTATGGCAAAAGTATAGAGATGATATATCTTATGCTTTTACTGCTACTGAAAATGCTAGAGCTAGATCACATCAAATTGCACATACTGTTTTAAATCAACAATTTGAACAACAATTAGTTTCTCAAGCTTATAATCACGATGATTCAGTTAGATTAAGTAATGGTATAGGAAATTTAGCTAGTAAAGTTCTTGATGCTGGTATTGAGTATTTTACTAAAAGTCCTACTAATCAACCAATCGACACGAGTCTTTTAACTGTCGAAGGTCCTAGCCGATTCGGTATCGACGCCCCTAACATAGCAGATGATACTTTTATTTCTGATGGATTTAGTGGATTTAGTGGATTTCAAGGAATGTGATCTTGACGGACTGATATTTTAGAAACTTAAATAAATATGTATAGAAAGGATATATAGTATGAGTTGGACTGCATTTATTCCTGTTATAGCTAATGTTGCTGGTAGTTTATTAAAAAAAGATTCTGGTACTGCTAGTGGTTCTCAACAATCACGCCGTGATCCATTGAGTACAGTATATGCTTCTAGACAAAAAGCACAAGGTGCATCAGCAGGATTTATGCCGTCTTCTCAAGCAAATTTACCGCGCCCTGATACTCAACCACACCCAGCAACATTAATGGCTCAAGCTGCAATTCAGCAAAATAATGTAAATCTAGAAGCACTTCAAAGAGCCGCTAGAAATACAGCCATATCTAACGGTGTTGATCCTTTTAGTCAAGATCATTATAAGATGTGGGGAGAAGGACCGGGTGGTCAACGAGAAGATATTCCTTCAATTTCTAAAATAGGATAAATTAAAAAAAAAGGGAAAATATAGACATGCCTCAAACAAACATTGATCCATTTGCAGGAGCAATACCGGGAGAAAGCTGGACAAGAGAATTTGGTTCTCTTCCAATGGATAAACCTCCTATGACAGTAAATCCAGAAGAAGCTTATAGATCGCTTGAAGAAGTGTTAGATAATCCTTCTACGCAAAGAGATATTACTAAACTTATAAAAACTGGTTTAAGTATTGAAACTTTGATCAATTCGTTTGTTACTGAAGGAGTTTCAAAAGGCGTGTTTAATCCTGATGTAGCAGAATTAGTTAAACCAGCTTTATTTTTTAAAATTTTTAGTATTGTTCAAGATAAAGTTAAAAATATATTGTTATTTAATCCACCTTTGAATGAAGAAATTTCTGAAAGTTCTTTAGAAGGAATAGGAGAGAAATTATCTCCTGACAATGAGTATTTAAAAACTGAAGAAGAAGACGAAGCTGAAAAAAGAATAGAAGAGTTACTCAAGAATATGAATAAAGAAGAAGGTTTTATGACTGATACTCGTATAGGAGAAATATAATGGTGTCGTTTTTACCGGGTGCTGGTTTAGAAGGTTTTGTGAAAGGCACAGATGCAATAGCTTCTGCTAAAGCTTTAAAAGAGAAACAGGAAGCTGATAGAGAATTAAAAAGAGAAGAATTAGAAGCTTTGTATGATTATAGACGAAAGGATATAGCTGCAAAAGAGAGTGCTACACAATCTAAAGTTGATATAGAACAAGCTAAAGCTAGTAAAGCTGAAGCCAAACTTATAAGAGAAAATGAGGCAAAATTATATGATATTTCTAAGTCAAATCTAGAACCATTTACAGGCGGTGATCAAAGAGCAGTTATAGATGGTCCTGTTGTAGAGGATGAACAGGGTGCTACTGATTCTTATGTTAAACAAGTTATTAGTCCTGACTTTCTCAGACATTTTGAAAATGTGGTACACTATGAATCAAAAATTTCTGGTAAGCCACCGACTGAACAATCTGTTAGAGCTAGATTGGCTGAAACTATTTCAGCTAGTGAAAAAGCTCGAAAACAAAAAGAATTAGAACGTCAAGAAAAGACTATAAGCCAGAAGAGATTTGTGAATATATTAAATGGAGACGTTAATGTTTCAACTTTAGCCCCTAAATTACAGGATCAAGTAATTAAGGCAATGAATCTTCCACCCGGCCAAGCTAAAAAAGTATTAGATGCAAAAAGAGTAAAACAATTGGGTGAAAGAACAAGAGATAATAATAGAGCATATTTATCTGATTCATTTCCTGCATTATCCAGAGAATTACTTGGTATAGGAAATGAAAGTTTATATAATACTGTTGTTGACTATAATAGCAAAAACAAAAATAATAATTATTTTAGAGGGTCTTTGGAAGGTAAGAAAAAAATAAGAGAAGATGGAGCTGGTCATTTTCTAAAAATGGTTGAACAAATTTTTCAAGAAAATAAAGGTAAACCCAATGTATTAGCAAAATTAAAAGGTGATGCTTCTTTCATGGGTGAACTAAGAAAAGCTAAAGAAATAGTATCTCAAAAGTATTTTGAGAACAAAGGAATAAGATATACAGATGCTCATTTTGAAGAAGAATTTAAAGGATATTTTCCTGAAGTATCTTCTAATCTACTTACAGGTCCGCAAGAGAGTTTACTTCCTAAAAAAGTTCCTGTAATTACATATCCTATTCTCAAAGGTGACGATAGTGGAGCGATTATTACAGAAGGCGAAAAAAGTTTTTCTCACGTAGGTAACAATTGGAGTACTATTCAAGAAGATTTTGAAACATATCCTAAACCTGTTAAAGAAGCTATATTTAGAATGGTTAAACATAGTACTAGAAGTAACTATACAGAAAAAGAAAAAGATTATACATTGATTGCAAAACATCTTGTTTCTACTTATGGTGGTAATGATGTAGCAACACCTTATTCTGTAGCTGGAGGTTTACTTATAGGTACAAGATTAAAAGGGTATTTTAGAGTAAGTGGAGCTGGGCTTTTTAGTGAAGTAACACCTGTGCAAAAACAATGGGATCATCCAAAACAACAAAAATCTTTAAGGAATGAATTGTATAAAGGAATACAATCGGCTAGAAGCGGAGTATCTACAATAAATAATATGTTAGGTCTTGTTCAGACAGGTATAGGTCTTAATGGTTACAGATATTTACAAGATTATCCTGTAGTTGGTTTTTATAGTTTTACAAGTGCTGCAACTACTATTATATCTAATATAAAAGATTATATAGTTGGAGGAGATAATATTAAAGATGATGTATATTTAAGACAAGAAAAAGAATATAGAGACGAAGATTCAAAAATACTTGGAAGAGAACACGGTGCCGCTGCTTTAGAAATGATAAATGATGTTAAAAATGATGTACGTAATAAATTAAAAAGGATTGAAAAAAGGAAAGAGTTAGCCAGAAAAAATCCAAACGATTCCAGATTCACTTTTTCTGACGAAGATTATGACATTGCACAAAGATTAGAATTAGCTAAAGTACATCTTGCTTATAAAATGGCAGGAGTATTTCAAGGAGCAAGTTCTGGTAGTCGTACTATATCCGACGCAGATTTTCAAATTATTAGACAAGCTTTATTTGCTCCAGATACTAAAGGAACAATAGCTAAGTTAAGAGAATTACAAGGTCTTTTACACATGTCTATAGTTGAACGACAAAATAATATGGACATGTTACCAGTAAGTAGAATAGATAGACATGAAAACGATCAAGCTAGCTTATTATTAAAAGTAAAATCAGAACTTACTAAAGCTCAAATATCACAAGATGGTGTTAATGTAAATTCTGATGCTAATAATGCTGGACAGAATAATAATAATAATGATAATAATAGTGTTCAGAATAAAATTAAACAAGTAGCTTTATTATCAGCGCCAGCGGGAGAATTAGGAAAAGAATACATAAGAGACTTTCGGATAAATACAAAAGGAACTAATCTTCAAAATGACAGTCGTATATTAAATTTAGATAGTAATAACTGGAGTAGAATAGCTTTTCCAATAATAGATAATTTTATTTATGATAACAAAATTGCAAACACACTAGTAGAAAGAGGGGTCATTGGAGCTTTTGCTGAAGCAATTTATTCCGGTAAAGAACGATTTGATATGGATTCGAATAGAATATATCAGTCCGTAGACGAGGAAACAGACAGAGAGAATTTTAACTTGACAACTTATTTTAAATTAGGATATTTTGAAAACAGTCCTGCATGGAATGAATTTATTGAAAATAATCTTTTTTCTGGTGACGATAATGTTAAAGAAAAAACAATAGAATATTTAGAAAAACGGTTTGCTGATAGTTGGCCCAAAGAAGGAAAAATAACTAAAGGAGATTTTTATCAAGCTCTTCTTCATGCTGCACCTAACACATTTTCCGACAATCGCAAACCACATGAAATTGGTTGGGAAGAGTCTCTAATATATATGGTAATGGAGTCTTCTGTAGATAAGAATAAACCTTTAGTAGGATTACTTTCTTCTGCACAACGTATGTGGGAAGAAGAATTTAAACAAGACGGTGGTGGTCCGTATGCAAATATAAAAAGACTTAATCAAAATAGAGTAATATTAGAAGGTATGACAAGGTTTTCAGATAATGATCCTAGTAGAAATCGTATAGCTGTAGATGGAGAACATGGTGGTGATCAATATAATAGAATAACTACTCTTCTACAATCTATAAAAAAACTACCAAACAACCCGAATCTTCTTCCTGAAGTAAATCGACTTTTTGATATGGTAAATAGTGATTTTAACATTTCTTCTGATAGATATGGTCAAGGGACAAATTAATATGCAAAATGATACAAGTTGGGAATCATTGAAAGACAAAGAAGGATTTATTAGAAATAGAGAAAATGTAGATGATTTTATAGAAGGGGCTGATGATGCTTTTTCTAATGATGAAGAAAAAAGAAAATATTATGAATCTTTAACTAAAGGAAGAAGTCCTTTAATAGAAGCTATTAAATGGGTAGAAAGCGGTGGCGAACCTTATGCTGTAGGTCCACGTAGACGAGTAGGAAAAAGAAATGTTGATCCTTTAGCTACAGGAGACTTTAATAAAGCTAATATTTACGACCACGCTATAGGTCCGGTACAGGTAATGGCTGGCACCGCAAAAGACCCCGGTTTTGGTCTTAAAGGTATGTCTGAATATGAACGATATGATCCAGAGAAAAATATTGAATTTGGTGAAAAATATATAAACGCTTTGTTAAAAGAATTTAACAATAACACAGAACACGCTTTGATGGCTTATAATTGGGGACCGGGTATAACCAAAGAATGGATTAAGCAAGGATCACCATCATCAGATAAAATTTTTAGAGATGCAAAAGGTAGAAACAGAACTACTGGTCTTAAAAATGCTAGAAATTACGTAAATAAAGTTATATCTAGACTTCCTGCTTCTTCTGATAGTTTGGAAAAACTACCTCGTCCAAAACCAAATATTCCTCCAAAGAAAATAAAACTACCTCGTCCAAAACCAGATTTTGCTCTTTTGTATCCTGATGTGACAACAATACAAAAAGATTTAGAAACTACTTCAAAAATTAAACAAGACGTTAATGCAAATACTTCTTCTGATGTAGCAAATATAGAATACACAATATTGAAAGATGATGATCCTTTTTTAGGTCTTACTCCTGATACTGATACTCTTGAGGCTGAACAAGCAATTTATGAAGAAATTCCATCTTTACCTTACAGAGGAGGGTATAAACACAGTCTTGAAGATTGGGCAGAGAACAGAGATAAAAATACTAAGTTAATGGTAAAATATATGAAAGAAACAGGTGCAGGAAGCTTATCTCCATATACAATGAATAATATTGATACTTTGGAAGCTGAAGAAGCAGTTTATGAAGAATCTGTAACTCCTGAATATGATTTACGTACACTAAGTACACTAATAGCACACCCAGATGAATATGGTGCGCAAGAGACACGAATGGGTAGAGCGCAAATAAGAGCGTTAGAGAAACAACAGATTCTAGAACAAGAAGGTATAGACCCAGATAAAGAAGCTCAAGATTTGAGGATTAGACAAAAAAGTTCTCTTAGTCCTAGATTTATTTCAGGTAAAGCTGAAACAAAAATACAAGACGGTATTCTTCCAGCAAATGCAGAAGGACAAGCAATGGTTGCACAAGCTATTGACAAAGGATCAAAAGTAACTTCTGAAAAAGAACCAATTCCCGGTAGTCTTGAAGAAAAAATATTTGATGAAGCTAAACAAATAGCAGTAGATATGGGATTAACAAGTCTTTTAATAGCTAGACAAGGAGGTGTTTCTGTTTCTGAACTTTTATCGTTGGTAGGACAGGCTGGGCAATTAGCATTTAAGTATGGTAATATACTTTCGTCAGTTTCAGGTCTTTCTCAGTCTTCCCATAACGATCATACTATTTGGAAAGATTTGTGGCATAAGTGGCATGAAAATAAACATGCTGCATTGATTAGTTGGGATCACTATGTAAAACAGCATGAACAAGGCGAACATATATTTTCAAAAGCAGATATTGGACAAGCTTTAGGTAAAGGTAAAAAATCATTTCAAGATGTGTATCATTATCTGAAATTAACTAAAGAAGAAGAAACTCCTTTTTTAAGAATAGTTAAATTTGGTTTTGATTTAGCTGCTCCTGCTGGACTTTTAGGTGCTACAGTAAGAGGAGGTAACTTAGTATTTAGAAATGCACAAAGAGCGCAAATATTAAGTGATATAGCTAAAAAGACAGGTGATAAATTACCGTTTGCTTCTTTAGCAGCATTTCGTGATATATCTTTTAAAGGAGATAATGTAAGCTTTGGTACTTTAAAATATCTTAAAGATAGTGGTAGGTTAGAGGAATGGAAGAAAAAAGGATACACTACGGATGAAGCTGAAGCTATAATGAAAAGTAATGCAACAAATTTTAGAATAGCTGTAGGTGGTATGGCTGGAATGGGTTTTGGAGAAGCAATTGCAAGTTCTTTTGATACAAAATTTTTTGATACTGACGTTGGCGGATACCTTCCTCTTGTTTTTGGTTTAGCTGGCTCATTAGGACATGGAATGATCACTAAACCTTTTAGTTCATTTAATCCTATTATTTCTTGGCCTGTTGGTATTATAGGTACATTGGCTCTTTGGGGTACAAATCCTAAAATCATGTTTAAAAGATGGGAAAAAAAGGGAATAGACCCTGAAGATTTTGCTAAAATGAGCATATTAGGTGCTAAAGGAACAGGTAAAAATCTATATCTTCAAATGATGGGATGGAGTTTTAGTGACGTAAAAAATATGAAAAAAATAGCAATAAAAAACGGTAACGAAGCTAAATTAGAACTTGATGATATTCAACAAATACATGGAGTTGATAGTTCTATTTATAGAGAAAGAAAAAAACAATTAATAAGTAATGGAACTTTAAACGAAGATTTAACTATTAATAAGTGGAGTGTTATGGTATCTCAAGCAAATGTTTCTAGAGAACACGCGGATTTTTTGAAAAGATTTAAAGCTAATCTTGACGAAATGGGAAATGATCCTAGACTTGCAAATGATGTTAATAATCTTAAAGCAGCTTTTACTGGTGGAATGGGAAAATTAGAAGAATTACAATCTAAATTCCCTAATGAATTAGGTTCTTTTGAATTAATTTTAAGTCAAGCTTTACAATCTTCAGTTTTACAAAATATGATGAGTGTGTTAGCTTCAAAAGCTACTGCAAGTGCTAAAAAAGGAAAATGGTTTACTCGTCAGACAGATTTATTTGAATTGAATAGAATGAATAACATAACAGATCGCAATATTCTTGCTATTCAAAGAGTAATGACAGGATTAACTGATAGAATAAAGAATATAGATAAGTATAAATTAGAAGCTCAGAAAAAACTTAAAGAAATAGAAGAAACTAAAGGTATTGATAGCATTGAATACAAAGATCAAAAAATTGAATTAGAAAAATTAGATGGTGACGGGCTTACAAGTATGCAAAAAATAGTTGGAAGAATGAGAAATGTTCTTTCTTCTCAAAAAGAAGCTTTATCAGAACAAGTAAACATAGCAAGGGATATTTTATCCCTAAAGATTCAACCTAATTGGGGTTTAAATACTGAAGAGAGAAAAAAAGTAGCTATTGGTTTAGGGATTATTTCTGCTAAAGGAACAAATGATGATTTAGTTAGAAATGCAGAAATAACAACTACATTTACTAAAGTACATGACGATGTTAAAAAAACTAATGATGAAAATTGGGCAGCATTAAAAGATAAAAATAAAGGAAAATTATACGATTCTAGTGGTATAGCTGTAACTTTAACTGATGATTTACACGTTTTAAAAGACCCTCTTTTGGAAAGTCTTGCTCAAAAAATAGCTAAAGGAAGTATGGAAAAAAGTATAAAATCAAAAGGTGATAATCTTTTAGAAGGTTTAGATTTATATAAAACCAATACATTAGATGGTATTGAAAGTGCATTAACAACTCAAGAAAAAATAAAATATGAAACTATAACAAAAGATTTAAATAACGCTCTTAAAAAATTTAACAGTGGTACAATGCCAGTTAAGGATGCTGAAGGTATAGCTCAAACATTAATAGATAAACTTTCAAAAATTAAAAGTATTGCCAATAATGCAAGTGTTGTAAGACATATAAGTTTTGATGATTACAAAAAAATTAGACAACATCTCTCTACTAAAGCAGAAAAATTTAGAGCATCAGATTCATATGATGATTCATGGAGAATTAGTAATAAAATTGATGAACTTGATAACTATATGAAAGACGCAGGGGTAAATGTAGAAGACTACGAAAAAGTAAGAGAATTTTATAAAACAAATTTAAGACCTTTTTATGATAAAAAAGGATTTTTACGTGAAATTCACCAATCTAGAAAATTTGGTACAGGTGAAGAAATAGGCGTAGTTTCTCCTAGAAAGAGTCTTTCTAAGTTTATTTTAAATGATGATTCTTCAGGTTCTAAAGCAATTTTTGATAGATTTTTTATGAAAACAGATGATCTTGGAAATAAATATTATGATGAAAATACTTTTAAATTAATGGCTAAAGCCATTGGAGATAATTACAATCTTGATCCTAAAAATTCACAAGAACTCTATAATTTAAAGAATTTTTTACAAAAATTTGAAGGTAACTTTAAAGTTATAGACGATCAAGGTAAAATAGTTGACAGTGGTTATGCAGAAACTTTTACATTACTTGAAAAAAATCTAAAACAATTTGATACTCATACCGAAGCAACTCAACAAAGTTTTGTAATAGCTAAAGAATACATAGCAAAAACTATAAATGAAGTATTTGAAACAGGTAAAAGCGGAATAGATAATACTATTATTAAAATAATTGCACAAGATAGAACTATTGATTCTGATAAATTTCTAAAAATTATTTTAGGTGAAACAGACGATGTTGTAGGTACAACTATTTCTATGACGCAAAAAGAATATGATCGTATCCTATCAGATATTCAAAAGAAATATTTAACTGACGCTGAAATTAAATTCCCAAATAATGCTAGTAAAATAAAAGAATATGTTTCAAGCATGACAGAGGATGTACGAGAAAGTTTAGAAAAAGCTTTAAATGTAAGTAAATACGACGAAGAAAAACTTGTGTTTGATCCTGCTATATTTATGTTAAATGAAGTCAGAAGAACTTCTACTCCTCAACAGATAAAAGATTTTGAAGACTCTTTAAAACAAGTTTTTCAAAAGAAATTTGAAAATATAATGTTTCCTTTAACGGAAAATGTAGCTACAATAGATTTATCTTTAAAAAATACTTTCTGGAATACTTTAAAAGATAGATTAAATAAATTTCTTGCAAGTTCTAAGGAAGGTAAAGATCATCTTTCAGATGACTATGTAGAACAATTTATAAAAGATGTTGAAAAAGGTGATAAAGAAGCTACAGCAATACTCGAAAAAATAGGAATGGATAAAAAAGATATTTTAGGTCTTCCTCAATTTAAATTACAACCTGATCTTGATCTTCCAGCTACAAGACAATTTTTAAGTAACAATAAAGTATTTATAAAAGAACTTTTTGGTGAAGATCGGTATAAATTATATGAAGATATTTTTGAATTAGGTGTTCTTGCAAGAGGTAAATTTACAAAAGCTGGTTCTGCTTTATCTGCTGTACAGTGGGAATATACAATGCCTATGTTTTTAGGAAGAGTACACGCTATTGCTAGAGGTGTGTTATCTCCAAGATATTTAGCTATGGAAGCTGGTGTTACTCACTGGAGACATACTAGATTTTTATTAATGCGTGAAATACTTCAAGATAAAAAGTTTGCAGAATCATTACATTCTATGATGTTAAATCCTAATCCTACAGAAACAACGCTAGCATACTTTACTTTTAAAATGGCAAAACTAAACTCAATAGCTCATCTTAAAACATTAGATTCTTTAGGTATAGAAAGAACACAAGGACATACTGTTTTAGAAGGTGGTGAAAAAGAAAATAAAGCTATTGTAAATCAAACATCTGTAGCAACCAGTTTAAAACAACAATTTATTAATGTTAACCAAGAACAACGTAAAAGTGAATTTGGTTATGCTTTACAAGCACAAGAAAGAAGAGCAGAAGAATTATACGGAAAAGATTGGCATACAAAAGGAGTTTATACTAGACATCCTGAATTGAAACAAAGAAGAATTGAAAAATTATTTAATAAAGTTGAAGGACCAAAAAAGTCATTACCACCAAAATCTTCATCCGAAAGATTACAAAGAATACAGAATCTTTTTGGTAAACCGAATTATGATGCTCTTAAATAATGATAATCAATGAATTTTATAACAGAACATTGGGATCAACTAATATTCATAGGACTGTTGATCGTTTGGGCTACTCGCTCAAGAGAACAAATTTCTAGTCTTATAAAAGATACAGAGATACTTCA
>TARA_R110002012_G_scaffold85476_1_pt1 | contig 11224 bp, 20 predicted proteins | sample TARA_R110002012 | Tara Oceans TARA_R110002012 (sample SAMEA4396515) | marine metagenome | biome: Westerlies Biome; feature: [DCM] deep chlorophyll maximum layer (ENVO:01000326); material: water (ENVO:00002006), including particulate matter (ENVO:01000060) such as... | depth 40 m
TAAATTAAGTAATATGGTATCAATATACCATATTACATAATTCGGAACCGGCAGTATAAATCGTAGATTTATACTAGGTTATACTACTATTACATTGTCTTAACTCCTGAACGAAGTGAAGGAGGTTAAGACTAATGATAATAGATAGTAAAAACCCTAGCAAAACCCCTCTCCAAGGAGAGGCAGAAACCGACCCAACCCAACAACTAGTTGTTGCCATCAAAGAGGAGTTTCCTCTTCGGTTCCAAGAACCGATGGTAGATGTTGCTCTGCAACATTTAGAAGTGTTTTCCAAACACTTCTCCGAAGAGGATATGGCAGTCTTGACATTGAAAATGTCAAGTAATCCAAAGAAATTGTCTGACTTCGTCAGATTTATCTTTGCTGTCCCTCTAGAGGGAAACCAAATGGATTCCTTTACCATTTTCTGTGAAAATGTAGCAACTTCTAGTGACAACATCGAAGATGTTATCGAATTACTTGAAGACGAAGTGTTCCACTTCGTAGCAACTTCGGTGCTTTTCAACAAAGTTGAAGCAACAAGTCACTTCTTATCCTTGGATAAGGACTCAATGATAAACGAGTTTATCATTCCTTTCTACAAAGTTAGCAATCGCAAGGTCTTCGACCTTGAAGAGGAAACTGAAACTGCCTTTGAAAAAGGCATCAAGAAGACCTTCGGTCTTAATTTCTCAAGTAACTTCGTTACTTTCCTTGAAGAGCCATTTTGGTTTATCGGAGATAGATTCTCTGAATTGACAACTACTGACTTCGTCAGTATTTTTGAATATGTTCTGGAACAGCAAGACGAAGTCTTGAAAACCAAGAATGAGTTTCAAGCCAAAGGCTTGAAGATGGGATATTCTCTACATTGTTTACAACAATATCCTTCGGGGTTCCCTAAAGGGGAAAGGTCATTTCCTAGAGCCTTCATTCATCGTTCTGACGATGAAGGAAATCTTACCTTCGATGAAATGAAACATTTCATAGAAGGACTACCAACAGAGTTGGATAGAAAAGTTGCTACTGCTCTCTTAGAGAGCAACGAGACCAAGGACTTTACCTCCGGTAAAACTGAATCAGAAGCCTTTGCCGAAGGCAAAACAACTTACAACTCCTCTACGAGGAGTGCTTATGATTTTGACGGAGTCAATGCTCTTTGTCGCCACTTAGAAAGTCCCTTTCTAAACGACACCTTCGGTGAAGAATTGTTTCAGATTTTTAGAGACTATGTCTCTACTTTGACCTATGAAGAGTTATTAGGATTCAAAGAATCCTTTGAAGACGAAGTCTACAATTCCCTAAAGGGAATGCCAGATTGGGTAGGATTCGTAGAATACTACTTTGTCAAAGTGCTTTCAGAGAAAGCAAAAGTACCAAAGAAGATTCTTAGACATTACAGAAGAGTCTTCACAGAATGTGAAGAAGCACTAATGAATGGAGACTATTGAAAAACAATGGAAAGTAAATCGGAGATTTAGGAGAGAATTGAAATGGAATTAGTAAAATATAATTTGTATAGCAAATTATCGCAATCATCTTTAGATGATTGGGATATAGAATACCACAAGGCATTCAAGTCTATGGACTTGAATAGACTTAGAGCCTTCGGCTCTAATAGAGAATGGCTTATTGGCTATATGATAGCCAAGATTAACGAAGTCATTTATGACTTCGAGATGCCGGCAAAATTGTATCAAGTCTTCTACGAAGACTTGGAGGAATGGATTGACCTATTCGACATAGTCGAATTAGTAATGGAAAACCTATGAGGAAATAAACGAAGTTTAGGAGATGATAGAATGACAATTAGATGCCCTAGATGTGAAGCCGTTCTACAAGTAGAACGACTTCAAGATGGAAGTATAGAAGTGGTAAACCACTTCTACTGTGCTAAGGTTCCCTTAGCAGATAAATCGCAAATTATCGCTACCTTCAGAGAAGGTAGAAAAATAATTATCGGTACACTTTGAAACTAGTTTCAAAGGATTTTGCCTCACTAGTCCTCTAGAGGACTAGTGGGGCTTTTTTTTATCTCGCGCGCACATGTGCGTACACACGCATGTATGCGTACATGCGAAAATAAAGTCTTGACTTTATTTTTCCTACGCAAGAACCTTCGGTTCGTGCGTATATTTTCTGTAGTCCAAGGACTAAGAAAATCAAGCGGGGGCAGGTGCGCTCATGTGGGTGGCCCCAAATAAGAATAGGAATTAGGGAATCCTATTCTAATTTGCGAAAAACTCTGGGAGTTTTTACATGTATGCGAAAATACTCTCTCTATTCCCATAGAATATGAGGAATAGAGATGAGTAAAGCCGAAGACCGCCGACAAAAAAGACTGACCAACAAATTGTTGAAAATCCATGAATATATCGGAAACAACAATGAAATTGTTGGAATCCAAAGTACCACTAGTACCATGATTGCTGAAGCAATCAGAGCAACAAATGGTAAGAAAAAGCCGATGCCAGAAGGTTTCCTTCTGAATGAATACATGAAGTTTGTTGGCTTAGAGCCTCTATGGTGATTTATCACCATAGTCTTCTTGTTTAGTGACTTCGTCACTCTTTGCCCCTTAGTGAACCTCGGTTCACTAAGGGGCTTTTTTTAATTTCAAATGACTGAAAATCTAACTAGTTAGATTTCTGAATCATATACACATACATGTGCGCTCGCACATGTACCTACACACATGCAAGCATGTGTGTGCGAGTACCCCTGTATGCTGAAATTAGGAATAAGATTGAGTAATACTTATTCCTTAATTTTTGCGAAACTATCTCCGATAGTTTTAGACCTGTACGCACATATGCGTACACCCATAGGCATGTGCCTACACATGCACTCGCACATGCGTACATGCACATACACATGTACGGGCAGGTGTGCCTACGCACACCTACATGTGTGCCTACGCATACGCACACATATGCGTATGTGCGCCTACACGCACACGCCCACACGCCTACGGGTGTGCGCTCGCTCGCTCGCACATGCGTCGATTTCGGGAATAGTATTCTCCAATACTATTCTCTAAATCCGGAAGATTTCTGCAAGAAATCCAGACACCCTCGCACATGCCCTCGTGTGTACGGACACCCGCCAACAATAACTCTACGAGTTATTTTTAGGGAACCCTAAATCAAGGTCGGTGCAAAAAGTAAAGTCCGAGTTATGGTGTCTCTCGTCAATCTCTCGGCACTCTAATTTCAAAAGGCTATCCCACTACCTTGAACCTCATTCCCGTACACTATATCAAAAAGTATACTTTTTAGATAGAGTGTAAAAATAAAACTAAGAAAATCAAGCATCTTGCAGGGGTGTGCGCCCTCGCCCATGTGGGCCTACGCCTCATGTGTGGAAAGGGGAAATAGCAAAACCGATGGACTGCGGAAGGAAAACCCCGTAGGGGGTTTCCGCCCTTTGGGGGGTTTATCTAAACCCAGCGCGCAGGTGTGCAGGTGGCTTTGCGAATAGAGTATCTGTATACTCTATTCTCAAAGTGAAAACCATAGTATTTTACGATTATAATCAAGAATGTTCCATTCTGATTATAATCTAGTCCCTTATGATTACAATCGGAAAAATGAGATGAGAGACACTAATAGAACATACATGATATACATTACACATATTGGAAACACTTTTGCTAACAAAGCAGAATGTCACGACATTCTGACTGAAACTAGCAGAAAATTAGACACACATACATGTGCCTATGGCTTCCTTTCAAAGGAAGTTGCTAATATAGATTTGCTAAATCCTAGCCCTAAAGGGCTAGAAAATAGTCCTATACACACATACCTATACATGTGCATAGGCAAATCTAAGAATAAGATGCTCTCATTCTTATTCTTAGATTCTGATTTTATACTACGAAGTAGTATATTGTACTCTCTTAGAATACAGTTTAATTCTCCCATCGTAGATGAGGAGAATATAAACATGTATGATAAGAGAGATTACTTCAACAACCCTTTGGTCACAGATTTGGCCGATTTGTTGATTGAAAACTTTGACGAAGTCGTTATGGATGGTGTAGTTGTGCCAACTACCTATTCAGACAGGATTTTACAGATGATATACGCCTTGGATGATGAAGACACCATCGAAGACACTATAAGCGAAAGCCCCCTAAAGGAACCGAGAAACACCGAGGAGATGAAAGAATGAGCAAGCAAACCCCGAAAGCAAAGATACTACGAGAGATTGGTCTTAAGACCAAGAATGCAAACTTCGACTCGACCTGTAAGGTCTGTGGCGGAGCAATCAACGGCACTTCTCCGAAGTGTTCAGTTGCTCAAGTAAAGATTCCTACGGAATCTAGAAAAGCAAATTGGATTCACACCCACTGTGTAGATGTGGATTATCACCTAAAGCCAGAAACCGAGCAACTCATTGTTGAAACAATGTCAAACTCGCAATTCAAAGCCTTCACCTCTGGTGAAGAAGTACCAAAGACCCCACCAAAGGACACTCCAAAGGAGACTAAGAAAATGCCTAGAAAACAGAAAACCGAGGATTTCAATCCTTTTGCCCCTAATGCCTTAGCCAAGAAAGACCCTGCCGGTGCTGCTTTAGCAGAATTAGTCGGCCCTCATATCCTAGGACAGTTTACTGACCTAGTAGATACTACCCTAGAAGAGAAGGTAAATGCTTTAGCATTACCTCGTACTACTGTCGTCAAGCCTCTTGGTGACTTTGAAGAAGTCAAGGTCGGACTAGTCCACCCATGCTTCGATGAAGCATTAAACTTGGGCCGTATTCGTGTCAATTGTATGGCAACCGGCCCTGCTGGGTCTGGTAAGACCCATGCCGCCAGACAGATTTTTGAAACTCTCAAGGCACTTCCTGTGGAAGCCGGTGGATTCGCAAATCCGGACTCTGTCCGTTTTGCTGTTCTCTCATGTCACAATGAAATGATGCCTTCCGACATAGTCGGCCCAATGATTCCTAATGTATCTGATGGTTCCGAGAACCATAGAATCTCTGAATCTGTCAAGGTCTTCCGTGATGGTGGAGTGCTATGCTGGGATGAGTTTGACCGACTAGTCGGTGGGACAGCAGTTGCGGCTAACATGGCTTTAGCCAACGACGAATGGACTATGCCCGATGGTACTGTAATCAAGAAGTCCGAGGACTTATTTATCCTAGTCACAACTAACACCTTGGGACAAGGTAAAGGTCGTGGCCCATACAGTGCGGCAGAAACGCTCGACGGTGCTACTCTAAATCGCTTCGCCAACGGAGTTGTTTTGTGGGGCTACGACAGAGCATTTGAACGCCAACTCATCGGAGATGATGAGATAGTTTCCTTCTATCATGACCTTCGTGACAGAGCAGATAAGGCAGGTCTTGTAGGCCGTATCATATCCCCTCGTCATATGTTGAATGCCAAGAAAATGAAACATATCCTAGGATATGATATGGAGACCATTCGCAAACTATCTCTACGAGATTGGAACCGCAAGGACTTGAAAGCCGTAGGCTTCGATGATGCCTTCATATCCTCCGCCCTTCAGACAAATGGGGGTGCGGCTTGATGTCTGTTACTGAAGTAACATCTTACGATTTTGGTACTCGTTTGGGTCATCATACATCTGATGCACTCTCATGCAATTTCACCATATCAGACACACCGGCGGATGCTGGCGACTATGTCAATTCACTCAAGCGTAGCGATTTCAAGGGCTACGACCCTCTAAATGACGGTAATTGCGATTTGGATTGGATAGGTCGCCCCGACCTAAAAGGTGAAGTCACATCTCGTAGAGATGTAGCGGCTCGTCTTGGCGACTATGTCGAAAACGACCACAAAGCAATTTCAAAAACTCGTGACAAGATGTCCGACCTAGTCGATTCTATCGACTTGTCGATGTTGAAGCGCAAACTCATGTGGTCAGACAGCCGAGGCCGTGTGAATGCTACTCGCTTGCTAAACGGAGTCGATAAGTTTCGTAGGACAATTCGCAAATCGGCGGCTCCGGTAGAAGCCGTAGCACTTGTAGTCCCTACGGGAGCAAATTGTGGCACTGACGCTGATGTCATCTTCGCTAGGACAGCAGTCGCACTAGCGGCGGCTGACCTACTATCACAGGCTGGCTTCGCTGTAGAAGTCTGGGCCTATGCCTACTCAAGAGGCTGTTTGCGTAGTGAAGTGAATGGCACTACGAATACTTTAGCGGCGGTTCGCATCAAAGATGCTGACGAGGGATTGAATGAGGCAATAGCGGCTAGTGCTGGCTCTGCATGGTTCTTTAGAACCGGCTTATTCGGTATGTGGGCTGCTCACGGAAATGCCGGTGGCGGATTAGGATGTGCCGTAGACCTTGACCCAAGTCAAGGTAAAGAAATCGCAAGATGTATCGGCCTAGAAAAGGCTCATGTAATGAGAACAGGTACAGGTTCCAACACAGTTGGCGAGGCAATCAAGGCTGGCATCGAAGATGTCAAGCAAGCACTAGCAAAGTGGACAGGGGAGGATGAGTGAACATGACAGACGAACACACATGTATAGATGAAGTAAAGGTCGAAGACCTAGCAGAAATGATAGCACGAACAGAACAGGCAGTTGCTTTAGCAACTACTTATTCGCAAATGGCCCATGAAGTCGGTTTCCTAGGAAACGGCATCAGACTGAAAGTACCTTTCAGTGACTTCATTGAGACCTTACAGGTCTGGTGGAGCGGTAGTCATGAGATACATGTAGATAGCCTACTATGTGCTGATGACACAAGGGCTTGCATCATGGCACTTGACCGAGCAGGTCAAGCGTACCTTGAGCATTACAAATTAGACGAATCGCAACTCAAAATCACGATTCCTAGCATGACACCTATGGGGGTGGAGGCATGAGTAACATGGGACACGGTGATGGAGGATATGACCCTAGTCGTAGACTAGATGAGGCTTTTATGGATAAAATCTCTTCACTCTTCACAGAAGAGGGTATGGTTAGAATCCTAAATCAGCACCCTTACGATGTTGTAGGTTTCATAGAAACCTTTAGACAAGAACGCACTACTCCTCCGCAGGGTGCATTTGATTTCATCAAGAGCCTACACGGTACATACCTATGGGAGACCTACATGAAGATAGACCAATTTTTGACTACCGAAGGTAGAAGAATCGCAAACATGTTTCCTACGGAAACCTTCAGACACATGCTTGAAGTCTTTGCGAATGATGAGGTGGTATGAGTGAGAGTCCGAGTACCTACATGGGCTTTCGGCCCTATGCTCATAGTCATGCTACCCCTAGCACCTATACTCGTAGTCGCATACATAATGGGAGGAATTGAGTTATTCTGAAAATAATTCTCGATTCCCAGAAAATAATCAGAAAAATAGATTGGAGGCAGTAATAATGGAATCAATTCACAAGTACACAACAGGGTGCGGTAGATGCGAACCTTACACGGGTTGCCAAGATACTAGGGCTAATTACGAGAGAAAGCAGGTTTATACAAAACCCGAAGATAGCACCGATGAACATGATTTGCTACGCAACAATTACGATAATAGGAATACTCGCATGATGATGACACTAAAAAATCTCGGCTTCTGCATAAAAGAGATAGGTGAAGCCTATCATTATATGAAACACCATTACTTCACTTTCAAAGAACAGTATAGATTCCGACCTTACATGAATGCTATATGCAATATAGTCGAAAACGCACGATTTTATGCTGTGCGAAATATGGCTTATTCTGCGGGTCTTCGACTCCATAAATGCGATTTTAGAATCCTAGCGTATGCTAGCACTTGGAATGTGAGTGCCCACTCTCTTGACCTATGTACGAGGTGGAAAAATATGTCTCCGTGGGCGAAGATGGGTAGGGAACAGCCGGACACGGAGGACTTGAACCGCTTCGCTAAAACTTTCTTTGCTACTTTTACTGATGGATGCAAAGCATTTGACTTTCCTGTTAGCACTTGGAAACACACTTACCCGCAAACTATCCCAGAGGGAGAGAGACCCGACCTTAGTCTCATAGTCACCAACAAAAAGGAGTCTTGGAGACTCCTTACATGTACCCTACCTGCGTTTATACTTACCAACACTCGCAGAATAATAGCCGAACAGAGAGAAGATGACCGTTTCCACGATGTTGAACCTGCGTTTGATGAGCGTACATATGTCGCTTATAGAGATGCTAATGAGTGTATACACAAGATACACTTAGCGAAAAACAGAGTGCCGAAAAGAGAAAGAGACTAAATACCAAAAGCCCCCCTATAGGAGATGAGAAACATGGAAGACGATAAGATGAAACCGACGAGAGAAATGGTTGGCGTTGCCGCCGTAAGATTTGACGCACTAGGCGTGACCAAGGTACATGTATGGAGAGACTTTGAGCAGAAGTGCATGGTTCTAGAACCATGTTCTGATAGTGAAGAAGTTACTCTTATGAGAGTACCAGCGTATTGTGCTGTAGAAGAAACCGAGTTATGGAATAAAATCAATGCTCACAAGCGTAGCAAGATGGGTTACATACCTACAGTTAGAGCATACATACCGGATAGAAGACCTAATCGAAGATTAGTTAGTCGAAACCAAACTACAGCAAGCAGACCTATAGGTCTACCTTCACTCAAGCCTCGCTCATACAATAGCAGGTCTAGCAAAGGCACTAAGCCTTTGTCAGTAGCAGAGGTTCAGAAACTTGTCGCAAAAGAATTGGGCGACCTAATCACCGGAGGTGATGAGTGATGACGACAGACATGCTTGAGCAGACTGTACGAATGCTGAAAAACTCCGATTCCGTTTCATATGTGCATAGGGTCTCCCCTATGCAGATACATGTAGAAAGGCGTGATGGCGAAAAGTTTTCGGTTATATCTAACGGATATGGTACAGTCCAAGGCTTACTTGAATTGGTGTGCGTCACAGATGAAGAGTGGTGGAAAACCGAAGAACCCGAAGGGTGGCTTACTTCTGTCGAAGCAGTCCATATAATTGAAAGAGGCTTTGCCTCTGAAGTGATAGGAACGCCTGTTGGTAGTCCCTCTTCTAAATTAGAAGAAGAAATGGATGAGAGATACAGAAATTACATGGCTTCGTTAGAAGAGGAGGAATCACAATGAAGGAAAAAGGTTCAGCAGTTTTGCGAATTGATTTAACCGAAGGTTGTCTTACAGTCACACACGGAGAAACAGGCGAAGTGCTACACAGGAGAGAAGCATGGTATGGTGAGTGGGATGAATTGTGGCAATTTATTCGCAGACCATTCCCTTCTAACCTGCGTGGTATCACAGTTGAAAAAAGGGAGGAATGAAGAATGAAAATGAAATACGATATGGACTCTCCATTTATGGAGGAATTGAGAAATGAAGCAGAAATACTTGCGAATGGCGGCGAAGTCATGACCGTAAACGGGTCATCTATGGGTCGTGCTATTTGGAACCTAATAGTCTCAAAGAGAGATATGTCGGCTTACCTAAGAGGCTACAAGCCTCATAGACATTGGAAAGTCACAGATGTCAAGAAATACTTCGGCATCAAAGGCACAGGTCAGAAATTGTACGACAATTTCATGGCCCTACATGACGACATACTAGGCGCACTAGGAGAGGGTACAGAATGAGTTACATACAAGACTTACGAGAAAGAATGAGACCTTACGGTATTCAGTGGAATGTTAGCAGTCAGTTGAACGCTGATGAAATGGAAATTATATTGCGACTTCTTGATAGGGTGACATTACAATGACACTAAACGACCATCAAGACTCTGAACACTTCTCTTACGAGAGAAGTTGGTCTGAAATCGAGCGAATGCTAGACCGAGCAGAGCGCAAGCAGAACAGACATCTGCTTGCTCTACAGACATGCAAGAAGGCCGAGCGTATGCACCATATGAGAAATTACAAAGCCCTACAGGGCGTTGTAAAATCTTTGCGATGGGTTCTCGGAGACAAAGATATTGAGCATCCTTTGGAGTGATTCGCAAATGATTTACGAAATGCTAGAAACTCGTCAGGGAACATGGGTTCCCGTATTAGACAGACAGATGGTGCGACATGATGGTCGCATAGGTCTGCATATGACACTACAACATACGCTAGACGCTATACAGATGCGAGACACAGGCGAGATGGTCTGGGTCAAACGAAAAACTTCAAGTAGTGGCGGCCCCCCTATAGAGGATAAGAACCGAACAGAAGAGGAATGATGAAAATGCCAATTGAACAATATGAAGAGATTTTGCTTAGTATGTGTGACATGCTTGAGAACGGAGATGTAATCGAAGACTTTGTGGATGAGCCTAACAGGGCCACCGCACTTACGATTATACACAGTATAATCACAGACCAATTAGACAAACTGAAAGACCAAAAAGAAGTCCTTAGACTTCTAAATGAATGGAAGGAGGCTTGAACATGAGTTACAGTTACGCAGTATACGCCGCTTACGATGATTTGCTAGACGGTTGCTACCAAGACATCACTGTCTTCGGTGTAGGAAGGTCGCCTTCCGTTGTATGCAAATTGGTAGACCCACTCATGTATGAGATGGGACTAGCAGAATGGCTTGACGAATTGCAGACCGAAGGTAATTGGTGTGACACTTGCGAGTGTTTCATCAGAGATTATTCACATCTAAATGGGCCATTTATGAGCGCATGTTATTGTGGAGAAGATGAAGAGGAGGAGGAATGAAAATGAACGAACAGAAAATAATGGATGAAGTGAAAGAAATGTTAGACAACATGGTAGGTATGCAGGTGAATGTACTAAACGACATCGTAGATGTCTTAGAGATTACTAGAATGCAACTTGCGATTGGTGAAAGCGTAGTGGCTCTCAAAATGCTAGACACTACCATTGATACAATCAAAAACGGCATCACACAGTTACAGGAGGCATACGAATGATATTAGAGTCTACATCACAGTTTCAAATCACCGACAGAGTTGGTGAAATCGAGTCACTTCTAGAAGTGCTAAAGATAAACTGCCTTGCCGGAGAGAGAAACGCAAATGTGATTTGCCGTAGGCCGGATGGTGGAGTCTCCGACATAGTCGTCAAGACGGATGAGCCTATGTCATCTGATGCTTGCCCTATGTGTGGTAGCGAGATGCGATTCAGCCAGATGCAACAGTCGTACCTATGCTCACATGACCATCCACTAGTTGTTATGACAACTCTTGCGACAACTAACAGACACTTACAACCAAAGGTTGCTACAGTAGCAGTTGTTCCTAAGAAAAAGAAGTC
>TARA_R110002012_G_scaffold35151_2_pt1 | contig 11218 bp, 17 predicted proteins | sample TARA_R110002012 | Tara Oceans TARA_R110002012 (sample SAMEA4396515) | marine metagenome | biome: Westerlies Biome; feature: [DCM] deep chlorophyll maximum layer (ENVO:01000326); material: water (ENVO:00002006), including particulate matter (ENVO:01000060) such as... | depth 40 m
CAATTGGCTTGTCATTAAAGAAAGTAGTCAAGAAGCTAGTCGTTTAGTAGATACTATTAATCAGAACTTTGCTAGTCTTAATTCTTTAATTGAGAAGACAGGTATTAAACTATCAAAGAAAGGTTCAGACGTTAAAGGAACTCCAAAAGCAACACATAAAGTTGAGATTGTTATTCCTAAAAGCTAGTCTAAACTAGACAGATTAAGTCGGCTAATTTATTTTAGTCGGCTTTTTTTGTATCCTTCAAATTTAAAAAGCTAGGAATATTGAAATAGTTTTAGTAAATTAAGTCGGATAGTCTATTCAAAAATTTCAGTCGGAAAAATAAATAAAAAAAGACTTGACTTTTAGTCGCAAACACCTTACCTTAGAGGGCGGTTGCGGGTGGGAATGGACAATTTTCGGACAATCTAGCTCTAATAAAATATATTAGAACTTTTAGACAATCTAGCTCTCTTAAAATACTCTTTTAAGGTAAAAAAGAAAAGCCCCAAGATTTCTCTCAGGGCCATTCTATTACACAAGGTCTTTAAAGCAAGCAGTTTTAAATTTCTCTGCATCGAACCTTGGGTTCTCGTGACTAAACACTACACAAAGCGCATCAACAAAGTATTTTGTAGTCTTGTTAATTACACCTGCTAGTGTTTCAAAGTGTTTTTTAGTCATTGTTATTCCTTTCGTAAGTTGTGGGGCTCCGGAGAGCCCCGGGTTATTATTAGCAACTGGTGCAATCTGATATTACTTCTGTAATTATCTTTGCGTTGCCGTCTACGTCTCTACGTAGTAACTTCGTTTCCTTCTCTAGTTCTAGTATTCTGTCATATTGCCTAAATAATACATACATAAGCAATCCTACGAATATAAAAACTAGTAATGCGATAAGTTCTAGTTCTAAGGTTGTCATTTTATTCACCTCCTTTCTGATAGTTCTTGTTGTCATACCTTATATTACATATAATAAATTTAAGATGCAAGTATTAAATAAAATAACATTTGAACAATTTTGGACAATCTAGCTCGCTTAAATAATTTTTTTTTATATAAAAGAAAGCCCCAGGTTTTTACACCCAGGGCATCTTTTGTTTAGGATACTATATCCATTTTATATCCTCGTGTTTCATAAACTCGGCAACACAATCCTCTGCAACCTGATAAGCAGCGTCTGCAAACTTATCTTGGTACTGTTCAAGGAATCGTTCCCATTGTTTATCAGTCATCTCATTACCAATTTGTTCTTTGCCTAAGTATTCCCAAAGAACCTTTTCCTCAGTAAGTAGTTGTTTTATTGTCATTTCTTGAAACCCTCCAGTTGCCATATTTTCTCAACCTGGTCATTAGTACTGCACAAGTTGTTAGCAAGTTTATGAGTTCGAGAGTCAAGACGTTCTATTCTTTCTTCTAACTCGCTTGCGTGGTTCATTCCAATACGGTAACCTTTCTGAAACTCATTGCTTAGTGCTTGTACTATATTAATTACTACACTAAATATAAGTGACATTATTAGTAACTCTATCATATTACTACTCCTTAGTAGTTGTGACGGGGCCGAAGCCCCGCCGTTGTTATTATCCTTTAATGTGTTCGAGTAATTCCTTTGTAGTCATTACTCTTACTGCGTGCCAGTAGCTAAGCTTCTGCTTGGTATCGTCTGTGTTGGTTGTAAAGCTACCATACCACGGACAATATAAATACATAACCTGAGCTTGAAGCTGTGCTACTTCTATAACATCGCTTGTCATTAGTCATCACCTCCTTTCCAATTGTCAAATACATAGTAAGTCTATGACATAAAACAATAAAAAGCAAGGAATAAAACAGAATAAAACAAAATAAAATAGATAATAATGCTATTATTAACCTAAAAACCAACCTAAAACGAAGTTTTCAACCTTTTTTACAAATTCCAACTTGGAAAAAGACCCGCCGCCTTTTGGGGAGACAAAAGGTACACACAAATTGTGGCTATTTTTCAACCAAAGGGTAAAAATCGGGGTAAAGCTCGTGATATGGGCGTAAATTGCCCTAGGAAATTATTTTTTTTTGAATTTTTTAGGAATAGGTTCTCTACTATAGAGTATTGAGTGTTATTTAAAGTTAAGTATTAATTATTATTAATCTTTTTTTAGAGCTCCCGAGTATTATATTATAATTAATTATTTTTATTGTTGTCAAGATTTATTTTCATTGTCTACTAATTATTTTTTTTGACTAACCTTTATTTTTTACTTGACTTGTGTAGTATTATTTACGTAAACTCCATACACAATGAGTAAAGAAGAAGATAGAATCAAAGAAATGGAACGTATTATAGAGGAAAGCTTTAATATAATGTCAGATGAGGCAATGTATGATGAATTTTTTAAAGAAGAGATAGAAATTTCGAAAAAGCCTAAAGATAATACAATTAGGGAGAAAAAAAAGAATGATAAAGAATAAAAAATCGCGCGATACGAGAATTGCTATAGGCGGCCACGAATACGAAGTAATATTCACCGGTTTAAGGCACGAAGACAGTACCAAAGAATTATATGGTAGACACGAAGTAAAAGACAATATTATATATATTAATGAAAATATACACCCGTCTAGACAAAAAGAAACATTAATACACGAAATACTGCACGCATTGCATTTTAATTACGGATTACAGCACAGTGAAGGATATATTGATGCATTGTCTAATGGATTGTTTCAATTAGGTATGGGAGACTATTTATGGAAGAAAATACAAAAAAAATCCTAAAAGCTAAAAAGAATAAGGATTACAAACTAGTTCAACAATTACAACAAGAACTAGATACGTTGAGAAAACTAGAAGATAGACCTGATAAGGAGGACTTTCCAAAAAATGAAAGAAAAAACAACAAAAGCTAATAATGCGATAAGTTACATTAAACATAACTATCCGCGTACAGAACAAGAGTTTCAAATACTATTAAACAATATGTATACAACATTCTGTAAAAAACAATTTGATTATGGCCCAGGCAACATTGCTATGGGTACTTCTTTAAAAAACAAAGAAGAAGTCAATATAGCGTTACTAGGTATTATAGTAAGGCTTAACGATAAGATAAACCGACTTATTAACCTATCAACCAAACATAACTTCGAAGCAAAAAACGAACCAATCGAAGATGCGTTTTTAGATATTGCTATATATTCAGTAATGGCGTTAATAGTCAAAAACCACAAATGGGGTAAATAATGGCGAAAGCTAAAAAAAGAACCACAGTTAAAACCGCAAAAAGAAAGCGTAAGTTATCTTTTTGGGACAGAGTAGCAAACGGAGTAGAAAAACTATTTTCTTCTGCATTTCCAAAGAGAGGACGATAATGGCTAAATCTAAACTATGGTCTGACGAAGAGATAGTAATATTACATCAATACGAGAAAACAAACAAGTCTGCGTTTGTATTATATCAGGAATGTAGAAAAGCTGGATATAATAGAACCTATAAGGCAGTTACTCGTAAGATAGAATCTTTAGGATTTAGAAAACCTAAAAGATATGTTAATGGTCACGAAAAGACAATTGGATACTTAGATATAGAATCTACTGGATTTAGTGCAAATATTGACGTAATGCTATCTTGGTGCATAAAAGGTAGAGGAGATAAGAAAGTTGCTGGAGCTTGTATTACCAGGGAAGAGCTTATGTCTGAAACATCTGATGCGCGTATTGTAGAATTGTTAGTTGAGGAAATGAATAAGTATGATGTTATTATGACTTATTACGGAACTAGATTTGATATTCCGTTTATTCGTACTAGAGCATTATATCACGGAACACACTTTCCTTTATATAAAACAAAATCACATAAAGACTTATATTACGTAGTTAGGTCTAAATTAAAACTACATAGGTCTTCATTGATGGCTGCCACAGAATTCTTTGGTATTGATGGAAAAACAAGAATCAAACCAGAATACTGGCAAAAAGCAAGATGGGGCGATAAAAAGTCTTTAAAGTATGTATATGAACATAATATTGCTGATGTAGAGATATTAGAAGATTTACATAGAAAACTAGAAGATTTTGCACCACCAACAGTTAACCCGCTATAATAGGAGAAAATATGGCAAAAGAAGAAAAGTTAGTAATAATGCAAGATGACAAAGAAGTTGAGTTTGTTATGTCTGATTTATCAGATGAAGGTCAAGCTCAGTATGTTCGTGCTAATGAACTAGCTAAAAGACTGATGATGCTACAAAGAGAATCTAATGAATTAAGATTCCTTTCTAGTAACTATATTCGTTTTGTTCTTGACGAACTTGAAAAAGAAGTTGACGAAAGCGAAAAAAAATAGTTAAATTATGAAGACGAGAAAAGTAAATGGCGTAACTAAGTATTTGTTTGACAATGTAAACGAATTTAGAGAATACCACCCAAACACCACTATTTGTGATGATTGGAGACACGCTTCTGTAAATGATTGGATTGTTTCAGACGACGGCCAAGTATGCCAAGTACTTTATGTTGGGTTGTTAAAAAAACCTGACAGAAAAAAAGAGACTACATTCGTTAGAACTATAATAGGTTCTTTTGTTTGTGGTCCAAACGTTACTATGACGGGAGAAATGCGTACTAATATGCATACTTTTGCAACAGATGGCAAATCTCCCTCAGTACGTAAGAAAGAAAGAACAAAAGCAACAGAAAAAGAATTTTTATTTGCTAAGTATGTAGCAAAAGGAGACGATGTTGTAGAAGCGTATATGAAATCATTTCCTAGTAAGAAAGAATCTTATGCAGCTTCACAAGCAAAATTGTTGCTTAAAACCGATAGGGTAAAAAAATTGATAAGAGAAGAAGTAGATAAACATTTAAATGAAGCAGAAATTACACCTAAATACCTGCTAGAAGAAATGAGAAATGTAATAGATAAGTCTGAGTCTAGTGATAGAGATAAGATTACAGCGTTAACAACATTAATGAAGATATCTGGAATGATGGACACTGAAAAGAAATCAGAGTCAATAACATTGTTTCAAGGATTTTCAAAGGAGCAACTAAATGCAATTCAAGAATCCAAATACGAAAAATTGGCTGAAGTTAAAAAAGATAGTCAAGAAACATAGATGTCATATATGTTATCACGCATTAATTAAAACTGGTGTATATATGTGGGATTCTACTGAAAAAGATTGTAGTGGACTTAAATGCTTTAATTGTCTTACTATTTACTCGCCTTCTTTTGAAATAAAAGAAATGGGAATACCTACAGCTGTTGGGTACTCTTGATGAGGTTGGCAGTATACGGAACTCTTAGAAGAGATTATCCTACAAAAGGTAAGGTTGAAGGGTTTAGTTTAGTTTTTCCAGGAACACAATCTTTTCCAGCATTAATAAAGAATGAAAAAGGAAAAGGTGCTATTGTAGAACTAATGGAAGTAACTCAAGAAGATTTAAATATGTACGATGAGTATGAAGGAGTAGAAAGTGGTTTGTATATTAGAACTACTGCTCCCGTAGTTTTAAAAGGCGGTAAAAAAGAAAAAGCCTGGATATATGTTGCAGGTCCTCAATTGTGGCAAAACTCTAATTCTTTTACAGAAGTTCCAGATGGAGACTGGCATTCGTTTAAAACGTTAACAATGTTAGATAGGGTTTATGAAAAAGACTACGAACAAGCCTGAATCGTTTAACATAATACCTCCAGACTTATCTCAAAAAGAACAAGCGTTAGAACTTGCTAAAAAAGATATTATTACTTTTGGTCAAATGTTTTTACCAGAAGACTTTATGAAATCAAGTCCAGCTCCGTATCAATACGAACTAAGTAACTTGTTATTAGGAGATGAAAAACGAGCTTGTATTATACTTCCTCGTGGTCACGCAAAATCAACATTAGCAAAAACAGCATTATTATATCAATTATACTTTGCTCCTCCTGAAAAGAAACAATTTATAGCTTGGGTATCTGAAGAACAGTCTCAGGCTATTGACCATATTAAATATATACAAAATCATATTGATATTAATCCTGCTTTACAATATTACTTTGGAGACTTAAAGGGTAGTAAGTGGACAGAAAAAGAATTTACTACTGCTAGAGGAGATAGAATTATAGCTAAGGGAACAAGTCAAAGACTTCGTGGTCGTTCTCAATTAGGATTAAGATATACAAATATTATACTTGATGACTTTGAGTCAGAATTAAATACTAAAACACCAGATAGAAGAAGGGAAATTAAAGAATGGGTAATGTCTACGGTAGAGCCCGCATTAGAAAACTCAAAAGAAAACGAAGGTTCAATATGGCTTATTGGTACTATAGTCCATTACGACTCTTTCCTACAAGGCGTTTATGACGGCTGGTTAGATGCAGAAAAAGAAGGAAGAAAATCTCCTTGGCAAGTACTATACAAAAAAGCTATGGTAGATGGAATACCTTTATGGCCTAATTATTTTACAAAGAAAAAACTTGATGATATTAAAGCAAGGTTCTCTGATATGGGACTTGTTCATAAATTTGCTCAAGAGTATATGAATGAAGCTAGAGATGTTGAAACTGCTAAATTTAAAATTGATAGAATAAATAAATATCGCGGACACATAGAAAGTAGAAACGGATTTAACTATATGATGATTGATGAGTCTGCTATACCTGTAAATGTTTATATGGGAGTCGACTTAGCGTACGAAACAAATGCTAGAAGCGACTTTCAAGTTATAATGACTATTGCAATAGATAGTGACAGAAATATATATATAGTAGATTATTACAGAGAACATTCTCCTTTGTATGATATGCCTAAAACTATTATTAACATAGCTAGACAATACCACCCTGTAAGAAGAGTTAATGTTGAAAAAGTTGGAGCTCAAGGAATTATTAAAGACCACGTAAATAAACTTGCTGGAAAAGATAGAAAGTTAGCTCCTGGTTTATCTCAAGGTATTAGACCTCCTGGAGGTATTAAAAAAGAAGATAGATTAGAAGCGCTTTTATGTCCTATAGTAAACGGTAGAAAATTATTTATCAAAAAAGAACATCAAGCTATTGTCGATGAGATGTTTGAATTTCCAAAAGGAAGAAACGACGACCTTCTTGATGGTCTATGGTATGCTGTTACTACTGCAAAACCACCTAAAAGTTCTGCCGTCGATATATCAACTTTAGACGAAAGATTAGCAAATAGAGAGAAAAATATAGCGTCTAGAGCAATTAATTGGGTTACAGGACAGAAATTATAAGTTATATCTTGACTGAAGCGTCATAAAATTTGTATTTTTAAGACAAAAATAGTGGGAGTCTATGGCACAATACGAAGAAACAAACAAAACTAAACCTCAAGTTTCTAAAGAACTCTTTAGAAGATGGAGAGACGCAAGACAATCTTGGGACTTAGAAGCAAGAGACGCAGTTGATTTTGTTTTAGGAAATCATTTTACCGCAGAAGAATCAAATGCTTTAGCATCTGTAGGTCAAGCAGACTTTGTTATTGACAGAGTTTACGCTGCAGTAGATAAATTAAAATCTTTACTTACAGCTCAACCTGCAAAATTTTCTGCTATTGGTAGAGAAGATTCTGATAACAAACTTTCTAACATATGGAAAACTATATTAGAATATATTTGGGATATATCAAAAGGTGATACTGTTTTTAAACAAGTAGTTCACGATTATGCAGTACAAGGTCTTGGATATATGTATGTATATATGGACCCAGAAGCTGATTACGGAAGAGGTGAAATTAAATATACTCACGTCGACCCTTTTAGAGTTTATGTAGACCCTGCTTCTAGAGACAGGTTTTTTCACGACGCTTCTGGAATTATTCTTTCTACCTATTTAACTAGACAACAAGTTTTAGATTTATATCCACAACTAGAAGATACTATAGATGACATATCTGTTGGTGAAAGTTCTTTATATGGAGAAGATTATCCTTCTTCTAATATGAAAAACACTCAAAACATTCTCACTCCAGCAGAAGCAAAAAATTTAGATTATAATGTTAATCAAAAATATCAAATATTAGACAGATTTTATAAAGTAAGAGTTCCTTTTTATAGGTTATTTAATTCTTCTAATGGTAGCGAAAAAATTATTAATGCAGAAATTTATGCAGATATATTACAAGATGAACAAAATGTTCAAGCTATAGCTTCCGGAGCAATAGAAATAGAAGAAGTAGACCAAACAAGAATTATGCAATGCACTAGCATTGGAGATGTTTTATTATATGAGCGTGTTTTAAATACTGATATATACCCAATTGTTCCTTTCGCGAATATTTGGACTAATACTCCCTATCCAAAATCAGATGTGAATAAGGTTAAAGACTCTCAAAGACTTTTAAATAAGTTATTCTCTTTGACCTTATCGCACGCTCAATCGGCTGCGGGATTAAAACTTTTAATACCTGAAGGAAGTGTAGACAATGTAAGCCAATTAGAAAAAGATTGGGCTAACCCAAATGCGGTTATAGAATATAATCCAGAATTTGGAGAGCCACACTATCCACAACCAGCTCCTTTAACTAGTGAGTTTTATTATTTAATTGATAGGGTAGAAAAATATATAGATTTAAACTTTGGTATTCCAGAGTTATTACAAGGATTTAAAGACCAGGCTCCAGAGTCTGTTAGAGGTACAATGCTTTTATCAGAAATGGGTGAGTCTAGAGGAAAATCTAAGTTAAGAGATATTGAATCTTCACTTAGTCAAGTAGGTCAAGTTATATACAATATGGCTAAAGACCACTATAAATTCCAAAAAACATTTAGAGTTGTACAACCAAATAATGATATAACAGAGTTTACTGTTAATATGAGACTGTACGATGATAAATCTAATGAAATTGCTGCTCTTGAAAATGACATAGCATTAGGGCAACACGACATTAGAATAATATCAGGTTCAACTTTACCGAGCAACAAGGTGGCAGAATATAATATGTACCTTGATGCGTATAAGTTAGGGCTGGTAGATGACGTTGAGGTTTTGAAGAAAAGCGAAATCTTTGACAAAGAAGGTGTTCTTCAAAGAAAAGGACAAATGGCACAAATGCAACAGTACATATCACAGCTTGAAGGTCAAGTGAAAAAGCTCAGTGGTGATTTACAAACAGCTGAAAGAGAAACAGTCGGAGCTCGTAAAAGAGTTGAGACAGAGAAGTTTAAATCTCAGTTGAATGAAATACTCACAGATTCAAAGGGCAAAGAAAAACAAAAGATGATGGAACTTGGAAATTTGACAGACCAAATGGCTAGAAACTTTGAAGACGAAAAGAAAAACAACCCTGGTTCCGAGCAATAGCTAAATCAGGAGAGGAGAAAAAAAACAAATGGCAAAAGAACAAGAACAACAACAGGTTGAACAAAAAGACCCAATAACTGAATCTGTAGAAGTAGAAACTATTTCAGTAGAATCAGAACAATTATCTGAAGGTGTTGAAGCATCTGAAGAAGTAAATTGGGAAGCGGAAGCTAAAAAGTTTCAATCAATGTACGACAAAAAAACAGCAGAGCACGAAACTCTTAGAACTGAGTCGCAAGATTTAATTCAATTAAGAGATACGTTAAACTCTAGACCTGAAATAGTAGACGTCATTGAACAGCAACTTTCTGGAAAATCTGATGCGGGCAAAGAAAATGAGGAAAGTACAACCCCAGAAAATTTTGACCCTTGGGACGCCTATTACAAGCCAGAATCAGAATCTTACAAATTTAGAGTAAGTAATGAAAAAAAGCTTGTACACGAGACAGTAGATAACGAATTGGCTAGACTTAAAAGCGATATGGCGATGAATAATTTAAAAACAGAACTAGTAAGTAAGCACAACCTAGGGCAAGATGATGCTCAAGAGTTTTTACAGTTTGCAACTACACCTAAAGCTAACCTACCTATTGAAACCTTAATAAAGGTTTGGAAAGAAGGCAAAGGAGAAACTGCAAAACCTAATGAAAACAAAAAAGCTGTGCAAGCTGCTAAGTCTGTTCCTAAACCAGCTGGAGTACTTCAGGGCGGCGAACAGCCACAAGCCTCAGAAGGAGACCAGGTTTGGGATAGAATTATGAGCACCAGTCGTGGTGGAAGGTTAGCCAAATAACAATTTAGGAGACTAAAATGGCTATAAATGAAGGAATATTAAAAGCTTCCAACATTACAGCAGCTGCTAACTCAGCTGGTTACGGTCAAGCACCTGACCAGAGAAAACTTTATGATTTCTCTGACAGAGTTGCCGAACTAACACCGGAAGAGTCACCGTTTTTTACCTACCTAAGTAATGTTTCTAAAGTAGCAACAGATGACAATGTATTCCGTTTTCTTGAAAACAGAACACAAATCAACTATACTGCAAGAACATTTAACTTAGACGCAGACGTAAATGGCGGTTCCGCAGTTACTGCAGGAAGTGTTTATGCTTTCCAAGTTGATGACGGCTCAGGTGCCGCGGTTAAATTCCTTACTAAAGGAATGGTATTCGCAGTAGGTGTGTTAGATTCAACAGCGGGATATTCGCAAGCTCTAGTAAGAGTTGAGTCAGGTCCAGTCGCAGGTTCTGCTGATACTACCTTCCAAGGTAGAATCATTGAACTTTCTGATGTTACTACTTCTGGTTATAACGTTCTTTCTGACAACGATGCTTGCCAAATTATTGGTACATCATTTGAAGAAGGTACTGCATCACCAGATACATTTAGTGATACATTAGACGACGGGTTTGGTTTTACACAAATCTTTAAGACAGCGTGTGAATTAACAAATACAGCAATAGCAACACGTCACCGTGGCTATGCTAATGAGTTCGACAGAATTTGGGCTCAAAAATTACGTGAACATAAAATTGACATTGAAAGAGCTATGCTCTTCGGTCAAAAAGCTCGCGTAAATGGCGTTCAGTATACTGAAGGTCTAGTAGGAAACATTCTAAAGAATGTAACTCCAGTAACAGATGACTCTGCATTATCTTATGCTTCAGGCAAAGGATATTACAGAAGTTGTACAACTGCTGAGTTAACATACGATAGATTGCTATCAGACTTAGAAGTTATATTTGACCCAGCAAGAGGCGGAGCAAGTGAAAAACTTGTTATGGCTTCTTTACCGGTGATTTCTTACTTTAACAAAATGGGCGATGGTGCGTTTATTGATGCATCAGCAGGTTCAGCTGCCAATATGCCTTACAGAATAAATATGGATAACGTAGACGGTGCGTTCGGACACAAGTTAATGGAAATTAACACTGTGCACGGAAGTATGTT
>TARA_R110002012_G_scaffold8195_7_pt1 | contig 11215 bp, 15 predicted proteins | sample TARA_R110002012 | Tara Oceans TARA_R110002012 (sample SAMEA4396515) | marine metagenome | biome: Westerlies Biome; feature: [DCM] deep chlorophyll maximum layer (ENVO:01000326); material: water (ENVO:00002006), including particulate matter (ENVO:01000060) such as... | depth 40 m
CGATAACATAATGTATTATTCTCGCTTGGGTTTTTATAGCCGTCAAAACTCCTCAATTATTTAATTTGTTTTTATACTAAAGAATAATGTATCAACATCATCATCAGCATAAACGTTAAGTGTTGGACATAACCACAATAATTGGTCTTCTGGGTCACTCCACCACCAGGATCCAGTCTCTGTTATATCATTAGCTCCCATTCTCTTTGCAGCTTCTTCACTTAAACGCTCTATTATTGTAGATTCAGGAAAATCTGTTAAGCTAAATGTTAATATAAATACTTTACCATTTACATTATTTAAATTATGATCTCTTGCTATTATTTTATCTATTAATGTATCAGCACCTGCTACAAATGCTTCTCTATATATATTATTTGTTGGATCATCAAATACCCATTGTATTCCATTTAACTTGTACAGTTTAACTGCATATATTGACATATTATTCATTGTTAACCCCTTCCATCACATTTATTACAAGGCTCTTCGCCTACATCTTGTACTTTTTCTCCCATTAAATCATATTTCCAGTATGTATAGAACATTACTCCGTGACCATTACATTCTTTACAGTTTGGATTTACTTCGGCTATATTTATTATTAAATCTTTTGCACTAGGTCTTGCGTCTAGCTCCATGTCATCTTTATCTGGCATTAGAAATTACCTTTCTCTTTTTTAGTCTTTATATTTGTAGTGTAAGTATATTCATTATAACTACCTTTTAACTCTTCTACATCTTTACTTCCCAATAATGCATTTTTATAATATGAATTGCTTTGTACGCTTAATTTACCTGTTAATATATTAGTTAGTTCTCTTTTTTGCTGGTCTACACGCTCTATTAGTTTCATATTTTCTAGATGAAGATTCTCAATTGCATCATTAGCACTGTCTAATTTATCTGATTGGTCTATTGTATTATGTAGTTTTATTGCACAGTATATATTTAAGTATAATGAGACTGTTGCTATGCCTGATATTGCTAAGATTATATAAATCATTGTATCAATTGTCATCATTTCTTTACCTCTATTCTTTCTTTATTTTGTATTATATCTTTTATTTTATTGTTGACGAGAACAAGCTGAGTGTAGTCTTCCATTGCGTTTGATTCACTCCAAGTTCGATGAGGTTTAATATATTCACTAACTTCATCAACTAACTTTGATAGCTTTTTATATTTATTAGATAATTCATTATTAGTCTTAGATAAAGCATTATTACGCTCAATTATACCTTTAATGTTGTCTTGATATAAGTCGTCAATCTGTCTAGGTATTGGTATTAAAGTGTTCTTATTAGATTTATTCATTCGCTTGATACTATCAATTAAGTAGGCTAGCGTTGATAGCAGACCTAGCATTATTACAGTGGTGAATAGGTAGTAAATCGTGTATGCTTGTGTGTCGGTCATAATAGTACTGTTTCCTTATTGTGTGATTATAGGTGTAGCTAAAAGGGTAGAATCAAGAGAGATAGTGAGTATAGGTGTGCGTAAGAAAGGACAACGCTACTCACGTTTGATACTACCCATTAGCTTTAAGATCGCATTAACAGGGTTCTTCCCTCAAATGAGGGACCTCCTATGCTGAAGGCTCTAGTGTATATGTACCATCTTCAGTCTGTGCTAGTACCATAGTCTCATCATAGTTGGATATGTCTTCGTCTCTAGGTACGAGGAAAGACTTGGGTGCATCTATTGGTAGGTTTCTCTTGTCACCCTTTGGCTCTAGTAAGTTGATGGACACACCTTGCTTGTTTGAGGTGTCGTGACTGACATAGTAGTTAGCTGTGTAGTAGTGAGTAAGTCCATCAGCTGATATAGTAAGGTAATATGTAATTGGGTTCATTGTAACTCCATTTGTTTTTGATTTGTAACGTAAATTTGGATTTCATATCCAATATCAAGCACGTATGTAATTAATATTAGGTGCGTAACATTTTGTAACAATTTTGAAACTTTTTGGATCTATAACGAAAAAGATTGAGGAGAGATTGAAAAAAGGGGGGGGTTTTATATAAGTAGCAGCAAAAAAAATAGCACTACTCGATCTCTTAAAAAGAGTGTGCTTTTGCTACGCTAGACGGTAAGGGTTTTGACCTATACGGGGCAAGTAAAAAATAAAATAACTAATCGTTTGTTTCATATTTGATAAGGAATTTATATTTCCACATGAAAGTTTATACTTTAAGGATAGTTTATAATGAAACTACAGGTGAATTAGAATCACTTGAAGAGAAGATCTTAGACAAAGAAGAGCCTGTGGCAATCGAGGCAAGTCCAAAAGTAATGGAAGCCTTTGCAGAAGCAAATCTCATTGGAGAAGTCTTAATGCTATATCCAGGAGTAACAATCGGAGAAACTTAATGCGCCAATATAAGATTGGTAAATTTACACATCCCGTCTTTGAGTCCAAAGAAGAGCTACCTAAAGATATAAAGTTCATTGACAATTGGCGAAAAGCAGAAGTAGGTGACTGGATGATGGCAGATGATGGGAACATCATACAAGCATTAAGAGTTAATCAAGTAATGAATCAAGGTAGGTATCCTATTAAATATATAGGAACCTGCACAGGAACATACTTAGCTAGAGAAAAAGATAAGATGGATACTGAGAAAAGAGAGAATATATACTCTTTTTCAGCAAAAGCATCTAATAATACATCTAAACGTATAAAGACTAGAGATTATTTAACTGCAAATGAAGCAGCTTTTTCTAAATATATCGCCAATGGGTTCTCGCCCGAAGAAGCCTACAAGAAAGCATACGGTACAGATAACGTACGTTATGCAAAAATGAAATCAGCCGTCTTAGTTAAACAGGAGCGAATTGTGAGTGCTGTAAAAGAAGAGCTTGACGTAGTGCTAAAGGGGATGGGGATTGACCTCAAATATCTTATAAAAGGTGTTAAACTCGAAGCCGAAAACGCAGACAAATCAAATGACAGGCTAAAAGCCTTGTCTATGTTGTGGGATGCTGCGGACGTTATACCAAAGCAAAAGGTTACTCAATTAACTGGTGCTGTATTTCAAGGGTTCGACGACAAAACACTTGAGTCAGCAAAACGCCCTGAGTTAAAAGGGGAAATTGCTGATGCATCGACCCGATCATAATATACAAGATGAAATTTTAAAAATTTTGGACGCACAGCGTCCCCCTACTGCTCGTAGCGAGTCTACTCGCACAGTAGATTTTGATGATGGATCTATAGAAGGAGATATATCTTATGCTTCCGAGCCAAGGGTTACACTTGGTGAACGCTTTTTACAACGTCAAAATATATTAAGCCCTAATACACCTGGTTTTAATAAAGCGATGTCTTTAGCTGTAGATCTTGTTCCTCAAACTCCAGAACAAGGAATAGCAGAATTAGCGTTAGCTCCTGTTGTGAACCCTGTTGTTAAAGGTGTTGGTAAGGGACTTTCTTATATTGGACGTAAAGGTGCGCCGATTTTAAAGAAAGGATTAGATCAAGGGAAAAATTTACTTGAGTCAATGATTAAAAGTCCTACTGCAGATGATATTGCAGAGAGTGCTTTTTTACGATCAAATGAAGAACATTTAACTTCTAGTGCTTTTAGGGATATTCCAGCTTTTTCAGATGAACAAGTACAAGAAGCTTTTGAACAATTAGCTGGAGAGAATCAAATGAGATTTCAAGCTACCCAAAGAAGAGGTCCAAACGTTCAAGCAATAAGAGAGTCTGCAGGATTAACTTCAAGAGAAATGGAAGAGATAGCGAGTTTAGAAACAGCAAGACCTCTTGAAGCAATTGGAGATCCTCGTTATACTCCAAATATGTTTACTAGAGAACAAGCAGAGGTAGCAGCAGAAGAAATGGTAGCACGAAGACAACTACGAAATACAGATCTATCAATAAGAGACGATGCTGGACCTGTTAATGATCCAGATATACAAATTCTACAAGAGCCTATTGGCTCTACTTTTGTTCCTGCTCCTTTAAAAAAAGGAACTGAGGTAATAAAAATTCAATCAAGATCTGGTCCTACTGTTGAAGGTGGAGTAAGACCTGAGAATCTTCCAAAAATAAATTTAAATGTAACTGGAGGGAGAGGTCACGTAAATACTAGAGTTCTTGATCATAGTAATTATAGAATAGTAGAAGAATCTTCAGTTCCAAAAATTAGAGGGGATGGATCAAAAGTAGGTCATCATTCCTTTGTAATAGGTAAAAAACATCCTACAGATCCTCAAAATATTGTATCGGGTACAGATGTAAAACATTCTAGGTTAAGTTTTGAAACCAATACTAAAGATGGAATAACTGAAATACAGCGTATTGTTTTTGCAGGAAGTGCAAACAATGAAAGACAAACTGGATTAATGTTGCGTCAAATACTTGGTAGATTTCCTGGTAAATGGAGAATAAATACTGCTAATAGTAGTTTTACTTGGGATTCTATTTCTTTAATGTTAAAAAGTATGATGAGAGAAGCAGAAGGAGTTCTTATTGGACCAAGGAGTAAACCTACTCAAGTTACTAGACCTAGTAGTAACACTATGTATTCAAAGAAATGGGAAGCAGCACATGAAAGACTTCGAAATGAAACAAATGTATCTGGTTTAACAGCAGAAGAATACGCACAAAAAAAGAGATACATTCAGCAAGAAGTTAGTAGGGAAGTTGCTGATGAGTTTTTAAAACATTTTATGAAAAATAGTCAAGGAAAATTACCAAAAGGTCCGCTTGCTCCTTGGCGTGTAAAGCTACTTCCAGGTAGTGGCGGAACGATTGAATACGGAAGTTTTTCAATTCAAAATTTTAAAGCACAATTAGCAGCATTTATGGGAATACCAGTATCTCAAATGCCTGAATTTTTAGAGGATTTATATGCAGAATAAAAAAGACAATCCATTTACTTTAAAAGATTTAACTAAACCTGCTAATAAAGAAGAAGATTTAAAAAACTATGGTCCCAGTTATGGAATGGCTCTTTCAACTGCAATAGATAAAAAGAAAGCAGAAGAAAAAGAAAAAGATGCTTGATTCTAAAGTAATTGCCTTATATGGAGAATATGGAGCAGTGGGGATTATAGTTGTTATGTTTGTAATGATGATTTTTAATTTAATTAAAAGTCAAAAATTACAGAATGAAGATCTAGATAGTATAAGACAGTCCATTGCGAAAGCAGAGACAAAAATGGGAAATGTTGAATCTATTGTCTTAAAAATGTTAGATAGATGGAATAGAAGCGATGAAGTTGGGCAAAGACATAGAGAAGATATTGTGCGTGAGTTAAATGACGTTACTGACGATTTAGCTTATATAAAAGGGCGAATTAACGGAAAGTCATGAAAAAAATGGATGTAAATACGTATAGAAACGAAACGACAGCAAAACTTGTAAAATTAGAAGAAAGACAAATAAGTATTTTTAAAACTCTACAAAAGATAGAGAAACATTTAGATAAATTAAATGGACAAACAACTAGCAATACATATTCTATTATTAGGTTTAAAACCTATGGATCTGCAGCGCTGCTTGTAATTCCAATAATCGTAACACTAATAATGAGGGTAATAATATAATGTTGAAAAAGATCATAGCAAGAATGGTAAGAAAGATGGGAATGGTGAACTTATTAATAATGATAGGTGACACTGCTGTAAAAGCAAGTAAATCTAAAAAAGATGATAAGATCTGGGAAGAAGTTAAGTTACTACTAGAAACTTTAGCTTGAATATAAATTCTCAAAATGTAAGTAAAGCTGAAGAAGCTTTATTAGAAGCATCTAAGGATATGATCTCTTTTGGGAAGCTTTTTCTTCCTGATGACTATATGAGATCGGAAACGCCTTGGTTTCATTATGAAATAGCTGATTCTATTATGGATAAAGAGACGAAGCAATTAGCTGTTATAATGCCTCGTGGACATGGAAAGACCGTATTAACCAAATGCGATATATTATGGTCTTTTCTGTTTACAAGGGATGAACCATTATTTTATGGATGGGTTTCTGCGACTGCAAAGCTTGCAACTGGGAATATGGACTATATTAAGCATCATCTTGAGTTCAATGATAGAATAAAATACTATTTTGGTAGTTTAAAAGGTAGAAAATGGACTGAAGAGGATATAGAGCTTAGTACTGGTCATAAACTTTTATGTAAATCAAACATATCAGGTATCAGAGGTGGAGCAAAGCTTCATAAACGATATGACCTGGTTATACTGGATGACTTTGAAGATGAAAATAATACCATTACTCCAGAAGCTCGAGCAAAGAACAACAACCTTATCACTGCGGTTGTTTATCCTGCTTTGGAGCCTCATACTGGTCGGCTGCGCATTAACGGTACTCCTGTCCATTATGATTCCTTTATTAATAATTTATTAAGCAACTATGCAAAAGCAGAAAAACAAAATGAAGAATTTGCATGGACAGTAAAAACGTATAAAGCAATAGATGAACAAGGAAATGCTTTGTGGGACTCTTGGTTTCCTAGTAAAAAGCTAGAAGAAAAGAAAAAATTCTACCAAGACTCTGGTAGCCCTCAAAAATTCTATCAAGAATACATGATGGAAGTTCAGAGTGCTGAAGATTCCATTTTTAGTATGAAACATATTAAATATTGGGAAGGCTCTTATCATTATGACGAAGCACAAAAGCTTAGTTTTATTGTAACAGATGGTGATGCTATACCTGTAAATGTATTTGCTGGAGTAGATCCTGCAACAGATTCAATTCGTAGAGATTCTGACTATTCAGTTATTATGGTAGTAGCTGTTGATGAAAATAACAATATTTATGTAATTGACTATGTAAGAGAGCGTGGTTTGCCTGTTTTAGGGATACCTGGGGAGTCAAAAGAAGGAATTGTAGATAAAATGTTTAATTTAGAGAAGATATATCATCCATCACTTTATATAGTAGAAGATACAACAATGAGCAGACCTCTTTTCCAAGCTTTAATGGCTGAATCTAGACGAAGAAATGATTTTTCTGTTCGATGGAAGGAAGAAAAACCTGGAACAAGACAGGGTAAATTAGATAGAATACAAGGAGTGCTTGCACAGCGTATGACAATAGGATCTGTAAAAATTAAAAAAAGTCATTATGATTTACAACATGAAATTGTTACATTCGGACCAAGAATGGCGCATGATGACGTAATAGATGCGCTCGCATACTCTGTAAAGTATGCACACCCGCCTAAAAATTTAACCGTTGAACATGACGGAACTCATATTCGGAAAACTAGTTCACCTAAAAGTTGGATAATAGCATAATGGCAAAAAAACCAGATAAAACAGCTAATAGAGTTAAAAAACTTTTTGATTCTTTAGATAACTCTTTTAGAGAAAAATGGGAAACAACAAATCAGCAAGGGTATGATTTTTATTTAGATAATCAGCTTTCTGCAGTAGAAAAAGAAGCATTAGAAGAAACAGGAATGCCTACTTTTACTATTAACAGAATTCTTCCTGTTGTTGAAATGTTAAATTATTATGCGACAGCATCTGATCCAAGATGGCAAGCAGTAGGCGTAGAAGGAAGTGACTCTGGAGTTGCTGCAGTCTTTTCTGATATAGCTGATTATATTTGGGGAAACTCAAATGGACAATCTCTGTATTCTAATGTTGTTAATGACGCTATAACTAAAAGCGTTGGTTATTTATTAGTAACTGTAGACCCGAATGCTGATAATGGCATGGGAGAAGTAGTAATACAGCAGCCAGAACCTTTTGATATTTATATAGATCCAAAATCAAGAGATCCATTATTTAGAGATGCTGCTCATGTAATGATAAGAAAAGTTTTTAGTCGGACACAATTAGAAAAGACATTCCCGCAGTTTGCTTCTAAAATAAAAAGAGCATCAGGTAACTTTGGGGAAATAAAAGGTCAATCTAAAGGTGCTACTGACACAGGAGATATTCAATTTCAGGATATTACTGAAGGATATACTAAAGATGGCGGCATGGATGAGATGATTGAGCTTTTTGAGCTTTATGAGAAACAGCAAATTAAATTTTACAATGTTTTTTATAGAGTTGTTCCTTCAAAAGAAGAAATGGAAAAAATATCTCAAAATGTTCAAGTAAGAATAGAAGAAATGAAAAAAGAAATGTCTGTAGAAATGAAAGAAATGCAGGCACAAATGGCAGAAGCTGTTGAAGCAGAAGAAATGCTTCCAGAGAGAATGGCTTTAGAGCTTGAAAAACAAGAAAAAAATAATCAAGAGCAATTACAAGCAGCTCAACAACAATTAATGTCCGAAGCTCAAAAAGCCGCAAGTATAATCCAAAACAATGTAGTAAATAGTCAAGAATATAAAGCACTTTTACAAGATGAAACATTTGCTTCAATGATCGAAGATGTTGTAGAATTTTATAAGCCCGCAATTAAACAAAGTTGTGTAGCTGGAGATGTTACTCTTTATGAAATGGAATTACCAATTCAAGAGTATCCTCTAGTTCCATTCACATATAAGTGGTCGGGGACGCCTTACCCAATGAGCGCAGTGAGTCCTTTAGTTGGGAAACAGCGTGAGATTAATAAGGCGCATCAGCTTATGATTCATAATGCCTCATTGGGGTCCTCGCTTAGATGGATGTACTACGAAGGTTCTATTGATACTGATTACTGGGAAAAGAATGCAACTGCTCCAGGAGCTTTATTACCTGTTAATCAAGGATTTGATAATCCAAAAGAAGTCCAACCAGCAGCTTTAAATAATGCGTTTTACACTATTACTCAACAAGGAAAGCAAGACATGGAGTATCTTGCTGGTATTTATTCTTCTGCACAAGGAGATACACAGCAACAGCATGAAACTTTTAGAGGTATGCTTGCATTGGATGAGTATGGAACAAGAAGAGTAAAGCAATGGTTAAAAAGCAGTATAGAACCAGCTTTAAAACAAGTAGGTGAAATAGTTAAAGAATATTCACAAGCTGTTTATCAAGCTCATAAAGTATTTAGAATTGTTCAGCCTAACGCTTTGCAAGAAGAAAAAGAAGTTGAAATAAATGTTCCAATATTTAATGATATGGGAGAGGCTATATCTAAATTCAATGATTATGGAGCAGCAAAATTTGACGTAAAAATTGTAGCAGGTAGCACATTGCCTGTAAACCGCTGGGCTTACCTAGCGGAATTAAAAGAACTGATGAAGCTCGGGGTTGTTGATGATCTTGCAGTTCTCGCTGAAACAGATATTAAAGATAAAACAGCGATTGCAAAACGTAAGAGTCTATATCAACAATTACAGCAAGCCGTATCTTCTTTAGAAGAACAAGTCAAAGATAAAGATGGAACGATTGAAACACTTGAAAGACAGTTAGTACAATCAGGTATTCGAGACAAGATACGCACAGTAGAAACAGAAATTCGCAAAGGAGCTACTAAAGCGCAAGGCAGTATGTCTTTAACCGCTGAAAAAGCTAAAGCTGATGCGGAAATTCAAAAACAAAAAGCTCAAATAGAGCTTCAAAAAACTAAATCAAGGAGTAGTAATGGCACAAAAGGATAACCCAGGCAACTCTGATCAGGTACTATCTGCTGATGACGGAAATGAATTAGATTTCAGTCAGGAGAATGGACTATCATCAGACTCTGGAGACTTTTTTGAATCATTGGACCGTGAGGTGAACGGAATGATTCTTGATGACAACGTAGTCGGAGAAGTTAAAGAACAGGCAACTCAGTCAAAGACTGACCCTAGTAATAACAAACAACCAGACGATCACCAGCATGATTGGGAAAAGAGATATAAAGATTCTTCAAAAGAAGCTCTTAAAATGAAAGAGCAGCTTACTGATCTTTCTGAATATGCTCCTATTATCAATCGGCTAAAAGAAGACACGGGAATGGTAGATGCAATAAAAACATACATCGACAATGGTAATAAACCACAAGATGTAAAGCAGGCACTCAACCTTCCAGACGATTTCATGTTTGATCTAGACCAAGCAGTTACAGATCCAAACTCAATGAGCGCAAAAGCTCTTGAGCATACGATTTCTAACGTGGTGGATCACCGTGTCAACGATAAACTTCAGCAAGAAAATAAAGCTAGAAGAGAAGAAACTCTCAAAGAGCGACAAGCTCGTGAAGCAATAGAGTTTAAAGAGAGCCATGGTATTACAGATAATGAATATTCAGAAATGATGGATTGGGCTAATGACCATAAAACATCTTTAGAAGATATTTATTTTCTTAAAAATCGTGGGAAAAGAGATCAGAAGGTTGCTACAGGAGCAAAAGAAGACGTGTTGAAGCAGATGAAATCTGTCAGGAATATTCCACAAAGCGTATCAAATACTAATTCAAGTAAAACTGAAAGAAAGCACGATGATCAAGTATTCGATGCTTTAAAAGATGTTGATTCTGGATTAGACAATTTGTTTGGCTAAATGGAATAGATTTTAGTGCCTTGCTGTTAAAATAAGAAAGCGAGGTAGTTATGGCTGATAGTCCATTAACACTCTCGACCCATGCGCAAACGCAGGTCGAATCAAGCTTTAATACTGGTGATCTTAGGAGACGGTACGATTTTTCAGATCGTGTATCGGAGTTATCTCCAGACCAAACTCCTTTTTTCAGAGTATTGAGCAAAACCGCCAAAAAGGCGACAACAGATCCAGAATTTAAAACTCTGGAACAAAGATCAATGTGGCACAAGCGTTATGCTTATGCTGTCGCAATGGATCTAAACGGTGGAGTCATTGGCTCTGGCGATAATGATAATGAATATGTAGACTTTTCACTTGCAGCAACTGACTTACAGTTAGATGACGTAATGAATGTTAAGTTTGAAACTGATTATCTCTCTGCAGGAAACGTGCAAAACGTTCTTGGTCAAACAGGAACTGCTGTAGGCGCTTCTGGAACTAAACCAATCTTTTTCTTAGAAAATCAGATTGTTAAGATTCCAATAAGAGTATTTGCAAGTGGTGTAGTTGTTTCTGGTTCAGATAATACAGCTCCTACTGGATATACTGAAGACTATTTAATGGTAAAGATTACTGATATTGGTGCACCTGCAACTGGTGCAGATGCACAAGCAATATATGCTAAATGTCAAGTGATTAGACCTGTAACTGCAGGTGCTTCAGCTTATTGGACATTACCTGGTGCGCAATATCATCATGGTGGAACTACATTTGACGCTATGATCATTAATGCTTATACTGAAGCTGACAAATGTTATGTAGTTGGTTCAGCTCACGCTGAAGGT
>TARA_R110002012_G_scaffold60400_1_pt1 | contig 11186 bp, 10 predicted proteins | sample TARA_R110002012 | Tara Oceans TARA_R110002012 (sample SAMEA4396515) | marine metagenome | biome: Westerlies Biome; feature: [DCM] deep chlorophyll maximum layer (ENVO:01000326); material: water (ENVO:00002006), including particulate matter (ENVO:01000060) such as... | depth 40 m
AGTCCCGTTGTTTCCCAACGGCTGAACCATTCAGGCATCTCGTCATATTCTTTGCCACTGACCGTTTCAATGAGGTTGGTTCTGGCAAAAACGGCTACGGCAGGTGCTGTGGTATACAGAATCGCAATGAACAACAAGGCCAAACCTGCCGATTTTCTGGCATCACGCACTCGTTTTACCGTAAAAAAGCGAACGATTACGTGCGGTAATCCAGCGGTACCGACCATCAAGGCGAGGGTAATGGCAAAGACATCAATCGTACTTTTTGAACCATCCGTATAGGCTGCAAAGCCAAGTTCCGTGGAAAGACCATCCAATTTATCCAAAAGATAGGTTCCGGAACCATCCGAGAGGGTATCGCCGAATCCTAGTTGTGGAATTGGATTGCCGGTCATCTGAATGGAAATAAAAATGGCGGGCACCATAAAGGCAAAAATCAACACACAATACTGGGCAACTTGTGTATAGGTGATTCCCTTCATACCTCCCAATACGGCATAGAACAAAACAATCACCATACCGATGACAACTCCTGTGTTGATATCTACTTCCAAATATCGTGAAAAGACGATGCCTACACCCCTCATTTGCCCTGCAACATAGGTGAACGAAACAATTAAGGCGCAGATTACGGCTACAACACGCGCTGTTTTGGAATAATAGCGCTCTCCGATAAAATCGGGCACGGTAAATTTTCCGAACTTTCTTAGGTAGGGTGCCAATAGCAGCGCCAAAAGCACATAGCCTCCTGTCCATCCCATTAAATATACGGCACCATCATACCCGGCAAAGGATATGATTCCCGCCATGGAGATAAAAGAAGCCGCCGACATCCAGTCTGCTGCCGTAGCCATTCCATTGGCCAATGGGGAAACTCCTCCACCAGCTACATAAAATTCTTTTGTGGAACCGGCTCTCGACCAGATGGCAATTCCTATATAGAGACCAAAGGACAATGCGACCAGCACATAGGTCCAAATTTGTACATCACTCATTAGTTGTGGTTTTATTCAGTTGGGATTGATTTATTCCTCGTTGTAGCCGTATTTCTTGTCCAATTTGTTCATGAGGCGTACGTATACAAAAATGAGTATGACAAAAACGTAGATGGAGCCTTGTTGTGCGAACCAAAACCCTAGTTTAAATCCGCCTATTCGAATGTTGTTCAATGCATCTTTAAAAAGGATTCCTGCTCCGTAGGAAACCAGAAACCATATCATCAAAAGGATGACCAAATATCTGATGTTCTCCCTCCAATAGGCGGTTGCTTTTTTTTGTTTTTCGGACATATCTTATTGGTTGGTTTAGTTATTTGAAATTGCGCGGCATTAATATATCAAAATTGATTAAACAAATATGAACAAACAAGTAATAAAAAAAGGGAATTCACAGAATCCCCTTTCATTTATTGGTTAGATAACAAGTCTCTGGCGGTTATTTTGACATATATGCTTTTACATTGGTCAAGATGCGTTCCTGAAGGTTAGAAACATCAGCTTTCACAAAGGTATCTCCTGTAATATTCTCATAGAGTTCGATATAGCGGTTGGATACCGATTCGATGTACTCATCAGACATTTCGGGAACGGACTGACCTTCCAAGCCTTGAAAACCATTGGAAATGAGCCATTGTCTCACAAACTCCTTGGACAATTGTTTTTGAGGCTCTCCTTTTTCTTGACGCTCTTCATACCCATCAGCATAAAAATAGCGTGATGAATCTGGAGTGTGAATCTCATCGATCAATACAATTTCCCCATCTTTCGTTTTCCCGAATTCATATTTGGTATCCACCAAAATCAATCCTCTTTTGGCCGCTATTTCTGTTCCCCTTTGGAAAAGGGCACGGGTATATTTTTCCAACACTTCGTAGTCATCTTTGGAAACGATACCGCGCTTCAAAATATCTTCTTTGGAAATATCCTCGTCGTGATCGCCTTTTTCGGCTTTGGTAGCAGGTGTGATGATAGGTTCTGGAAACTTATCATTCTCCTTCATTCCCTCGGGCATCGGAACACCACAGAGCAATCTTTTCCCTGCCTTGTATTCACGGGCAGCGTGGCCGGACATATAGCCTCGGATTACCATTTCCACTTTAAAGGGTTCACAAGCTTTCCCGACGGCCACGTTGGGGTCTGGGGTTGCCATCAACCAATTGGGAACTATGTCTGCGGTTGCCTCCATCATTTTGGTGGCAATTTGGTTCAATATTTGGCCTTTATATGGAATTCCTTTGGGCATTACCACATCAAAGGCGGACAAACGGTCCGTGGCCACCATTACCAAAATATCGTTGTCCAAGGTATAAACCTCTCTTACCTTTCCTTTATAAACAGATTTTTGCCCAGGAAAGTTAAAATCCGTGGACATCAGCGTATTCATTCCCATAATTGTGTTAGAATTGATTTTGGTGCTCTATGTTCTGATAAGCATCAATCACTTTTTTCACCAATTTGTGTCGGATTACATCTTTATCATCCAAATAAATAATACTGATGCCATCCACATTCTTCAAAATAAGCAAAGCTTCTTTTAGACCTGATATGACTCTTCTTGGTAAATCTATCTGCCCAGGGTCGCCTGTCAACAAAAATTTGGCATTTTTGCCCATACGGGTCAAAAACATTTTCATTTGGGCGTGGGTGGTGTTCTGGGCCTCGTCCAAAATAACGAAGGCATTGTCCAAAGTACGACCTCGCATAAAGGCCATCGGAGCAATTTGAATGGTACCGTCCTCAATGTATTTTTCCAATTTTTCCGAAGGAATCATATCCCGAAGGGCATCGTACAAAGGTTGCATATACGGATCTAGCTTTTCCTTAAGGTCACCCGGTAAAAATCCGAGGTTCTCCCCTGCTTCCACTGCGGGACGGGTCAAAATAATCCGCCGTACTTGTTTTTCTTTCAGTGCCTTTACGGCCAAAGCGACTCCCGTATAGGTTTTTCCTGTTCCTGCTGGGCCAATGGCAAAGACCATATCGTTCACTTTGGTGGCATCCACCATACGTCTTTGGTTGGCAGTCTGAGCCTTGATCAACCTCCCGCTCACGCCGTGTACCAAAACATCCCCACTGCTGGAGGAAGAAGTGTAATCCGCTTTACTTGTGCTGGTGAGTATCCGCTCGATCATATTTTCATCGAGCTTATTGTATTTGGCAAACTGATTGGTCAGCTCATCAAAGCGCTTATCGAACTCTTCCAAAAGTTCTTCGTCTCCAAATACTTTTATCTTGTTTCCCCTTGCCACAATCTTAAGCTTTGGAAAGTATTTTTTCAGTAGCTCAATGTTGGCATTTTGTTGTCCAAAAAATTCCTGGGGACTGATTTCCGTAAGTTCTATTACAAGTTCGTTCAAAAAATGTGAGGTGTTACAGTTGTTTTTGAAGAATTTTATTCTTTCTTTTTTGACTAATTTTACAAACAAACTTAACTAAAAATCGATTTGAACACGGAAAAACATATCAACAGTATTGCATGGCCATTGTAACCTTAACTACAGATTTTGGATATAAGGACCACTTTGTTGGGGCTGTGAAAGGGGCAATACTGAGCAATATCCCCGATATTTCCGTTGTTGATATTTCGCACGCCATAAGCCCTTTCAATATCCAAGAATGCGCTTATATCCTAAGGAATGCCTACCACTCGTTCCCGAAGGGAACGGTCCATATAGTTGGTGTGGATTCGGAGATTTCGCCAGAAAATGAGCATATCGTTGTTCAGGTGGACGGTCATTATTTTGTGAGTGCCAATAGTGGTGTCATTTCCTTGATAACTTCTGAGGTGCAACCCGAAAAAGTGGTGGAAATCAATTTGCCGAATGCGGAGACTAGTGCTTTTCCCGTGCTCAATATATTCGTACAGGTGGCCTGCCATATTGCACGTGGCGGTAAACTGGAGGTTATCGGCAAACCTTTGGAGCGTTTAAAAGAACTACGCGATTTTGAACCACGAATCACCAACGAAGGCAAGACCATAACAGGCAATGTCATTTATATTGATAACTACGGAAACGTGGTCACCAACATTCAAAAAAGCCTGTTCGAAGCTTACCGAAGCGGACGTGATTTTGAAATTATCGCTAGAACCACCAAAATACGAGAGGTGCATCAAAGCTATAATGGCATCATCAATTATAATCTGGAACGAAACCAACGCAAGGGCCCCGGAGATGCACTTGCCCTGTTCAATTCTGCGGGCTTTATTGAGCTTGCGATTTATAAAAGTGATTTGAATTCAGTTGGAGGGGCATCCTCCCTACTTGGACTCAATTACAGGGATACCGTAACCGTAAATTTCCTTTAAATGTTGATACGCATTGTAAAACTGACTTTTAAACCCGAAAATATTGCTAGTTTTGAGCGAATCTTTGAAGAATCTAAAAATGGCATCTTGTCTTTTGAAGGGTGTAATATGGTAGAGTTGTATCAGGACATCAATAATTCCAACATTTTTTTCACCTATAGTTTTTGGGATACGGAAGCGCATCTGGACAACTATAGAAACTCGGATTTCTTTAAAGGGGTGTGGGGCAATACCAAAAAATTGTTCTCCGATAAACCCGAAGCTTGGAGCGTTAATAAAATTCAATCAACAAACCCATCTTAATGTTCGCAATTTTTAAGAGAGAGGTACGGTCCTTTTTTACATCGCCCATCGGTTATTTGATCGTGGGATCTTTTTTACTGCTCAACGGACTTTTTCTTTGGGTGTTCAAGGGCGAATACAACATTTTTGATTACGGCTTTGCCGATTTGAGCAACTTCTTTTTGTTGGCTCCCTGGATTTTTATCTTTTTGGTGCCCGCCATCACGATGAAGAGTTTTTCCGAAGAACGAAAAATGGGCACCTTGGAATTGTTATTAATCAAACCCATCTCTATTTGGAAATTGGTGCTCGGAAAATTCTGGGGTGCCTTTCTTTTGTGCGTGATTTCTGTTATTCCGACCATAGTGTACGTTTTTGCCATCTCTGGGCTGGGAATGGTAGAAGGCAATTTTGACCTTGGCGTAGTATTGGGCTCTTACTTTGGATTATTATTTTTGATGGCGTGTTATACCTCCATCGGGATATTTGCTTCTACGCTATCGGATAATCAAATCATTGCCTTTTTGGTGGGGATTTTGGTCTGCTTTCTGATTTTTAATGGGTTTGATGCCGCCTCTTCTTTGTTTTCAAACGGAGAAACGCAACAAACGATTCAAGCATTGGGAGCACAATCACATTTTGATAGTATCGCAAGAGGAGTGATAGACACCCGTGATTTGGTCTACTTTATCTCATTGACATTGTTGTTTTTGTATCTCACTTTTCAACGTTTAAAACAATTGCCAAGGTAATGGGGAAGTTTTTTATATCCATCGTAAAAGTGATTGTGGCCGTGGTGATCATCAACCTATTGGCCAGTTTTGTCTACACCCGTTTCGACCTTACCGAAGATAAACGCTATACACTCTCCGAACCCGCCGTTGAAGTGGCTCAAAAATTTGAAACACCCGTTATCGTAGATGTATTGTTGGATGGAAACATTCCTGCAGAGTTCTCCAAATTGAAAGCTGAAACCATTCAATTGTTGGAATCCTTCGCATCGAAGAACAGTAACATCAAATATAATTTGGTGGACCCTTTGGAAGGCACCGAAAATCCACAAGAAACTGTTGCTCAGTTGCAAGGCTTGGGATTACAGCCCGCCAATGTTACCGTTGAGGAAAACGGGAAAGTATCCAACGAGCTAGTTTTCCCATGGGCGATGGTCAATTACAACGACCAGACCGTAAAAGTGCAGTTACTTAAAAATAAATTGGGTTCCACGGCTGAGGATCGCATCAACAATTCGGTACAGCAATTGGAATATGCCTTTGCCGATGCCTTTACCAAATTGAGCATTGAAGAAAAAAAGAGCATTGCGGTCATCAAAGGAAATGGCCAACTAGATGATATTTACATCGCCGATTACCTGACCACGATTCGGGATTATTACAACATAGGTGCCATTACGTTGGATTCGGTAGCTACCAATCCCCAAAATGTATTGGATCAACTCAAAAGTTTTGATTTGGCCATCATTGCGAAGCCAACAGAGGCGTTTACCGACCAAGAAAAATATGTGATGGATCAATATATGGTGCAAGGGGGTAAATCCATTTGGATGGTGGATCAAGTGAATATGGAAATGGACAGCATTTATGCCGGCGGCGGCGAGGCCATTGCCATTCCCAGAGACCTTAATTTAAAGGATTTATTTTTTAAATATGGGGTCAGAATCAATCCCGTTTTGGTCAACGACCTTTATTTTACCCAAATTGTTTTGGCTTCTGGCGAGGGAAACGATTCCCAGTACAATCCACTGCCTTGGTTTTATTATCCGATGGTTTTTTCGCAGAACAACCACCCAATCAACACGAATATTGAGGCAGTTCGATTTCAGTTTACAAGTCCAATGGACGTATTGGAAAACGATTATCGGAAGACCATCTTGTTGCAGAGTTCGCCACTTTCCAAAACTGATGGAATCCCTAGGGTGGTGAGTTTGGATATGATCAACCAGCAACCCGATCGGGAAACCTACAACAATGGCAATCTGCCCCTTGCTGTGCTTATTGAAGGGAGTTTCACCTCCATGTACAAGAACAGGGTGAAACCGCTCAAACTTCAAAATACTTTGGAAGAAGGCCCCGAAAACAAAATGATCGTAATCTCCGATGGCGATGTGATCAAGAACCAATTACGTAATGGCAGACCCGTGGAATTGGGTTATGATAAATGGACCAACAGCTTCTATGGCAACAAGGAATTCATGATGAACAGCACAAATTACCTCTTGGACAATACGGGGCTTATTAACATTCGAAACAAGAAAGTATCCATTCCACTCTTGGATGTCAAAAAAATAGCAGAACAAAAAACCAAGTGGCAGCTTGTAAACATTGGATTTCCAGTGGTTTTAACCTTATTGTTCGGCCTGTTTTTCAGCTACTACAGAAAGCGCAAGTTTACCGCCTAACTGTTAATAAATTTGTTTCTCTGCTAAATCCATTTGGGATATATTTGTTTTTATTGATTTTACATACCCTTTACAAAGGGAAAATTGCTAAAAAAGCAACTATACTAAAGTATTTCGTTGATGAAGTTTATTGTATCCAGCACATATTTATTGAAACAGCTTCAGGTTTTGGGAGGAGTTATCAACAACAGTAACACCTTGCCCATTCTGGACAATTTTTTGTTCGACCTTAAAGAAAGTAAACTAACCGTTTCCGCTTCCGACTTGGAAACTACGATGAGTACGGTTTTGGAAGTGGATTCCGATTCTGAGGGAACCATTGCCGTTCCTGCTCGTTTGCTTTTGGATACTTTGAAAACATTCCCTGAACAGCCTTTGACTTTTGTTGTTGAGGATAACAATACGGTGGAAATCAGCTCCAACCACGGTAAATATGCCTTGGCATATGCCGATGGTGCTGAATTCCCAAAAGCAGTGGAAGTCTCCAACCCGAGCTCCACTACCCTATTGGGCGATATTTTGGCAACAGCTATTAACAAAACCATTTTCGCTGCAGGAAACGATGACCTTCGTCCGGTGATGAGCGGTGTGTTTTTCCAGTTTTCTCCAGAGAATCTGACCTTTGTGGCCACAGATGCCCATAAACTTGTAAAATATCAGCGACAAGATGTTTCAGCTTCCGAAGTAGCAGAATTCATTATGCCGAAAAAACCATTAACCCTTTTAAAAGGTATTTTGGCAGGTTCAGAATCTGAAGTTACCATCGAATACAACGATAGCAACGCCAAGTTCTATTTCGATAACACAGAATTGGTTTGTCGTTTGATTGACGGAAAATACCCAAACTACGAAGCGGTTATTCCAAAAGAAAACCCAAACAAATTAACGATTGCTAGAAACCAGTTTCAGAGTTCTGTGCGCAGGGTTTCTATTTTCTCCAACAAAACCACACACCAAATACGTTTAAAAGTTGCTGGCGCAGAATTGAATATTTCTGCAGAAGATGTGGATTACAGCAATAAAGCTGAAGAAAGACTTTCGTGTTCTTATCAGGGAGACGATATGCAGATTGGTTTCAACTCCAGATTTTTATTGGAAATGTTGAACAATTTATCTTCGGACGAAGTATCATTGGAAATGAGCTTACCAAACCGTGCAGGTATTCTTACTCCTATTGATGGACTGGATGAAGGTGAGCATGTTACTATGTTGGTAATGCCGGTGATGCTGAACAATTAAAGAGAGTTCTCACACACTACTGATTATCAATAATCTACCAACTATTTTATGTAGTTAGTCGATTAATCTACACATTCATCGTTTAGGTTATCCAACAGAATCTATTTTGCATAATTTTAACAGAATATGATTTAAACCTTAAACTATAGAACATGAAAAGATTAACACTAGCTATTCTGGCGTTGTTTGCTTTCACATTTGTTGCTTGTGAAGTGGAACCCGCAGGTGAAAACTTGGAAGCCATTGCCGGAAAAGGAAGAATTAAGGCCAAAAAAGGCAACAACGATACAGAGGTATGTGTCGTTGATTTATTTCCAAACTTGCCAGAAAGGGTAAATGCCTGTACTACCACAAAGGGAGAGGAAACCGTTCTTGGTGCTTATTTTGATTTGACAATAAACGATACTGAACTTGCTGGCGAATATGCTGCTTGGTGTGTAGATGTAGATTTATCACTTGGAGCAAATGAATGCTACGACTATATAGTCTATTCCAGTTATGCGGATTTACCTGCTGGTGCTTTTGAGAATTCAGACAACTTTGATTTGATCAATTGGATTATAAATCAAGATTTTGTCAGTTTAGGCTACACATTTGGAGACATTCAATGGGCTATTTGGGAACTTCTTGATGACCAGAATTGTATAGCCTGTTCTTTCTTAGGAAATGATTGGAGTATTGAAAAAGGCCAAGAAATTGTAGATGCTGCGTTTGCCAATGGTGAAGGATTTGAACCAAAAAATGGTGACCTAATGGCGGTAGTTTTGCTTCCTACAGGTCGTACCCAAAGTATTATTGTAACCATACCTTTGGAATGTGATGAAGAAAAAGAACTTTCTGGTTGCGAAACGGCTTTTGCTAGAGGTGACAATGGAGACACCTGCTTTATTGGTAATGGTTTTAACCGTTGGGGTTGGACAATTGGTCCACTGGAAGATGGTAGTGAGGAATCATATGAAATTTATGCCGGTGCAGGTCAATGCGATACCGATAAAGGCGTATTGGTAGGAACGGTTGATATTAGCTATGTTGATGGTGATGTTTCCGTTGTTTATAATATAAAAGACGGCTATGTTGCCACCGAAACTCATACGTATGCAGGCAGTACAATGTTTCCAACAGCGAAAAATGGAAAAGAAACTGTTGCCCCCGGACAATACTATATTGAGGAAGATTTGTCTGGCGATATTTATGTAATCGCCCATGCAGTTGTGTGCGATGAATAATAACACCTTATGAGATAGTCCTACAAAAAAGCTAGAGTGGTTTTACAACTCTAGCTTTTTTTATACTTGCTCACTATTTTTTTTCTTTTACCAGAAGATAACAAAGGGATTTCGTCAACATATTCAAAAGAGATGCTTGCATCCTCTCCTAAGCATTTTTTGAAGTAAGTTACAATCTTGTCCTCGTTAACTTTCCGTTTATTACCATTTAACCTAAACAGATAAGAGTTCTTATCAATTTGAACAAATTGGTATTGTTTTATCTCTCCAAAATCCAGTACCATGTAAAACACATGCGGGGAAACAATTGCACCATTTGTATCAAAAATGGTGTCCATGCGCCTACCAAAAACGGAAGAGATATAAGGTTGACCAGACTCTGTTTTCACCCAGACAGCCATATCACCTGTATCATATCGAATCATTGGCATAGCATAATTGAACAAATCGGTTAACACGAGACGGCCTAACTCTCCATTGCCAACATGTTCATTGGAATCTACTCTTAATACTTCAAAATAATAGCTTGCCCAATTGAGGGACAATTTATTTGGGTTACTAAGAGTTTGTTGGGCCAATATCCCGTTTTCTTGATTGGAATAGCGCTCAAATACTTTACAATTAAAAAATTTTCCAAGTGTTTCTTTTTCTTCATCTTTAATGCTTTCCGCGATAGAAATAATAGTATTGATGTTCTTAAATTCCGGTACTTTCTCTAAACCTTTTAAATAACTACTAAACTCTTCAAAGAAAGAAGGGTAACCAATTATATTTTTACCATGTTTATATTTATTAATTACTTTAATCAACTCCTGCATATCCTTACTTTTGGAGTCCATTACGTTGTGTGCATAAATATTTTGCAGCCTATTGGTCAACCAACTTTTTCGATTTTTATAATCCCATAATTTTAAATAAAAAAGTTTTTCTCCTAAAGTACATCCTGCCAATTCTAAAAAATAAATTGCATCGGCGGTATTTCGGCTACGTTTAGTATCATCCTGTAAAATAGTAAAAGGAATCCCTGTAGAACCACTACTAGTTGCCTTATATAACTTAGTCTCTTGAAATTTGGATGATTTAAAATCCTGATAATTATTTAGAATTACATTCTTATTTATTACAGGAAAATCTTGTAAAGAATTATATCCACTATTAGACTTATAAAAAGCAGTAGTCTTGACCGCATGCTCTAATAACTTGGATAGGTTTTGCGCTCTTACATCAACAGATTGATGATTTAAGGGATTATTCAATAAATTCTGTATTTCTAAATAATGTTGTTTAATTGGTCCACCCTTGAGCTGATCCAAAATCCAAAAAATATCTCCCCTAAGTCTACTAAACGATAGCATAAACTCCTTTTTTCATCCAATGATACAAATAGATGAACAAAGATTCTAGGTTAGTAGTCACAATCCTAAATAAATGTTTAAAATTCTGTTTTAACCGAAAAAACTATTAGCCTGTTGTTAAGATAAGAACCTAATCGTCATAAAATAAGACGGTGATTCTCCATTCGATGCTTTTACCGCATTAACAATGGGCAATATAAATCCAAGGATTCCTACTCCTATTAATCCCAGTAAACCCAAGCCCAAAAGAAGGATGGCAGGAATGCTGATGATGATGTAAAGTATCAGACTAATTTGAAAATTTATAATGGCTTTTCCGTGCTCGTTCATTCCTTCGACTTTATCTTTGGATGACAACCAAAT
>TARA_R110002012_G_scaffold63999_2_pt1 | contig 11184 bp, 10 predicted proteins | sample TARA_R110002012 | Tara Oceans TARA_R110002012 (sample SAMEA4396515) | marine metagenome | biome: Westerlies Biome; feature: [DCM] deep chlorophyll maximum layer (ENVO:01000326); material: water (ENVO:00002006), including particulate matter (ENVO:01000060) such as... | depth 40 m
TGCACCGCTGCGTTTGCTGGTAGAGCTTGTGCTAGCGCCAGAACGAGAGCGCGACGATGCACTGGACTTGGTCTTGCTGCCAGCTCCATCATTGTTACTCGTTTTCGTACTGCTATCTGCATCCGGCTCAGCATCAGCTCGGGACGTCGACGAGGTAGCAGCACTCCCTGCTTGGCGCAGCATATCCAGCATCATTTGCTGATACGTACCGAAGTTGGCTAGCCCTTGAGACAGTCCTTGCTGCATCATAGGTTGCTGCATCATAGGTTGCTGCAGAAAAGGCCGCATCAGGCTCATAGGATCGTAGCCTTCTACCCCCGATTCCATCTGACGCTGGATATTCTCAAGCAGGTTTTTCTGGAAAGCTTCCACGTCGGGAAGCCCCAGAGATTGGCGAAATTCATCCGGAGTAAGATCAAACTCGACGTTAATCTTCATAGGCGGCTCCTGCTTGTTTTTGCTTTGTTTTGTTTGAGTGTAGCAGTCATACGCCAACACACCTCACCTTATACGACTAACGCTGTGCTAAGCGTGGTGTATCAACGTTGACATCGCCGTTTTGACCCCGCTGGCGAAGCCAGTGATCCAGCAGCGTAATCGCCATCATCGCCTCGGCAATGGGCGTTGCACGAATACCTACGCAGGGGTCGTGTCGCCCTTTCGTGATCACCTCGACAGGCTGTCCGTGAATATCGATAGAGCGGCCTGGCGTCGTGATGCTGGATGTCGGCTTCAGTGCCAACCGCGCAACGATGGGCTGACCGCTGGAAATACCGCCTAATACGCCACCTGCGTGGTTAGAGAGAAAGCCTTCAGGCGTCATCTCATCACGATGCTCGCTGCCACGTTGGGCGATACTGCCGAACCCCGCCCCGATCTCTATGCCTTTTACTGCATTAATACTCATCAAACCATGCGCCAGATCAGCATCCAGGCGATCGAAGACCGGCTCGCCCAACCCTACCGGCACCCCCTCGGCAATCACGGTAATTTCAGCGCCGACCGAGTCCTGATCACGACGCAACTGATCCATATAGGCTTCCAGTTCGGCTACACGTGCCGGGTCGGGGCAGAAAAAGGCATTTTGGCCAACCGCTTCCCACTCTTTAAAATCAATCTTGATTGGCCCTAGCTGGCTCATATAGCCACGAATTTGCACGCCCTGTGCAGCCAAGTACTTTTTGGCAATGGCACCAGCAGCCACCCGCATGGCCGTTTCACGGGCACTGGAGCGGCCCCCGCCGCGATAGTCACGATGACCATACTTGTGGTGGTAGGTGTAATCCGCATGGGCGGGCCGAAACTGCTCTTTGATTTTTGAGTAATCATTGGAGCGTTGGTCGGTATTCTCTATTAACAGACCGATGGAGGTGCCGGTGGTCTTACCTTCGAACACACCCGACAGAATACGCACCTGATCAGGCTCTTTACGCTGTGTGGTATGGCGTGAGCTGCCAGGGCGCCGGCGATCCAGATCATGCTGAAGATCCGCTTCAGTTAACGGCAGCCCTGGAGGACACCCATCGATGATGGCGCCAAGTGCAGGGCCGTGGCTCTCACCGAAAGTGGTGACGGTAAATAATTTGCCAAACGTATTGCCGGACATGGCGATTAGTTCCTCACACGAAAGACGCCGCATGGGCGTCGAGTTCAGCGGCGCTCAAGGCAAACACGCCCTGGCCGCCACGCTCAAATTCAAGCCACAAGAAAGGTACGTCGGGAAACGCTGCTTCCACATGGCGGTCAGAGTTGCCGACTTCTACGATCAGCCAGCCGTCATCGGTTAAGTGTTCCCGCGCTTCACGCAAAATACGACGCACAATGTCCAACCCATCGCTACCGGCGCCCAAGGCTAATGATGGCTCATGACGGAATTCAGCAGGCATCGTCGCCAAATCACGGGCATCGACATAGGGCGGGTTGGAAACAATCAGATCGAAACGCTGTCTTTCCAAGCCATTGAACACATCCGACTCAATCACGCGTACGCGGTCGCCTACATCGTGACGGGTAATATTCTGGCGTGCTACGGCTAACGCCTCTTGGCTGATATCGGCAAGTACCACTTCGCAGGTGGGTAAATAGAGTGCCGTGGCAATGCCGATACAGCCTGAACCCGTACATAAATCCAGCATAGTGGCAGGGGGTTCTTCGGGAAACCATGCCGCGAACCCGTCTTCGATGAGTTCGGCGATCGGCGAGCGCGGAATCAGCACACGTTCATCAACGCTAAACGGGTGACCGGCAAAAAAGCTCTCCCCCAATAAATAGGGCAATGGGCGACGGGTGGTAATACGCTCTCGCGCCAAGCCAATGATGCGCTGACGCTCGACAGGCAACAGCCGCGCCTCTAATACGCTGGGGTCAATATTCCACGGCAAGTGCAGCGCGCCCAAGCACAGCGCCACCGCCTCATCCCAGGCAGACTCTGTGCCATGGCCGTAATGCAGTCCTGCTAGATAAAACTCGCTGGACACCCAGCGGAGATAATCACGCAGGGTAAAAAGTTCACCCACCAGCGCCGACTCCGGCAGGGTGAGCGTTGAGAAAGTGGTCTCTGCGTTCAAGTGGGTAGTCAAAGCGACTCCTGATTAACGGTAGCCATGGATACAGCCGGTATAGCGTGATCGCTACGACGAATAAAAGATTGTACCTTTCACGTCGCCCGGTTCACAGCAACGCTCATCTCGCTATACTGTGCGACATTGATTGTTGCCTTTTTCTATCACCCGAGCCTGTTATGACGCGACGCCGCCACCTGCCCAATGATGACGATATTAATGCCTTCCGCGATGCATTAAAGGCGGCAGGCGTGCGCCGTATCGCCACCAACCAGGCCGACCCTGGCAAGCCTAAACGCGATGGAAAGGCGCATGAAGCTAGGCGTAACGCGGCGGTAGAAAATAATGCTGCCCAAACCAGCGGGCGCACCTCGGATGGCCGGGTGGAAGCCGTGCGCCCTTCCGAGTACTTAGAATTCAGTCTACCCGATTTGCCGTGGCGCTCGTTTAGCCAGTTAAAGCGTGGTCAAACGGCGTGGCAAGCGGGGCTTGATCTCCATGGTTATACGCTGGAAGAGGCTCGAGCAGAGCTTGAGAGCTTTCTCCGCGATTCGGCTGGCCAAGGACTGCGCTGCGTATTGGTAGTGCACGGCAAAGCGTGGGGAACCACGTCCGATTTTCCCGTGCTCAAAAGCCATACCAACGCGTGGTTACGCGAATGGCCTGGCGTATTGGCGTTCTGCTCAGCAATTGATATCGATGGCGGTACCGGCGCGGTGTATATTCTGCTGCGCAAGCGGGGGCAATAAAGGTTACTCGCCATCAACGTTATTCGGCCGCATCCGACGCGATACTGGGCATGCGCCGTTCCAGCGCTTCGTCCGCCAAATGCCGCCCCAGGCGAATCAACTCTTTACCGCGGTGAAACTCATAGGTGCTACAGACGGTTTTGGGTATTTCAATCAGTACATCGGGGGGGTAACCCGCCACTTTATATTTGGCCAATGCCGCCTGGGTAATATCAAACGACTCTAAAATCATATCGAGCTTACTCCACTCGCGTTTACCGCGTGCTTCGATAGCCTCTTCCGGCGCGCCGTCTTCGTCTTCTTCGCTGGCTCCTAGCCCGCTCCACAGCTTTTGAGTAGCGGTACGCACGTCGCTCATCCATTTGCCCGTAGGTTGTGCTCGCTCAATGGCGTGTTGACTACTGCTATCGTCGGTTATCTTTTCTTTGGGCAGTAATGATTCCAGGCTCACCGGCAGCGGACTATGGGCAGTTACGTTAACAGCGACCACAAAATCGGCCTGATGAGCGGCTACCACCGGCATAATCGGCAGCGGATTGAGTAGCCCGCCGTCCACCAGAACTTGATCCCCCAAATGCACTGGGGTAATGATCCCCGGCACGGCAATGGAGGCGCGAATGGCTTGCAGCAACGGCCCACTTTGAAACCATACCTCACGTTGCCGAACCAGATCTGTTGCCACCGTGGTGATAGGGATAGGCAAATCCTCAATCAAAATATCACCGACCAGCGTTTCCAACTTGCTCATGACTTTGCTGGCGCGCATTGCCCCCATCGGGTTCCAGGTTACATCGACCAGTTTAAGCACATCCAGATAATCAAGCTCACACACCCAATCGCGATATTCAGTCAATTTGCCCGCGGCATAAATGCCGCCAATCAGCGCCCCCATCGAGCACCCTGACACGGCAATAATCTCAAATCCCCGCGCTTCGAGCGCTTCAATAACGCCAATGTGCGCATAGCCTCGTGCGCCGCCGCTGCCCAACACCAGCGCGACTTTATTTCCCCTGTCTTCCTGTCCCCATTGATTCATGCGGCCATCCTTTCCTAAACCTAACCGGTCTTACCCCAGTGAGTGTTAATGACGGCGGCGACGTTCGCCACCGCACGTGGTTCCAGATGCAGGTGATGCCCTCCGCTGAGCACATGACGGGTTAATGCTTTTAGCGCATTGCGCGCCTGTATGGCCCAGGCGCGCTCACCCAAGATCCCCTGCTCCCCTTCGATCAATAAGAGCGGGGCATTAATGTCTGCCAATAACGCGAGCACTTGGTCAGGGGTAAAACGCACCAGTGATGGCTTCAGCAAACGGCTGTCGGTGCGCATTTGTACCTTCCCATCAGCAGTAGGTTGAGTATTGCGCTCGACCAACGGGGCGGCTGTTATCGTATCGACAGGCGTAACACCACCCGCGACACGAGCGGCAATAGCGCTGTCGATATCACGGTAACACGGTGCGTTTGAAAGCGGACGGCGGTAAGCGGTTAACCCTTTACGCAGTTGACTGGCAGTCTCATTACTCGGCGTACTGAGCGCGCCTAGCCCATCAATCAAGGTTAACCGCTCAACGCGTTCGGGTAGTGAAGCGGCAAGCAAGCAGGCCACGGCGGCTCCCATGGAGTGAGCCAATAAGCTGCAGCGTTCAAGTTCCAGGGAAACCATGGCGTCGAGCACATCATGACAATAATCCCACAGCGCATAGTCACTGCCTTGCGGTGCGTGTGCCGAATGACCATGACCATGAAAGTCGAGGGCGACAATACGAATATCCAGCGCATCGACCAACAAGGGGGCTAAGCGCGAAAAACTGGCTGCATTATCCAGCCAGCCGTGTAACGCCAGCCAGGTAGGGGCATCAGAACGCCCCCAGCTCAGGGCCGCCAAGCGCCCCTGAGCAAGAGAAAGCGGCTGCGGCGCAACGAAGCGCCCCGCCACTGTGAGCGAAGATGGAGGCATAGACAACGATCCTGAAAAAACAGCTAACACTAGCATACAAAAAGCCCAGTCCTAAGACTGGCAAGATGACGATCAAGGCGACAAACGTTACCATGCCGGGCGTAAAGCTTGTGCCTTCCCATCTCCACACTCATTGGATGCCATCATGAAATCACGCCGCGATACTCGCGTCCGTAACCTGGTCTTTTTTGTTGCTGTTATTAGCGCTGTTGTGGTCGGTTTCTGGTTGGCCAAATAGACGATTCCCGCCTGGCAGAAACGGTTTAAGCCTCACCGATCAGGCCCAAACTCGCGGCTGGGGCTTGGCGCCGTAAACTCCGCGAGAGCGCATGGCCTATCACGCCGATCAATATCGCGCCGCCAACCGGAAGGAAAATCCATAATCCCAGGTGAAACCGCGGAGTGAGGTCCAGCAAATATAGGTATAGCGCCGCCGTGGTCAGCTCCGCCAGCACCGCGCCCATCAAGCCACTAGCAAAGCCCAAGAGCGCGTATTCAGCACCCTGCACCCTTGAAATCATTCGGCTGCCTGCGCCAAACACACGCAGCAAGCCACTTTCGTGGGCACGCACAGGGCGGCTTGCCGTTAATGCTGCATAGAGCACGCTCACTCCCGCTAACAGCACCAACGCGAGCACTAATTCAACCGCCCGGGTGACCTGAGCGAGGACATCTCTTACCTGACCTAAAATGGCATCCACGTTTAGCAAGGACACGCCTGGAAAGTCGCTTATCAGTTCACTGATAAGCCCCTGCTCCGCTTCGGGCAGGTGGAAGGCCGTGATGTAGCTATGTCCAAACTGCTCCAATACGCCCGGCGGGAAAATAACAAAGAAATTAGGTTGAAAACTGTCCCAGTTCAGGCTGCGCAGGCTGGTAATTTGCGTAGTAATCTCGTCGCTACCGACCGAGAACGTCATTTCCTCACCCACGCTTAACCCTAGCCTTTCAGCCAGACCCGCCTCCATGGAGATCGGCACCGCTGGTGGCTGTTGAGGGGACGATTGAGGCGTTGCTTCGACAGCACTCATCCAGCCTGCGCTGTCATTACGCTCTTCACGGCCTAACTGAGCGGGTGTGAACCACTCTCCGGCCACTACTTCATTACCCTCTGGCACCTCGGCCTGCCAGGTAAGGTTGAGCTCTCTTCGCAGTGAGTTATCGCCGCGTGCATCGGCTGGAACGGCCTCTTGGGGTGCTTGGCCATTGATCGCGATAACACGGCCACGCACCATCGGGTATAGCGTGCTCTGGGTCTCTACTCGCGGGGCTACTGCGGCCTCAAAAGGGTCACGTTCAGAAGGCTGAATATTAATCGCGAAATAGTTGGGAGTATTCGCTGGCAACTGCTCTTGCCACGTGCTTAACAAGTCGCCACGCACCAATACAATCATTGCCATCGCGAAGAATGTCACCGAAAACGCTACTAATTGGCCAAGCCCTGCTTGGCGTCGCCGGGCGAGTTGGCGCCCCCCTAATCGAAGCGCCTGAGACCATTCGCCATGGCTAGAAATACGCTGTACGCCCCGCAATATCGCAGTCAGTAATAGCGTGCTGATCATCCACAGCACCCCGAGCAGCAGCGCACCACCCGCTAACAGAGCGCTAGCTAACGGCAAGCTTCCCGAATAGAGCCAAAGCAACCCTCCAAATACGATACTGGCCACACCCACCACCAGCCAGGCAGAGGGAGGCAGTGGATCTAACTCTCGACGTAGAACTTTTAGCGCACTCACCCGCTTAATACGCAGCAGTGTAGGCCCGGCAAACCCGACCAATACGGCAAGCGCAGTGAACACGCCTAACCCCAGCGGTAGCAGCCCAGGCGGCGGAAGCGTCATAGGTAGGAAGTTCACCAACAACCAGATCAGAACCGCTTGACCAATCAGGCCAAGTAGCGCTCCCAAGACCGCGGCAACCAGCGCCAAGCCCGTTAACTGAAGGGTAAATATGCTCACTAGCTGGCGTTGACTGGCGCCGAAGCAACGCAGCAGAGCGGCGGTATCCAGGTGGCGTTCCACATAGCGGCGGGTGGACATTGCCACCGCCACGCCTGCCAGCAATACCGCTGCCAAGCCGGCTAACCCCAGGTAGCTTTCAGCCCGCTGTAAGGCGTTACCAAGCTGAGGGCGATCCACACGCACATCACGCACTTCAACACCTTCATGGCGAAGTTCATCAAGTACTCCTTGTACTTGCTCTAGCGCCGCGGGCGGGCCTGCGGCGAGAATTTCAAACTCAATTCGCGAGCCCTCTTGTACCAGTCCCGTGGACTCAACATCCGCCGTATTGATCATTAAGCGCGGATTGAAATTACCAAAGCCAGCAGACTGATCGGCTTCGCGCTCAATAATCCCCGACACTACCAATTCAGTTTGACCGACCTGTACGCGGTCGCCAAGCGTAATGCCAACCAATTCCACCAAGCGCGGATCAGCCCATGCTTCGCCTGGCGGTGGGCCGGAGGCAATTTGCTCAGCGCCATCGCCAAAGTCTACGTAGGACATGCCATAGTGAGGATAAACATCGTCAACGGCTTTCAAGCTCGCCGGCTGAAAACGTCCGTCACGACTAATCATCGACACCAGATCCACTTGGTCACTCAGCACAAAGCCAGCATTTTCAAGCTGGGCTCGTAGCTCAGCAGAAAAGGGGGTACGCTGCTCTAGCACAAGATCCCCGCCCAGCATCTGGCCAGCTTGACGCTCCAGACCGCGCTCTAAACGATCCAGAAAAAAGGCGATCATGGTAGACGCCGCCACGGCCAATACCAGGGCAATAAAAAGCGCACGGACATCGGCAGCACGCAGGTCTCGTTTGAGGCTGCGCATTGCTAAACGCCAGTTCATATCGCTCATTGGCTTCCCTCGTCGTTGAAGGCAGCGGTCGGCTCAAAGGGCTCCAGGCGCCCTTGATCTAAGCGCAGGCAGCGGTCACAGCGCTTGGCCAAGGCATGATCATGGGTCACCAGGATAAGAGTAGTACCCGCCTCGCGATTCAGGCTGAACAATAAATCAATGATTTGCGCGCCAGTATCAGGATCCAGATTGCCCGTGGGCTCATCGGCAAATACCAGTTCAGGCTCTGTCACAAACGCACGCGCAACCGCTACCCGCTGCTGCTCGCCTCCGGAAAGCTGTTTGGGTAAGTGATCCATTCGTTCACCAAGCCCTACCCGTTCTAACCAGTGGGTCGCGGTGTGTGCTTCTCCTGCCCTAGGTGACAGTTCAAGCGGCAGCATGACGTTTTCAAGCGCGCTCAAGGTGGGCAATAGTTGAAAGTTTTGAAACACAAACCCGACGCGGCCTGCGCGCAGTGAGGCACGTCCATCTTCATCCAACCGGCTGAGTGCGCTACCAAAGAGCATGAGCTCACCGTCGCTTGGCGTATCAAGCCCGGCGAGCAGGCCCAGCAAGGTAGATTTCCCAGCCCCGCTTTTACCTAAAATCGCGACGCTTTCACCGGCGACTACGCTCAGCGACAGGTCGTGTAAGATAGTGAGCGAGCGCTCTCCACTCACCACTTTTTTAGACAGCCGGTCAGCATGTAGCACGACGTGACCAGCAGTACCGTGCACTCGCTTATTCATCCCCTGAGGAACATCAGAGATAGTTTGGTTGTCGGTTAAAGCCTGACGTTCACCGTGAGATGACTCGCTTGATGGTGATTGATCATTAGACGCACTGGCAGTTTTATCTGAGGAGTAAGGCATGAAGCGTGACATCCCTATAACATTGCATGAACTAAACCGCATGGTAACCGGATGGCTGGTAGTGCTGATAGCCATCTTTGCCTCTTCGTCTATTAACGCAGCGTCTGATGATCCTGAATCAGTCAATCCACGCCAGGAGCCCACCTTACTGGTGATGGGCGATAGTTTAAGTGCCGCCTATGGTATTGAGCGTGAAGAGGGTTGGGTAAGCCTCTTGGCCGAGCGCTTAGAGGGCGATGCACAAGTTGTTAACGCCAGTATTAGCGGCGAAACAACGTCAGGTGGATTACAACGCTTCGCTGATATTCTCCGACAGCAACAGCCGGATATTGTTCTTCTGCAACTGGGCGGTAATGACGGTTTACGCGGCTTGGCGCCTGCTCAAATGCAGACAAACCTAGCCAGTATGATTGAACAAAGCCAGCAGGCTGACGCTAAAGTGCTGTTATTGGGAATCGATATACCACCCAACTATGGTCAAGCGTACCGGGACGCCTTTACCGGCGTTTTCTACACGCTGGCAGAAAAGTATGACGTGCCGCTGGTGCCTTTCTTACTTGAGGATATCGCGTTAGACACCACGCTTATGCAGAGTGATGGCATCCACCCGACTGCTGATGCTCAACCGACGATACTCGCCAATGTGTGGCCCGCTCTAGAACCATTATTAGAAACCACCCAACAGGCTGCCATGGAATAGGACAATCTCATCTTTTTTGGCTGAGATAAGTAGCACTTAAACACGGCAGCTTGTAGTCTTGAGGCCTATTTGTCGGTTATTAACGGCGTCATATGCCTGCACTGTCTGAATTCCGCCCCCCTACCTTTTCGCGCCGACAGTTCCTAGCAACTGTCAGCGCGCTATGCCTTGGTGTCGGGCTAGGCATTCACCCAACGCCTGCATCCGCTTTCGATCCGCAGCGCTTACGCCAGAGTATGCAGCAGTTGTATGGCCAGCCCGGTCTGGCTGTCTTAGAGGAGTGGTTTGCACTACTGCAACAGCTGCAACTGCAGGACGTACAATCGCAATTGCGCGGCGTTAACGACTTTTTTAATCGCCGTATCCGCTGGGTGGACGATGTGACCGTGTGGGGACAAGAAGATTACTGGGCCACCCCGTTAGAAGCGATGGGTAAAGGCCAGGGAGACTGTGAAGACTACTCCATAGCCAAATACATTACGCTTAAGCAGTTAGGCATTGCTAGCCAATACCTGCGCATGATTTATGTGCGTGCACGCCTTGGGCGCAGCCAAATTACGCAAGCCCACATGGTACTCGGCTATTACTCGACGCCCAATGCTGAACCGTTAGTGCTGGACAATATAATACCGTCAATCACCCCTGCTTCTCAGCGCCCTGATCTTGATCCTCTATTTAGTTTTAATAGTGAAGGGCTTTGGGCTGGCGGTTCAACGGAATCCCGCGCCGATCCGTTAGCTCGGCTATCACGCTGGCGCAGCGTTATTGAACGCATGCAAACCCAGGGTTTCATTTAAGAGGAATTGGCACGATGTCACTAATTAAACAACTTTGGATTGCCATTATCGCCCTGTTGCTGCTTTCGTTCGTGGGTAGTCTGACCATTAGTATCACCACTAGCCGCGACTATATTGAGCAAGAAGTGCGTATTAAAAATGAAGACAACGCCACCGCGTTAGCTCTTTCGATGAGCCAACTGGATAAAGATCTAGTGACTCTGGAGTTATTAATAGCGGCGCAGTTTGACACCGGCTATTACCGCCAAATCATCTTGCGTGATATGGAAGACCGCGTGCTCATTGAGCGCACAGCACCTGAGTATAACGGGGAGGTCCCCGACTGGTTCCGCCACCTGATTGAATTCGATGTCCCCAGCGGCATCGCAACGATACAAGACGGCTGGCGTCAGTACGGCACACTGGAGCTAGAGAGCCAACATAGCTTTGCCTATGCCTCGCTATGGCGGAGTATGCTGGAACTAGCCGCCTGGTTTTTACTGGCAGGAGCCATCAGCTTAGCCATTGCCACCCTGGTCGTTCGCGGCATTAAACATCCTCTTTCCAGAGTAGTCGCACAAGCTCAGGATATTAGCGCGCGGCGCTTCACCACTATTAAAGAACCCAGGACTCTGGAATTACGCCAAGTCACCCAGGCAATGAATATTCTGTCTGCCAACGTGCATCAAATGCTCAGCCATGAAAGCCATAAGTTAGACGAGTTACG
>TARA_R110002012_G_scaffold44361_2_pt1 | contig 11175 bp, 2 predicted proteins | sample TARA_R110002012 | Tara Oceans TARA_R110002012 (sample SAMEA4396515) | marine metagenome | biome: Westerlies Biome; feature: [DCM] deep chlorophyll maximum layer (ENVO:01000326); material: water (ENVO:00002006), including particulate matter (ENVO:01000060) such as... | depth 40 m
AGTCGAGTCTAGTGAGATGTTGCTTCCATCTACAACCAGGGTTCCATCAATGTCGGTGTTGTCTAAGTTAGCCGTGCCGTCCACATCAATGCTGCCGGAAATGTCTACATCTCCAACGACATCTAGCTCGCTACCAGGCGTTTCCGTTCCGATGCCAACCTTGTTACTGTGGACAACCAGGTTTGAGTCTGCGCCAGATCGAATATGAATCTTTGCGCCGGTAGTATTAGCCCTACCAATACGAACTGAGTCGACGCCGTCGTCACCAATGTACATGGCATTGGTTGCACGAACGCGCAATGAGCCCGTTGTTTTTATGTGAGACGTTGTGCTGCCCGAAGGCACCATCTCCATGTCGCCAGTAACCTTGGTGTTCTTGGTCGTTGGGCTAAGTGTTAAGTCGCCAGCGCTTGTGCTAATCTCCGTAGCCTGCTGGAACTCAAAGGTGCCGTCTGCCTGTACGTGCTCAAGAGCTTTAGCTCTAGTTAACCCAGCACCTGAAATATCTCTTACACCCATGACTAACTCCTTATCTTACTGAGGTTCCCCAGGATTCTACCGAGAACGTGCTGGCTGTAACGCTAACAGTGCCGCTTGTTGCACCACCTTTTTTAACCTCTACCACCATGTACTTGTATGGCGCCTGAACTTGATTGCCAGACACAAGTATAGCGTCTGTGTTTGTGTCACCGTCGTAGCGTGCAACCTCTACAAACCCAGCGGCATCATCAGTTGCGCTTGCGTAAAAAACGACTTTGTCGCTGGTAGCCGTGCCATCGTTAACTCTAGTCCCCTGCGTCAAGACCATAAACCTGTGGTGCATGTCTTGTCCATTATACCCAAGAGGTCTAGCGGTAGCATGAATAACAGCGGCTGAGTCCCATGGCCCGCCCGATACAGAAAACGCTGGGAGGTCAAACATCGGAAAAAGCTGTGACGTTGTCACTGAAGTGCCCGATGTAATCGAGCCCTTGACCCTCGATGATTTAGTAATTGCCATTACGCTTTCCTCGTTTCTTCGTTTGCGCAGTGGCCTGGTCGCCTTTAGCAGACACCATTTTACGAAGTTTTTCAACCTCTGTTTTTAAGTCTTCAACCTCAGCCTTTAATAGCTCAATGGAGCACTCGCTTGATTCAAGCACTTGGCCAAGGTGCGCCAGTATTCGTTTAGCGGACGTAGAGCGCCCAAAATGCTTGTGGTAAATATTGTTTACAGTGCCAGCGCCGACACCGCGCAGTAGGTCTAGTTTCATCTTATATCCTTACTTAAGTAGTTTCCTTAGCCTGTTCAATTCGTCGACCTTTTGTCGCTTTTTGAAATTCTCTTTATTCTCTTTCTCTTGGTTCCTTACATTTAACGCCGCTGCCTCTGTTTTCAAAAGCCTCTGACCTTCAGGGCCCTGGTACTTAAGCGCTGGCTCTGCGCCTTCACGCAAAGCCCTAACCCGCAATTGCTTTGCAAGCTTTAGCGCTCTCCACATTTGCGGAGTCGAGCCTTCCCTCTCTGCTTGCGACTCCATTGTTACTATCACCTGATCTATTCGCTTTAACACCGCAGCACGCTCATATCGCATCTTTTGCGAAGGTATTACGTTCTTACCTAATCTTGCCTCTATCATGTCTAAACGTTTTACTTGTGACTGTAAACTTCGCAACAAAGCTGCTGACTCACCAAAAGTTCTTTTGCGCACACTATCTTGTAAAAACGGATCTCGCTCGATAACACGTGAACCAATCATCGCCCCAGCTACAGCGCTTAACACGCCCTGTGTAGGCTTGTCTGCACCAGTTGGGTAGGGCTCATCGAACCAAGCTGCCGCCAACGCATTCCACCTCGGACCACCGCTTTGCATAGCCGCAGACTTCAATGACCTGGCCCAATCCATTGGGTCTCGGCCATACCGTGATTGTATGTCGTTCATTTGACCGTAGTCTGTCTTAGCGTCCCAAAGATTTAACCCAAACTCTAATGGGTTAACCTGTATACTTCCGTAAGATATCTCCGTAACCGTGTTAATTAAATTATTAAACCAACCCCTGGCGTGACCGCCGTCCGGCTGACCATCGGCGCCCCAAAGCGACCCATGGCCAGTTAGCGCTAAAAACAACTGAAATACCGGGTTGTTAAAGGCGTTAACCTCAAAACGATCTGCCGACATTACATTGAAGCCACCCTCGTCAAGCCAACCAAACGGGTACCTAGATGTAGACATCCTTCTGTAGCCAGGTAACTCCTTCCACTCTTCGTAGGTTTCCGGGTCCGAAAGCATTGTCGCCATCACCATTTCATTAGCTAGGCCTAACGCACGGGCTCTTTCTGGGTGCTCCAACATGAACCTGGTCATGATTTGGTACATCTTGGTCTCGTACACACCAAAAGAGTTTTTCAGTGAATACATCCTCTCCCAGTCCGCCACTTGCCCATAGTCTGGCCAATGCTTAAAAAGAGTCTCCTTAAGCTTTAGGCCACGAAGCCCCTTAACCTCGTATAAGTACTTTAGGTACGCATACTTAAAGGCTTCATCTGTGTGATTGAAAACGTTTTTGCCAGCACGCAAAAAGCGATTGTCTGGAGATATAGACTCCAGGGGCAGCGGAGCAAGCGCCTCCCTTGCCTCCCTCGTAGCCCTGCCCACCTTCGTGTTAAGCATTCGCTTTACTATGCCCTGCTTAGACGTCCCCGTAAGCTTTGCGTCCGATGCACCAGCCCCGGCAGCCTTCATAAGGTCTCCGCCGTCCAATCGACCGGACGTGTACATTGAGCGTGTCGATATAGCCAGGTCTTGCGCCACAAACATAGCAGCGTTAACAGCTTTCTCACCTTCGACCAGATCGTCGACATAGTCGTCCATGCGGTTCTTAATGCTAGAAAGCCATTTATCTATGCCTACGTTCAGCCTCGTGTAGTCTTTAAAGCCTATTTCGCTTAAAAGCCCAGACTGCACCAAGCCGAGCGAGCTAACCTCGTCCATGAAGGCGCCTTTAGCTCCAGGTGGACGCTTTCCGTTTCTGTAAAACGTCCAGTATTCGCTAAGCCCGCTCCACCAGTGTTTTGACATAATAGCCTCAGGCGTCAGGCTAAAGGTCAACATTGTGTTTGCTTGAATGTTTCTAGAGGCAGGCCCCAGCGCCGAAAGCATCAGCTTGCGTATCTTAAACACCTTTGTGAGTGGGTGGTTGTGTACTGCGTTAGCAACGTCGTAAACAGCCTCTAGGCCCAAAACCGCCCCGGCAGCAACCTTGTCCCACACAGTGCTAGGAACACCAAGCTCGGCATTTTCTTTTAACACCTGCCTAGCCCATGCGTGCTGGAACCTGTCTTCCAGACCCATAATCGCAGCATCGGTCCTGCGTATAAACATTTTGTCGGCACTTTTAGCTAAGTCGCCAAAGATGTAATGAAGGTCTGTGCTTTCAAGCTTCTGGCTGTTTTTAGCCTGATGCTCCTCTACGGCCTTAAATCGCGCACGCATTCTGCGCAAGGATCGCTTATCTTCCTCGCTTACTTTCTTTAGCGGCGTTTTCTCATACACGTCAGCAGCGGCTGCCTTAATGTCATCGGCCAACTCTCCTGGTATTGTCCCCATGTCAGTAGGGGTCTTCATTACACCCATGTCCTCAAGGTTCAAACGAGCCCACTCAGCAGACATGCCAGGAGCAATATAGTCACCACTTACATTTACCGCTCCAGCCTTAATCCGACCATCAGCCAGCAACTGCTTAAACGCTCGAGCCCTGTGCATGTTATGCCGCAACTCCACACGAGCAAAAAGTGCCGCCTCGTACGGGTTAAGCTCGGCCATAACACCCTTTCTGCGTGCCTGGGCATCCATAAGCTCTTTATAGGACCTGTCTCTTAACACAGACTTTTTAGAAATAGATTTATCTAAATAGTCCGCCACACTTGCGCCACGCAGGTACTTATCAAAGGTTCCCTGGTACACCCTTGTCCAGTGCGTCAGCATGTTTCTTGTGCCAGCAGTAGACTTTTCCAGCCCCATTATATTGATGTGCTCTGCCCAGTCGAGCGCTAACCCTGCCTGCACATCCGCAAGTGTGCCCTGCAAGGTTTCTGCAAGATAAGCAAGCTTTTGGGGTAAGTAGTTTCTAGGATTAAAAAACAGCTTTCCGCTAGGGCCAGAAAAAAGCTGCGCGTCTTTCATTATAGCCCGCGTGAACATGGTCCTGTAGAAACTGTTTGCGTGATCTACAGCCACTATCGACGACAACACACCTAGTGGGCTCATCTGTGGAGCACCATCAGCCGCAATATCTACTAACCCAACCTTTTCCCAAGCCTTCAGTATATCTGGGCGAGAGCTTAGTATTTCCGGCAACTCGCCATTCTTTAACCAGCTAACCCACGCTAGACGCTGTTCGTATGTTAGCGCCATCATTGAGCCCTGCACAGCGCCCAGCGGGTTATTCCGCAACCGCTCGAGGTTAGCCTCTTCAGTTATGCGCAGCGTGGCCTCCATCTCACGGGTAAGCTTGCTATCCGGGGTCTGCGCATACTTACCAGGGGACTTTCCAACGAGAACCGCCTGGTCCCTGCTTTGACCCATCTCATCAGACAAAGCCTTAATAACACGCCTTAAATGCTTAACGTCTTGACCAGCGTTGCCTACAATCCTACCTATGGCCGAGTCCCTAAAGTCGTAGGCGTAAAGCATGACGTCTTTCTTTTTCGCCACAACCTGCTTGTCAGGCGCCAGGCCCATGTCCTCAATGGCCTTAAGGGTTGATGCAGCATCCCCCGCATCAAAAGACTTTAAAGCAGCGTTAAGGTCTGCATCCATAAGCGGCGAACCGTCTGCCCTGTAAATAGCGTGTATGAACCTGTCTTTCCTTACTACCGGCTTTAAGCCCTTGCCGACAAAGTCTTCGGTAGTTTTTATTATTAAATCTTCATCAAACAAAGACTTAATGCCTGCAAGAAGCTTGCTAGATGTAACCGCGATTGTTGGCCTTAAGCCAGCGGCTCGCGCAACATCCACAAAAGCCAGCCCATCTGAGTCCATGACCGTAAAGGGACCTCTAACATCACCGCCTGTCCCAACCTTCGGTGGCGCAATTTCGGACTCTAGGTACTTAAGAGCCTTATCCATTTCTTTATTTGAAACAGCAAACAGGCCACGCTTCCCGTCAGAAACTAGTTGAAGTATTTTTTGAGTTAAGTCGGACAAGCCTCCCGCCGTAACAGGACCAGGCCCACGCACGCGCAGCGCGTCGAGAGAAGTGTTAAACACATACTCGCCCGCCTCACTGAGCACCCAGCGCTTGCCGTTTCTTCTCACAAACCCAAGATCATGCAAGTCAAACCCAACGACCTGCCCGCCCCTTACCGCTGTTTTGGTTTCGCCCGTAACTGTTTCATATCGCAGCGTTTCACCAAGATCGCCCGTTACCCGACCTGGCCGCCTAGACTCATCAGGCAAGCCCTTGCGCCTATCCCTAAACCTTTCAAGCGCAACCTCAGTGTAATCAGCCCTATGCGAAACAGCGGACTGCCTTTTCTTTTTCTTAACGGCCACCTTTGCTCTCGCCACATCGACGACAAAATCGAGGTACTCTCCTGGCGAACCGAACCGCACCTCTCCCGTGGGGCCGTGAAACTTGTTACCGTTTATTATTTTCTCGTTGTCTGGTGTCCACTCGCCCAGAACCCTTTTCTCGTCTATTAGGATGGTTGAGCGACCCTCCTTGCTCTGAATGCTGACTGGGGCCTTTTGTTTGTCTTTAATTTGCCCGAACTCTACATCGGCATAAACATCCCTAACAACAATAGAGGCGTCGTCTACTATTTTAGTGTCCTCCAGCCTCGGCAACTCCCCGCCCGGCCCGCTTACCCTGCTAACTACACCAGCACCCTCGCCAGCGCTTACTTCGACTTCAGCAGTACGCAGGTACAACATTACAGGATTGGCGCCACCATCCATCATGTCGTCCAGGTGCCCCTTTGAGCCAATCTCATTGAGGACGTCTATCGCCCAGTCCATCATATTAGAGGACTCCATGGCTTGGATAAAGTCTTCCTCTAAAACATGTACCGTAGTTCGCTTTCCGTTTATCCTCTTGGTTATACCATAAAGCCTGGTCCTTCGTGCCGCAGGGCTATCCGACAGCCGGGTGTCAGAGCGCGACATCTCCTGATAAACAAGCCGTAAAACCTTTTCGCCTAGCTCCGTCTGCTCTTCTTTTAGCTTTAGGAGCTTCTTACTTGCATTGCCTTTTTTGTCCACAAGGCCAAGGTCTTCTAAATTAACATAATTGCCGTCACCGACATCCACCGTGTATGCGTCTGCGTCAACGCTTTTCCCCTGCCACAGGTCATCTAGCACACTCGAAAACTCTTCGTAGTTTTCAGTAATGTACTTCTCTACATCGTTCCTGCTTACGCGAAGCTTTTTGTTGCTTGACTTTAATGTAATCAAAGCAGTTCCGTGTGCGCCAAAAGCCTCTTCAGCAGCCTCCTCAGTAGTGTGCCTAAGTATTGTCCGTATGTTAGGCAAGCGACTGCCATCCAGCAGCCTTCTGCCGACGGCCTCCATAGCCTTGGTCATTTGAGTGTGCGTCTTTATGGTGGTGAGGTGCACGTCCTTCTCACCCTCTGTCAGCTTTACTCTCAGGTCAGTGCCCGCATAGCTGTCTCTATTCATAAAGTAGCTTGCTACCATACCGAACCGCGAACCTGATGCAGCGTTGTTGACAGCTATCTGTGCGCTACGATTAACAATCGGACCCATAATGGGGACATTGTGGTCCAGAAATTTCAAAGTGTTAGCTAGGACTACCAGGCTAGACGTGTACCTCGTCGATAAGTCGTCATCCGTCAACCCCATTGCTCTACGAACTGTTGCGCCATCAGCCCTTAACTGCTCAACAAATGACACAAACCTGTGTGGTATCGAGCGTATCGAAACCCACTCAGCGGGGCTGTCTAGCGAGCGAAGCTCTGAGTTGGTGTGCCCAAAGGGCGTCAGCGCATCCCCGTCTCGCTGCCAAGCCTTTGCAAGCGTTGGCACTCCTGTGTCTTTAGTCTCCACAATTTTTGCAATAGGGACAGCCTGCCCCCCTACATCGAGCGTTGGAAGCTCAAGCGCCCCAAGCATTTCTGGCTCGAAAAGAGCGATCTCGTCGGTGCTTAAGATGTCTTGAGGGCGTGTTCCCACAGGGCGTGTTCTGAGTTTTTGCCTAGCCCTTGCCTGCAACTGGTCAATGCGCCTGACGCGCTGGTATGTTGCCGCACCAGGAACCTTCACCTTACCTAAAAGAGACCACCCTCCGGCTACATCTAAAAAGGCACCAAACGGGTCTTGCTTCACATATCCCTTAAACTTGTCCCAGTCACTAAATGTGTCTACGTAGAAAAGGGCCACTTCTTTTAAAGCTGCTGGCGTAGTGACAAACAGCTTGCGATGGGCCTCCTCAAGCTGCTCTTGGCTTAAGTCCTTTATTGCAGAGTTGAGTGAGTTTTCCGTCATCATAAGCCGCGTTGCGGTTTTAATGTCGATAAGCGGCTTACCCTGCTCGTCAGTTTTAATTTGCCAATGAAATGAACCGTCCGGCCTTTCTATTGTGTCGATGTACTTAGCTCTTGCCTCCCCATTTGGGGCCCACTCGCCTGCACTTAAGCTGTTCAGGTAGGATAACGCAAAGATCGGGGCCGTTGCTATTTGTGCTGTAAGCTCCAGCCCTTCTTTTACGAGAGCATATGTCCCTCGAACCATGTTGTTTACCGAATGCGGTAGGTGGACTTTAAGTATGTCTAGCACCCCGCTGGTGCTCTTGTTTTCTATTAAATCGATAAAGTCGTCGTACAAGAGGTCTGCTTCGACGAACCTAGTCGTGGCGTTAACTACAGCCTGAAAGTTTCTTGCTCTATAATGCGGCGTCTCATCGTGCCCATAGGCCTGTGCAGTAGCGCCTATGCGTGAGATAACCTCGCCCGCCTGTTGTGCAACCGTTAGATCTATAAGGCCTGGCGTCGGTGTTACTGCGGTCGAACCCCGCCTAGCCATGTCGGCAGACACCGGAAGATTCGCAACAAGCGTTGTGCCCAGGTTAGGGTCATTGCGCCCCAGCATCTCGTAAGCGTTGTAGCCTATTAGCCGCTTGCTTCGACCACCCTCAATATAGCCCTTTGTGCTAGCCTTTAAAAACTCTAACGCCTTTCTGTCAAGAGGTATCCTGCGTTGCTTTTTGAAGTTCACCCATCGCTCGCTGGGGTCTGCCATCATAAACATCTCTAATGGCACTAGCTCCGAGTGACGCAGGAACTCAATTAGGTTGCTTTGCTGCGCTACCTGGCTGGTTTGTATTTTAGCGCGAAACCCTGTCCTGGCTTCTTGTGGCAAAAAGCCTTCCATTATTATCTGTTTGTATTTGGCTTCCCACTTAAACCTATTGGCCTCCCATCGCTTCATTGCTTGCTCGGGCGTCAGGGTTCTGTCTTCTCGCTTTTCTACCCACTTTATGTATGCGTGCAACTGGTTGCTGCCATAACTAGTAGGCTGCAACCGAGCATATGCGTACTGGAGCGTGTCTATAAGCTCTTTTTTTAAGAGGCCTTGCTCTGTCTGTGGGTTCTTTATTGTTTCGTTTGTGATGTCATAGATGGCCTGAACCATCGGCAGCCCAACTTCAAAATCCATCACGTAAGGCACTTTAAACATAGCTGTGTCAGCTATTTGATGTTGTGCTAAATTTTTTGGGAAAAGCCGCTTATGGCCAAGCATCTCATCTGCCAGGATTTCAACAACCACTGGCTTGGGTGCCTGCTGTACATCGAACAGCGCCTTTTGTCGGTCCATCGCCAAGTCGACTGAGGACTGTGAATTAAAAAACGCAAACTCACGGGCCTCCTCGCCCATCAACACTTTGCCGCCGTTGTCTTTAAAGGACTCATAAGAATCAAGAAAAGACGGGTCATCAATGCCAGTTGGGTCATATACGACGTGCTCTGGTTTCCACAATTGCCTCCCTCTAAACAAGGAGTCCTCAAGGTTTTCAAAAGAAGTCGCGTAGTCTTGTATAGGCTCATCGCCCACTTCTCGGGCTGCGTAAAAGGACTCGGCTATAAGCTCTGCCGTAGACGCTGCTTTTGCGACGTTAGCTTGGTTAAGGATTTCGGCGATTTCTGGCTTTAGTTTCTTAAACGAGTTGTCAAAGCCGCCAGAGGCCTCGACAAGATTAGCCCGGTTTCTCAAGGCTAGCTCTAGAGGGCGGTCTGTCTCCATAAGAGCTTTTAAATCTTCTGCGTTGCTTATGGCTTTAAAAACCCCCGCCACAAGGCGCTTGTCTAGCTTTAGGTCCTTGACGGCGGTCGTTATGGTAAAGTCGTTTTTTAACAGCGTAATCGCTTCCTTAAAAATAGCCTCTTCCGTGTAGCCGTACCTTTCTGCTGTTTTTCTAAGCTCAGAAGGGGTGTCAATGGATGGATCCTCAGGCCCAGGCCCTAAACTAAGAAGCTCCTCTCGAAGAGCGTTGGTGTCTAGCTCGCTGGTCTCAATGGCCTTTACCTTGTCGTCTGCCAGGCTTACCCTGCCCAGCGGCGACCCGTCTTCTTGTTGGCGAAGCACGCTTTTTGAAAACTTAGCTAAAGACGCCCTTTCGCTGTCAAGAAGGCTTGGGCCATCGGCCAAGCTTTTTATAATGTGATCGTTAGATATTATAAAGCTGGGGTGCTTTTCTAAAAACGTCTTCCTGGTAAACGCTTTAAATATTTTTTCTACACGGTTGTTAGTTTGCTGCTCTGTTTCCGGCCCGACTGGGGCCATGTAGACTTTTGCTAACTCTGGGTCCACCCTGTAATCAATTGTGGCGTTACCATCTGGCCCAGTGCCGAAATACGCCCGTATAGATTCTTTTGGCGCAAACCCAAACTGCCTAGCACGAATAACGTCACCATTTGGAACAGCGCCGCTCCTGAGCAATTCAAAGTTTCTTAGCGCAAACGGAAGCTCCGTCAGCGCAACCTCTATTGTTGCCTGCTCTGAAACTGTAAAAGGCGTCCCCTTGGCGAGCGTCGGGTACTTTTGCGCTATTTCGCGGACCACGTTGACGTCGCCGCTAGAGGCCTCAATCTCCCGCATCATGTCGTTAAACTCTTTCTGCTTGCCTTCTGGCAGGACAGGAAGGTCTCTCGATAACAGGCGGGTTGTCTCTTTTCGCAACTCAGTCGGCTCGGGGAGGCCCTCTACGGGGCGCTGCTCGAGCGCTATCCTGTCGCGCTGCTCGTGCCAGCTTTTTGCGTGAAAAAACTCAGCATCACGCCGTGCGTTTAGCGCTGCAAGGCTTTGTCGGTTAGCGGCCAACTCTTCTTCTGTGTACTCACGGCCCTGCGCAATCTTTGCCTGCCTGTGGGCGTCTAGCAGTTGGTCTCTTTCAGCGTCCTGCGAATCTGTAACCGCAGCGTAAATTTCTCGAGATGTAGACCCTGGAGGCAACACTACACGAGGCTGGTCTTGTTGCTCGAAATAGGCCTTGTCCGCCTCTAAAGACGCAAGCTGTCCGGCCACCTCAGGATCGCCGCGCCTAACAGCCCTTTCTCGCTCTGCAAAATCTTGCCTTCGCGCTTCTTGCTGATCGAATCCAGAACCCAAGTCAACGCTATCTATTTGCGCTCCCTGATACGGACCTAAAACACCAACAAGCCTACGCTCTCTTTCATTGTATTCTTGCTCGTACGCCTTACCCCTCAACAAGCCACCTAAATCGCTTGGCTTAGGCGCAGCAAGGTGCTCCTCAAGTTGCCGCTCGTACTCTACGCGACGAGCCTCTCTCGAATCGCTCGCAAGGCGCTCTGGCACAGGCTGAACAGGGTAGCCTCGCTCAAAAAGACCTTGCCTTGTTGCCGCCACCCTTAGCGCTTCAGCACCCTCACGTGTTTCCGGTAGGGTCTCTGGCTGGCTAAATGTCGCGGCAGGGGCCCCCTCAGTAGCCGCTATAATATCTTTTTCGTCAGGCGCCGCTACACTATCATCATCAGAAAGCAGGCCCGCTTTCAACGCCCTTAATGAGGCAGCCTCGTTTTCGACGTCCTGCATTTCCTCTTCTGGAAACACGTCTGACCAGACCCTTCCCTCTTTAATAAGGGTTTCGGCGCTAATGTCAGCCTCTCTCGCCTTTTGCATAACAGCAGATATAAGCTCCTCAGGAGTCTCTAAGTACCTC
>TARA_R110002012_G_scaffold105387_8_pt1 | contig 11166 bp, 12 predicted proteins | sample TARA_R110002012 | Tara Oceans TARA_R110002012 (sample SAMEA4396515) | marine metagenome | biome: Westerlies Biome; feature: [DCM] deep chlorophyll maximum layer (ENVO:01000326); material: water (ENVO:00002006), including particulate matter (ENVO:01000060) such as... | depth 40 m
ATACCACCCTGATGATACAGTTGTAGCTAGTACTGTTCGTAATGAAAGGGGTGAAGATGTTTTACCTAATGGTAACTTACTCACAAACACAGCACAGTTTTTTGTGATACTTGAAACACCTACTCAAGATAATTTAAGTTACCAATATCAGCGTTGTTTAATTACAATGTCTAGCACACAGTTAAAGAAAGCTAGAAGGTGGGTAACACAAATGAATGGCTTAACAGCTATGAATTCTAAAGGTAGTTCTTATACTCTACCTATGATGTCGCACCGTTATATATTAACAACTGTTCAAGAGCAAAACGATAAAGGTAATTGGTTTGGTTGGGATATTGCTAAAGCAGACACCTTAGAACTAACAAAGGATTGGGATAAATCACTATTTCATGAAGCTGTAGCATTTGCTAAATCTTGCAAAGCAGGAGAAGTAAAAGTTAAGGAGCAAGAAGGTCAACCTGACCAAATGGAAGATGTAACTTCAAACAGCCCTATGTAATAGTAGAGTTCAATGATGAAGGTTGATCGTAATTAGTTCCTTCACATTGCCTGAGAGCCATAACTTTTTTTAGTCATTTTAGTTATGGCTCTCAACCTTTATGGAGATAAAATATGTCGTTAGCAAACGAATTTATGTTGACATTTTCAGGCAACCAAAGAGCTCACGGTATCTTTAGTATTGCTGAACAAAATGCAAATGGAAAAAGAGTGGGTGCTTATAAAATAATAAAGACACCACCTACAGAAGAACTATGGTCTAAACATTTAAAAGGTGAAGAAGGTTTAGGCATTATACCTATAAGAGATGATAACTGTTGTTGTTGGGGAGCTATTGATATTGATACATATAGTGTTGACCACAAGTCTCTTGTACAAAAACTTAAAAAAGAAAACATTCCAGGATTTGTAGCAAGAAGTAAATCAGGGGGTGCTCACATTTATTTTTTCTTTACACAACCAATTGAAGCTTACAAGGTACAGTCAAAACTTACAGAGTTAGCTTCTTCATTAGGACACGCTGAAGGTGAAATATTTCCCAAGCAAACTAAAATATTAGTAGATAGAGGTGATACTGGAAACAGTTTAAATATGCCATATTTTAAAGGAGTTAGAACAACTCGTATGGTATATGACTCTAACTCAAACCCTTTGTCTCCAGAAGATTTTATTAAATTAGTAAAAGAAAGTTTAATTACACCTACTAACTTTGATAACTTTAAAATAGGAAAAGTTGATGATACTAAATTAAAAGATGGACCTCCTTGCCTACAGACTTTATGTAATCAAGGTTTTGGAGAAGGCTCTAGAAACAATGCTTTATTTAACTTAGGTGTCTACGCTCGTAAATTTGATTCAGATAATTGGGAAAGTTTAGTACAAAGATATAATGTAGACCACCTTAAACCTCCCCTTTCACATAATGAAGTAGGAACAGTAATAAAACAATTACAGAAAAAAGATTACATATATAAATGTGATGACCAACCTATAAAACCTTTCTGCAATAAAAATATTTGTATTACTCGTAAGTTTGGTGTTGGACCAACTGGAGCACAAAACAATATGTCTAGTTTAACTAAAATAAATGGTGACCCACCTATATGGATATTAAACGTAGATGACCAAAGGTTGGAACTAAGTACAGATGGATTGGTTAGTCAAACAAGGTTTCAAAAAGATTGTGTAGCACAAATTAACAAACTCCCTGCGACAGTAAACCAAAGAGCGTGGCAAACACGAATACAGTTACTATTGGATAATTTAACTATTGTGGAAGTGCCTCCTGATGCTACAATAAAAGGTGAGTTTGAAGACTTGTTACATAGCTTTTGTAGTGAAAGAGCCAAAGGTTCTGAAAGGGAAGAGATACTACAAGGTGTAGCTGTTTGGCTTGAAAGCAGAGTTTATTTTCAAGTAAAAGATATAAAGAAACACTTGTCAGTAAATGACTTTAACCATTATTCTTCAAACAAGATAACTTTAAGGTTACAAGGACTGGAGGCAGAAAAAATGTTTTGGAGAGTAAAGGGAAAAGGTATTCACGTATGGTCTTTACCACAAGATTATTTTAAGTCAGAGGAAGAGGAACTTTCGTTACCTGACCTTCCTGCTCAAGACAATGTACTATGAATATAGTAGTAGGACCTCCAGGGACTGGCAAAACAACTCGTTTGCTAGAACTTGTAGAGTCTTACTTAGAATCAGGTATTTCACCAGATAAAATAGGATACTTTGCTTTTACAAGAAGAGCCGCGAACGAAGCGATTGATAGAGCTTGTATTAAATTTAGAATAAACAAAAAAGAACTACCCTTTTTTCGCACTCTACACAGTTTAGCCTTTATGCAAATAGGTATCAATCGTAGCCAAATACTTACAGCAGATAAATTTGCAGAACTTTCAGATTGGTTAAAAGTAAAGTTTTTTACTTCTTATGAGCAAATAGAACAAGGACCATTTAAAGACTTTGGTTATGGTGATAAACATTTAGAATTAATAAACATAGCTAGGATTATGAAGCAACCATTAAGAGGTGTCTATAATGTTTCTACAGTACCTTTAAAAACAGATTGGTCAAAGGTAGATTATGTAGACAGAGGTTTACGCAAATGGAAAGATGCTTTTCACTTATATGATTATACAGATATGTTAGAAGTTTTTTGTGAAAGAAAGCTAGCCCCTAAATTAGAAGTAGTGTTTATTGATGAAGCCCAAGACCTTTCACCGTTGCAATGGGAAATGGTTAGAATTTTAGAACAAAATTGTAAAACAATATATGTAGCAGGAGATGATGACCAAGCTATATTTAGGTATGCAGGAGCAGACGTAGACTATTTTATAAACTTAGAAGGCACAGTTACTACTTTAGATCAAAGTTATAGAATACCTTTTTTGCACCACGAAGTAAGTCAAAGAGTTATTGGAACAGTAGTAGGCAGAAGACCTAAAGACTTTAAGCCTAGAGATAGTAAAGGTAGTATATTTTGGCATAGACATTCAGAAGAAGTAGATTTGTCTAATGGCGATTGGTTGCTGTTAAGTAGAACAAGTAAAGGAGCAAAACAAATAGAGGAAGAAGTAAGACGCAGAGGACATTTATATAATTATAATGGTAGTCGTTCTATTGATAACAAAGTTTTAGATTCAGTTAGGTTGTGGGAAAAATTAAGACAAGGTGCTTCCATTACAGCAGACGAAGTTAGGATTGTTTACAAACAGATGTTGTTAGGTAGTCAGGTTGAGTATGGTCACAAAAGTTTTAGCAAGGTAGAAGAAGATAAATTATATTCTATGCAAGATTTAAAAGACTTTCATGGATTGCTTCACAGTCTTCCGTGGGACGAAGGGTTAGGAAAAATATCTGAAACAGATAAACGTTACATAAAAGCTTGTTTGCGAAAAGGTGAATCTTTAACAACTGAACCTAGAATACGAATCTCTACTATTCATTCTGCAAAAGGTGCTCAAGCTACTAATGTTATGATGTTAACAGACACTATGCGTAGGTCTTATTCTATGTGGCGTAAGATTTCTAATGAACATTATGATGAAGCGAGGGTTTTTTACGTTGGGCTGACTCGAGCAAAGGAAAATTTACACTTGATACACCCAATGTTCTCTAGAGGTTATTCCATTCCTGCTTAGTTTTGGTAGGTACAAACACACACAGCCACTTGTTTCTACCCCTCTGAGGGGCTTTATACGGAGCCGTTTTTTAGGTCAGACAACAAAAAATGGTCATTTGAAGTAATTTGTGTGGTAAGCCAAAATATCAAGTGGTATTATATAAAAATAAACTAAAAACCCACAGAAAGGGGGCTATATGTCAGACGATACTATGTCAGACGTTGCCGATGTTCAAGCACAAATGCAAAAAACATTCGGTAGTGGTAGCGAAACACATTTTCGCTATGTAAATAAAGAAAACTTGCGTAGACTAAATAACCAAGCTATTGAAAATAATTTAAACCGTTCTATTGAACCTAACTTTGTTGAAAAAATTACAGAAAAGTTTGATGACGGTCGCGAGGTTAAATACGCAATTACAAATAAAATACTACACAACGACAAAGAGTGGCGTTGTTGGTTTCCCGTTTTAGTAGACGGTAACTTGTTAGATGTTTACTTAGATATTTCACTTGTTGAGTATGAAGCTTTACCAACAGTTGAAATGATTACCACCCAACCAAATCTTAACTCATAGAAAGGAGATATTTTATGGCTCATATGGTTGAAACAATGGCTTATGCAGGGAAAGTTCCTTGGCACGGTCTAGGTGAAAAAGTTGAAGACAACTTAACACCTGAAGAAATGCTTGTGAAAGCAAAACTTGATTGGTCAGTTAGTAAACGACCAATGTATTATGCAGACAAACCTAATACTTGGGACTTAAACGACCCAAGAGGTGAAGCAAAAATGCTTCGTGCTAGTGAGCACTATGCAGTAGTTCGCGACACAGACAACAGAGTGTTGTCACATTGTGGTGAAGGTTTTGTACCTTTTCAAAACCACGAAACTATGTCGTTTTTCAAAAAGTTTACTGAGGCAGGACATATGTCAATGGATACAGCAGGAAGCCTCAGTAATGGTGAACGTATTTGGGGTCTAGCTAAAATTAAAAAAGGCTTTAAGCTTGCAGGAGGCGATTACATAGAGGGCTACTTACTTATGGCTAACAGTCACAAAGTAGGTTCAGCTATGACTATGATGTTTACACCTATTCGTGTTGTTTGTAATAACACTATCACGTTAGCCCTAAACCAAGAAGGTATGACTGGTAAGTTTCGTGTGCTACACTTGCAAATGTTTGATGAAGAAATTATGCGTTCAGCAGAACAAGCATTAGGCATTAGTGGTGAACAAATGAAGCAGTTTAACGAACAAGCTGAGTTTCTTGCTAGCAAAAAAGCTACTGAGCAAAAAGTAAATACATTTATTGCTGAGTTGTTCCAGAAAAACTTATTGGTTGAGCGTGCCAAGCACAACAATCCAAAAGAGTTACCACCACTTAGCGATGAGTTTGCTAAAAATGCAACTGCTGTAAAGGAAGCTATTGAAACTTCTCCAGGAAGTAACTTAGCTTCTTCTAAAGGTACTTGGTGGGGAGCTTTAAATGGTGTGACATATGTTATGGATCACGCTAAAAAAGCTAAAACTCGAGACCACGCACTTACTTCTGCTTGGTTTGGTAGTTCTGCTGTTACAAAAAGAACAGCCCTTAAAAAAGCACTTGAATACGCTGAAGTAGCTTAGTAATATTGCCCTCACAACATAGGTTGTGAGGGCTTTTAGAGCATTTAATTATTGTGTTGAAATTTTCCCTATAATAAAATAATATATTAATAGCCTTTCAGAAAGGGAGGTATATGGCACATCTAAAATTAGTTGTAGATAATACAAACTACACACCGACTATAATAATAAGACCTTACCATAAAATAATTACAGTTGACCCAGAAGTCAACCCTTATCGTAAAGGCTCTAAAAGACATGAAAATTATATAATAATAAAAAATTCATATAATGTAGGGTCAGCAATAAGAGGTATGAGGTTACTTGGTAAAGGTGGGTCAATGATTGACATACGAAATGCTTACAATAATAATTATATTAAATTAATAGAAAGTGAGTAATATGAAAGAACTTACAGAGCGTGAAAAACGTAATTTAGATCTTCCTTGGAGTGAAGACTGGATTAAAACTTTAACAAAACTAAACCTTCCAGAGCATAATAATCCTGGAACACCTTTTACTCAAACTAAACTATTTTGGTATTGGATTACAGAACGTCATAATATGTATAGATTGCGTAAGTTAGGAAAGCAACCACCTTGGACTTATGACCCTATTTTAAGAGATTATAAGTTTACTAACCCCTTTAGAGAAAATGATAGAGTAACTGTTTGGATGAGAAACTGGACAAAATTACACGATAACCGTCCTTTGGGTGAAATACTATTTAATTGTTGTTTGTTCAGAATGATAGGAACATCAGAGTTTGCTGAGGAACACGGTTGGGTTTCAGATGAGTTTATACCTGAGCATACTAAATATATTATAGAAAAACGTATGGCAGAAGGTTTACGAACCTTTACTGGAGCGTATATAATAACTAATCAAGGCATTAAAAAGCCAAAGGCAGAAGTTGTTGTAGATGAGTTTCTCATACCCATATGGAATAGGAAAGAAGATTTGGCGGAGATATCCCAAAAAACGCAGTCGTTGGAAGAAACTCACAAAGCGATGGGTGGATTTAGGGGTTGGGGAGGGGGAGGTTTTATGTCATACGAAGTCGTTACCGACCTCAACTACACGACTGTATTGGGCAAGGCGAAAGACCGTTATACTTGGGCAAATGCAGGACCAGGAGCAAAAAGAGGTTTAAACCGAATGACTAATCAAACGGTTAAAAAAGCTATGTCTCAACCTATCGCAAATAAATTAATGCAAATGTTGTTAGCAGAAATAAAACAACTAAATGAAAAAAGTCCTCCAACCTTTGCGAAAGTAGACCCTGATGCTTTAGATATGCGAACTGTTGAACACAGCCTTTGCGAGTTTGATAAATATATGAGAGTTAAAAAAGGTGAAGGTACACCACGCAGTAAGTTCAGTGGTAAAAAATATGACGAAGTTCGTGAAGCAGTAGTAGGAGCAGTAGCATGATACCAATATTTATACCTACTCGTGGAAGACTGTTAAACCAAGTAACTTGGGAAAGCATTGGTGATGAAGGTAGAGAGTGGGCAAACTTAGTTTGTCCTGAGGAAGAAGTAAAGTCGCATGAATCTCTTGGCAGAAGCACCATAAGTCGTGGAGACATACAAGGTATAAACAATGTACGAAATTTTATTGTTGAGTATGCCCATAACAAAGGAATAGAAAAAATTATTATACTTGATGATGACCTTATATTTGGCACTAGATTGCACCATAGTTCTCCTAGTTTAAGAAAAACTAAACAAATAGAAATGGTAGTGCTTTGGGAACAAATGGAAGACTTGTTAGAAAAATTTGTTCATGTTGGAGTTAGCCCTCGTCAAATGAATGACAAACATTTTCCACATAGAAAAAAGTTTTGTATGCGACAAAACGCTGTACACGGTATCAAACCAAGTGTGCTAATAAATGAAGAAATATATTATAACGAAGTTGATCTTATGGAAGATTACTATGTTACATTAAGGTTGTTTGAACAAGGCTTTCCTAATGCTGTAATTGTAGATTGGACTTGGGATCAAAGAGGTGCTTCAGGTGCTAAAGGAGGGTGCAGTAATTACAGAACTCCTAAACTACAAGAAGAAGCTTCTCGTAAGTTAGCTTCACTGTTCCCTAAATATGTAAAGGCTTTACAAAAAGAAACTAAGACTGGTTGGGAAGGTATGAAAACTCGTTGGGATGTAAGAGTTCAATGGCGAAAATGTGCTAAAGATAATGGGGCTATGGAAATAGCTGAGTATATTAGTTCTGTAGAAAACTTAGGTGTATAAAACTATGACAGTCAATAACAACTATCAAGATGCTCCCAATGCCATACAAATAGAATTAGCAGAAGGTTGTAATCTAGCTTGTTCTTTTTGTGGTATACAGTCTATAAGAAACAACGGTGCTTCCGGACCAGAAAATATTCACGGTAAAGCTTCTAGTCCTTATAAGTTTTTGTCTGTAAAAACTATGCAAACTATTACTGATCAACTTAAAAAAGCACAATGGTCACCTCGTATAGAATTTGCAATGCACGGTGAACCAACTATGCACCCTTTTTATCACGAAGTAATAGCACACTTTAGAAAAGAGTTACCTAGAGCTTCGCTTATGATGACAAGTAATGGTGGTGGTTTATTAAAATCTCCAGGAATAGTAGAAAATGTAAATAAGCTTATGGAAAACGGTTTAAATGTATTGTTTTTAGATAACTATGATAGAATAAAAATAGTAGATAAAATACAAGCCAAGTATTCTGGACCATATCCCGTGCTTCAATATCCTGCTAACAAAAAAGGTAATCCACATAGACGTAGAAAACCTAATGAAAAAGATATTGTAGTAGGAGTTGATTTAACCATAGCTACTGACGGTACACACTCACAAGTAAGCAACCACGCAGGAAACGCTTTTCCACTAAATAAAAAAGCTGAAGGAAAACGCTGTGCAAAGCCCTTTCGTGAAATGAGTATAAGGTGGGATGGAAACATTGCTATATGTTGTAATGATTGGGTAGGAGAATATAAGTGTGGCAACATTATGGAACAACCTCTTGATGAAATATGGCAAAACGAAGCGTTTTATTCTGCAAGGCAAAAACTCTATTATGGAATGAGAGATTTTGGACCATGTAGAGGTTGTGATAATACAACATTAAGAAATGGTTTATTGCCAGACCGTATGGGTAAACAAGTTCTTCCTGGACCAGATGAGTTTACTGATGCTAATATTAAAAAAGCACTTGATGGTGAACCTTACACACCTAGAGTCAAGAAAGTATTTGATTTTATTTAAGCCTTCACGACGGCTTTTTTGTTGTTTTTGGTATATGCGTAAGGCATTATAACTCAAGCCCATTGTAGGGCTTTTAAACCCACAGAAAGGGGGCAAGATATGTTATATAATAAACCCATGCAAGGTGTCAATACATTCGCAGTTAGGAATGTTAGCGAAGCTTTGTATGTAGTCAAACAAGCATTAGAGGAAGAGGGTGTATACGTTGATACTAGAAACGGTAAAGCGTTAGAGTTTCCTGAGCCTTGTGCAATTACTTACAACGAACCTTTAGAGCGTGTACTGTTTTATCCCGAGCGTGATGCTAATCCTATATTCCATTTTATGGAAAGCCTTTGGATGTTAGCAGGACGCAACGATGTAGACTGGATACAAAAATATAATAAAAGAATGAGTGAATATAGCGACGATGGTAAAATTCTCCAAGGAGCATATGGTCATCGTTGGCGATATCATTTTAATGATGTTTATAAGAACTATCCAGATGAAAAACTGGAACAAGCAAAGTATAATAAAACTGGAAAGTGGGCTCATTTATTTTCTACTCCCTTTTTTCCTGATATGTGGATGCCTAATGACCAAATTGGTCATATTATACATAGATTAAGAACCTACCCCAACGATAGACGTTGTGTTCTCACTATGTGGGATCCTAAAACAGACTTAACAAGGGGGAACAATTCCAAAGATTTACCTTGCAATACTCATATTTATTTCAGTATTCGTAACAATAAATTAAATATGACTGTTTGTAATAGAAGTAATGATATGATATGGGGAGCATTAGGAGCTAATGCTGTTCATATGTCTTATTTGCTAGAGTACATAGCTTGGAAGGTAGATGTAGAAGTAGGAACTTATACACAGTTTACAAATAATTTACACGCTTATGTAGATACTTTAGATAAACTAAAAGGTATGTCACCAGACTATGATGCATATAGTGTTAGAAGTATGAAACCTTTGCCTATGGTTAGCACTAATGCAAACGAGCGTAATGATTTTGATAAAGAGTTAGCTTACTTTGTAGATTATTCTAATTATGGAATAGTAAATCAACCTGATTTATATGAACCATGGGATCCTGAAGTACAGAGTAGTTATAGGTGTGATTTTTTTAGAAGGTTAGCTTATCCTATGCAACAAACTTGGTTGTGGTGGAAACGTAAAGATCACAAAACAGCTTGGGAGTGGTCAGAAAAAATACAACCAGACGATTGGTGTGTGGCTGTACAAGAATGGTTAATGCGAAGAGGAGTTAAAGATGAAGGAAGAAACTGAAATAAAATTAGATTATGAAAAAGCTTATCATATACTAATGGAACATTTTGATAGTTTACCAGATGATGTAAAAGAAGATGTTCACGAAAAATTAAGTGAATTATCGTTATAAAAAGGAGGTTAAATATGAGTAATAAAGAAAGCATTAGAAACATAAAAATGAAAGCACTTCATGATAAAGAATACCAACAATTAGTAGAGCAAGGCGATATAGAACCTGATGATTACAGTCGCCAAATAAATATGGTTCTACAAGTATCTAACGAAGATGTAGAAGGTTTGCACGAGTCTGAGCAAAACTACGGTGACAGTTGGAAACAGCGTGGAGGTGTTGGTGCTTTTATGATGTTAGCTCGTAAATGGGATAGGCTAGAAAAACAAGTAAAAGAACATAACTATGATGTGTTTGCTTCAGCTTTGTCTGATAAACGTGATGAAGGTATTATTGATGATATACGGGATTTGCGTAGGTATTTGTTTTTAGTTGAGTCAGAGATAAGGCTACAAAAAAACGAGCATCCCATATATGGAAAAAAGTAAACTAGACGAACCTATCAAAGCTGTGTGTAGTCATTGTGGTAATGAACGCATGACTACTTTCCGTTCTCTAAAGAACAAATGGCTTATTTGTTCTTGCAAACAACCCATGACAATAAAAACAGAAAGAGAAAAAGAAGATGCAATTTCCACTTTTCACCCCACCGATTGAATGGGTAATGCCCGATGAATATCCTGATATTAGTTCAGCAAGAGAAGTAGCCATTGACCTTGAAACTTGTGATCCTAACTTAAAATCAAAAGGTAGTGGTTGGGCAAGAGGCGATGGTTATGTAATAGGTTTCGCTGTAGCTATAGAAGGTAAAGCTTGGTACTTTCCCATACGACATGAAAACGGTAGTAACCTAGATGCAAAGGTAACTATCGGATGGATTAAAGAAATATGTAGTATAGAACGTGATTATATTATGCACAATGCTCTTTACGATTTAGGTTGGCTTTGGCACGAAGGTATTGAAGTAAAAGGTCGTGTTATTGATACGATGGTTGTAGGAGCATTGCTTGATGAAAACCGTTGGTCTTATGCACTCAATGCTCTAGGTAGAGATTATTTAAATCAACGCAAGAATGAAAAAGACTTACAAGAAGCTTCTTTGAGTTTTGGTGTAGATGCAAAAAGCGAAATGTATAAGCTTCCTGCTCATTTTGTAGGAGCATATGCAGAACAAGATGCTAGCTTAACTCTAAACTTATGGAATCATTTTAAAGGTTTAATTATAAAAGAAGATATAGGTGATATATTTGACCTTGAAACCAAAGTTCTACAAGTTGTATTTGCTATGCGAAAACAAGGAGTTAGAGTAGATTTAGAAAAAGCCGAGCGTATAAA
>TARA_R110002012_G_scaffold30896_2_pt1 | contig 11155 bp, 9 predicted proteins | sample TARA_R110002012 | Tara Oceans TARA_R110002012 (sample SAMEA4396515) | marine metagenome | biome: Westerlies Biome; feature: [DCM] deep chlorophyll maximum layer (ENVO:01000326); material: water (ENVO:00002006), including particulate matter (ENVO:01000060) such as... | depth 40 m
TTAAATTTGCTTCTGAATCACTATATTCAGGATCAATAAGTTTTCGTTGTTGTATAAACATTTCTTCTTGGATCAACTCGGTTGTACCTTCAGTTGCTGCTCCTCTTACATACCCCAAACCAGCTCCTGTTGCTATAGTTCTTAACACCCCACCAAATTCTGCTGCAGATTTTGCAGTTTTTGCTGCTGCTGCTTTTCCAGCAAATAATTTAAAATAAGGAGCTAACATCATGTTTTCTCCAATTAAACCAACTATAGCTTGAGGTATACCTAAGCCATATGCTATTTTGGCTTCTTTTGCAGTAAGCTCGTACCCTGCGTCTTTAAATTCATTTAAAGCTTGAGCAGAACCTGCAACATATTCTTGTGCTCCAGATCCTCCCCAAAACCCATAAGTAAGGGGGGCTTGAGTACGACCGCCTACTGCCATTAAATTTTGAGGCGTAGCTTTTTTGCTTGCGGCTTTTAGTGTTGCATATGCTCTATCTATAACTGCTTGTTCTGTTTTATCTAAAGATTCGTTAGCTATGTGTTTTTTTAGTATTTTTTCAAATGCTTCTTGAGTAACTTTTTTAGTAGTAGCGGTTACAATTCCTCTTCCCATTAACTGCAATCCTGCTCCCGTTAGACCACTACTTATACTTGCAACTGCTCTTGGAGCAAACTCTCCTCCGCCTTTAACAGCCTGTTGAAAAAAACCTTCCCAAGTTGGAGCTTCTAGAAATTCTTCAAATGCAGGCATAGCTTCTCGCAACGTTGCTGCATTTCTTTCATAACGTCTAGCTTGACCTAAATTTATATCTGCTTGTTCTTGATCTCCACTAATTAAATTAAACATCCCACGAAAAGTTCGCATTTCGCCTGATATGCTTTGCCCTGAAGCTTTAACGGAGTTACTCCAAATATCTCCTAAGCTTTTTATAGGAGCTACTTCTGTAGAAATACCTTGGGCTGCTCCATATGCTGCATCGTTTACTTCTCTATTGCTTTTAAATTTTAGAGCCTGAAAAAAAGGATCACTAGGTTGATTATTATCTACAGGAGCGGGGGTAGAAGTATTTGTTGTATTTGTTGTTGGGGCTGTTTGTACAGCACTATTTACAGCTGGAGTTCCTTCATAAGAATTTGCAAAAAAAGACTGCATTGGGGAAGACGTACTTATAGGAGTAACATTTGTAGGAGTAGGATCAACGCTCGTAGGGGTATCAGTACCTCCCATTGCAGATAAAGAATCAGAAAACTTTTTAGCTCTAGTTGGAGTTTGTGTTGTAGCCCATTCTGAGTCTAAAACTTCTTTAGAAGCCCCAGAAAAATCTCCTTGTTGCATAAGTTTCCAAGTTTTATCAAAAGCTTTATTATTTACTGAAATGTCATTCCAGCTTTCACCTAACTGGTAGTTAACTGAAGTAAGCCGTGCTACATCTACTGGTTTAGATAGCTCGTTGTTTTGTTTAATTGCTGCTCCATAGCTTTTTTGTATATCTTCTTCAAACCAACTATCTATTTGATCTTTAGGTACTTTAGATCCCGGAGGGTATTTTTTTAACTCTTCGTCAGATAGAAAATGACCATACCCCGCTGAGTAACCTTCTGAGTCAGGATAAACGTCATCTCTAAACCCTTCTTCCTTTTTTACTAGGTCTTTGACCGATTGAGGTACTTTAATAGCCACATTAATCTTTTTTACTATGTAAGGCGCGTTTTGAATTAGCTAAAGCAATGCTGTTGAAATATCCTTGCCCTAAAACTGACCCAAAAACAGATCTAGCTTCTGCTGCAGAAATACCTTCAGGGTAGTTTTGTCTTCCTGTAGCTGAATCAACTGGCACATATTCATCTATTTTATTTGGATCAGTTGTAAAGTTTCCTTTCTCATCAAGTGCCGCCATAGAGAATACAGTTTCCATAACTGCTTTCGGTACAGCACTATCCTCTACAAAAGGAATTGCCTCAACAAAGTTTGTCCACGCGCTTTTGTTATTTTGGTATAGATCTTGAAGAAGTACATTAGCTCCTAGATCAAAATCTTTTTTAAGTAAGTTGTAAGAGGCTGTTTCATTACTTCCCCACGTCTTAGATGGCAAAGAGTTCATCGCTGTACTAAGAGCCGAAAAATAAGGACGTGCCATGTCTACTTTTTGAGCTGAAGTAAGATCAGAATTTGTATCTGAATTAGGATTTATAATAAGATCATAGTAACCAGTTTCTTTAGCATCTAAATGTCCTCGATTAGCAAAAGGATTTATCTTAACTGTATTTATTAACTCTTTTTGACCATCTTCATGTTTTTTTACTTCTAAAAGATGGTTTCGTTCCCATTGATTATTATCAATTAAATCTTGTTGAGTATTTTGATTAAATTGTTGTATCTGCAAGTTGTTCTTTTCCAGGTTTAGCTCTAAGGTTTGTAAATTTATATCTAGTTGTGTATTTGCTCTCTCACCTCTTTCTATACTAAGTCTTAGTTCTTCCCCTGCAGTACTATACATACCAGTTTCTGCCAATAAGGGTGCAGCTTGAGCAAAAGCACTAAACATGTATGCTGACCTAGGATCGTCTTTAGGAAAAGTTGAGGAGATAGCAGCTAGTAAAGCTAACTGATTATCTGCTCTCATCCTTCTCATATCTCCACCTTGTTCAAGAAACTTTACTAACTCATTTTCTTTTTCGGCTGTTAGAGTTTTTAAATTATCTGCTGTATCTTTAAGGGCTTGCACTGTTTTAGCATCTACAAAACCTGGAACAGAATTTTTTATAGAATTAAAAAGACTTGTTGTTGTTATATTACTTACTCCAGCTGTAGCGTTGTTGGCTTTTTCAACAGCGTTAGTTAGATCTATATCGGTTGGATCTACAGCATCGTTTACAGCTGTAGGTACAGGTTTACCTAAAAACTTATTAGTGTTATTCATATTAGCTTCGCCGTAGTCAAAAGGGCTATCCTGCCAAGCTTTTAATTCATCTGGATTTTGTTGCAAGTAAGTTAAGAACTTTTCTTTGTTTTTAACAGAACCCATATTTTTATAAAAGCCTTCAACCTCTTTTATTGTAGACTCGAATTGTTCTATACTTTGTCCTCTACGGTCTGTTGGAGTAAGATTTAGCCCTTTGTATCTTTTTAATTCTTGCGCAAGTTTAGCTCGTGGGGATATAACTGCTTCTCCTGAATCATCTCTTTTAACATTCCATAAGTTATTTAATACTCTAGTATTTGTTTGTCTTCTGGTTTCTATTGCTTTATCACGAGTTGCACTATCTACACTAGCCCATTGCTCTAATGTTAGTTCTCCGGGTAGTGTTTTAGGGTCTGAATACTTGTTCATACGGGCATCATATTTTTTTGCAGGTCTAAATATTTCAGATTTTAATTCTTGTCCAAATAATAATGGGCTATTTGGATCGTTAGCATCTTCTCTAAATCCTGTACCTGGAGTTAAAGCAGGTACTTCTGTTGTATCGGTAGTTGTTGTATCGGTAGTTGTTGTATCGGTAGTTGTTGTATCGGTAGTCCCTATTAATTTTCCATCCTTATCAAACTTCTGCAAAGGTGCTGGAGCTGACATGTCTGTACCTGTACCGTCAGCTGCAGCTTGTTGAGCCATTGCTAAACTTGTTTGAGCAGTATTTACGTAATTTGCAGTATTTTGATTTGCAGCTAATTTTGATTCATATGCGTCTACTGCAGCTTTATACTGTGGTCCAAGTGCTGCTATATCTTGTCTTATAACGCTTTCAGCCGCTTTTCTCTGACTTGGAAGATCTATGTTGTCTATGGTAATGTTACTTAACCCCATTCGCCTCATAGTAGAGGAAGCCCCTGGGGTTCTGCTATACAAGTCCGCTATTTTAGTTTTAAATTCAGGGTTTAAAGCTGAAAAATAAGCTTGATCAAGTGCTTCAGTCGTAAGTGGGGGGAGCGTATTAGCATTTACTGCATCTGCTCCTCCTTGTTTATCTAAATCCGCTACACTTTGTCCACCTTCAGTTAGATTAGAAGAGTATGCAGTAACTCCTCCGTCTTCTCCAATTTTTGTAGTACGTACCTGCATATCTATAGCAGGTCCAAGGTCAGTGTCTACTATTTGGCTGTTTGTTTCATCTAATCGTTTTCCAGGTCCTAAAATATCAGGCATAACAGTACGATTAGCAAAATCAAGGGCCGCTTCTTTACCGAAAAGACTAAATACATTTCCCGGAGTAAGATAACCATCAGCTTGCATTAGATCTGTACTAGCTTGGTACTTTTTTTCATAGTCTACGTCTGGTTGTACAGAGCCATCTGCAACTCCTGTTTCATATTTGTTCCATTGTTGGTTTAGTTTAGTCATATATTCTTGACTAACCATTTCAGCTCTATCTAAAGCAGCAAAGCTTTTTTCGTCCTCAATTTTTTTACTCATATTAGCTAATTGAAAGTCGTTAGTTCTACCATCTGCTGCAGCTTTTAAGCCACTATTTACTGCTCCTGTAAGTGTTTTTAATAGACTCATGTTTGTACCTATATTAGACTAGCTAAAGTTTTACCTAAATTACCAAGAAACCCTATACTTTGGGTTTTATAAGCTGTTTTAGCATTGGAAAATGCCATATTACGTTGAGCTTGCAAACCAGCCGCGCTTGTTAGCCCTTGTGTAGAACTATTGTATACTCCTTGCCCAATATTAAAAAGACTACCTACTAACTGTTGGTTTATATCTTCTTGTGCCAAACGTGCATTATTTAAACCACCTGCTAAATTAAGTGCACCCCCACGCTGAGCGGACCTGCTTGCTTCCATACTTTCAGCCCCAGTTTGTTGATATCCGTACCTTTCTCTATTTCGTTTGGCTACTTCTTGTGCAATACGGCTTTGTGCAGTTACATCACCTTCTACTGAATCTATTAAAGAAGTATCGTTTCTTTCTCCTAACAATGCTGTTTCATAGTCCCTAAAATTACTAATGTATCGCTCATGCTGATCCTTTAACACACTAGATAGAGTAGCTTGAGGGTCAGAAACTTCAGGCAACTCGTCTGCTTGGTAGTTAGAATAACTATCACCATACTCTAATGCACCTAAAGATGTATTTCTAGGTTTAGTTACGTCTGCAGTAGTAGCTGCCATACGTTTGTTTTTACGCATTTCCGCTTTGTTTTTTCGGGGTCTATCTTGACCCATATTTTTTCGGTCTTCTGCTGTAAAAGAATCATCATCGTAATCGTTATATGCCATTATGTTTACTCTTTACCTTTAAAATATTGTGATGCTAGTTGAAACGACTTACCATCGGCATTGGGGTCGGAAAAACTACCACTTCCCCCCAATGGATTGTAGACTCTTCGCTTCATTTGTTCATTGTCTGCGTCATATTCCCAACTACCTGCTCTAGCAAAAGGGTTATTTGTTTGAGATACATTAGTAGCCATCTGACTACCTGCTGCCATTGCAGTATCCATAAGGGCTCCTCGTCTTGCTCTACGTATTGCCTGTTCGTTTTTTGTTTTATTTAAATCTTGTGCTGCTGCAATTCTAGAAGAAGCTCCTAGTGCTGTTCCTGTATTAGCTTCTTGCCCTCTAGCTGCGGCTAATACTCCGGCTTGTTCTTTTCTTTTATTACTTAAAGCTGTTGTACTAGCTCCTAATATATTAGAAACAGCTCCTCTAGCTATATTTGCACTTGCATTAATATTATCAACCACCGACATATCTAAGTTACCAGTTAAACCTTGCATAGAATCAGCTTGCGCTCTACCACGATACGTAGAAGCTACGTCTTTTTTAGCAGCTTTATCCCGCATTTCTTTTAATAGAGGGTCATATGCTTTTGCAAAATAATCAGAATCTGCTTTAGCTACAGCTGCTGCTGTTTTTTCTGCATCAGTTGGAGCATAGTCAGATGCTACTGGACCTCTAGTTTTACTTCCCATCTGGTTTTACCTCTCTTGTATATATTGTGGCTTCTTGTTCCCAACCACTTGTACTTAAATATCTACCTAAGTTAGAAACTGCAGACTGTGCTTCAATAGTCCTACACCCGCAGTACTTAGCTACCCCCTCGAACCAATCTATATGATCTAACCAATTATGTTTACCATGTGTATGTGTATAAGCAATCCATACTACCAGTACCTTTTCTTTTGAAAAAGGATCTTCTTGTACTGTAAGTACAACAAACCCTAAAGAAGAGGTAAACAACATGGATTTACCATTAGAACATTCAGAAAATACATCTTCAGGCATATAAGTTAGATGCGGATTTTCCTGCAATACAAACTCTATACCTGGTTTAATTGTATCCCAACAAGAACGTATGTCAGTAAACTCAGGTACTTCAAATTTTTTATGCAAAGGCACAACAGTAGCAGTCATTAGTAATCAAGCTCCATTCCGTATTTTTTATAACGCTTACGTTTAGTAAGTCCTACTCCTCTATATTTAACTAGTCTACGTACACCTAAGTCTCCTCCGCGTGCGCGTAGTTCTGCATCTGCAACTTGCTGGTTAAACAACCCTAGGTAATCTGCAGAAGCATAAATGTCACTCCATGCTCTAGAAGGCATACGTAAAAGTCTGTACAAAGTGCCATACAAAATGCCATCTCTGTAATCGTTAGAGAACAACGTACTAACTGTAGAAGCTGTTCTAGTTGGTTTAAGGGCCACGGACAATTGTATGGCATTTGACAAAGTGGCGTTAGGTACAGGTATTAACCAGAATTTATTAGCATCTTTTTGCAAATATACTTTAGGTATACTTGACCTATCTCTCCAATCTGGAAAATTAAGTTCTAAACTTCTAGGGCTAATAGGATCTAAATCTTCCCCATCATATATTGCCCATAAAATACTGTGTACTGAAGTTCCAGTAGGTTGATCAAAGTCATATTCATAAATACCTGAAGAAGTAGTTATTGGATCTAAATCCTGCACGTATGCTTTGCTTTTTTCACAAAATTCAATTGTTGCTGCTCGTAAATTAGACTTAACCAACGTCTCGGGGCATCCTGGAACGTAAGGTAAAATTTCTTTAACGAGGGAATCAAAAGTAGCCATTTGTTACGCTCCCGGAGGCATAGGTGTTTGTGGGACTGCGGAATTAGGTAAACCTATAGGATCTTGGTTTGGACTAAGTGCAAATTGTACTTTTGCTCCTGCACCAACACTTGCCATAAATACTTGATAATGTCCTCCTGCTCTTTGGGCATTACCTGCAAATTCTGCATCTTTCATAAAGCATCTATATAACACATAGTCTACTATAGCATTTCCGTATATATCATCTATGTAAATAGTAGCACTAGTATTAGCTAGATCTGTAGGGTTTCTAGAACAAACAATTTCTAAAAACGTACTAGTAGTAGAAGCTCCTGGGTACACATAAAACTTACGCGAATCATCTTCATCAAACATGTAGTGTTTTACAGTAGTAGTATGTGCGGCATCTCCAGTTACAGTCGGATCATGCCAATCAGGGTCTTGTGCATCTATTATGTCCATATCTACTAAAGTAACTGCACGTTTACCTGTTGCACTACCGCCTGCAGCAGACATATTACGTACTACTTTAATTAACCGCAGTGCAGTATCTGGAATAGACTGTTCTGTACCTACAACTAAGGCTACATTAGAATGATCTGCAGATGCTTCAGGTCTGAAGTTTACAATTTCTCGCTGTGCATCATTTATATAACGAAGAAGTTCAGCTTCAGGCCAACGTACATTTGTTGAATCTTGTAGCGCATCTTCTATACGCAAGATTAAATTTGCGCCTGTTAATGTACCTGCCATGTCTTACCTTCTAATAGTTATTCCTTATCCGCAACATCTACTTCTATAAAAGCTTCGTTTACGTCCGGAGTGTTAGGGTCATCTGCTTTGTAGTGACCAGTTTTAGTTCTTGCTCTAACTTTCTTCTTAGCTTTCTTTTTACTAACAGGTTTAGGTGCTACTACTTCTTTATCTTCTACTGCACCTTGTGCTAAAGCTTGGTAGCCAAGATCATCTCCAACTTCACGTACTTCGCCTGCATTTAAAAATATAGCGGCTCCCCAAGTTGTAGTGATATGTAAATCTTTATCTGCCTTAATCTTCATTCTAGTTTCCTTTTCTCTTTTGAGAAATTTAAAAATAAGGTGGTCTTATTCCATCTTCTAAATATTTCTTGAAGCCATTGGAACAGACCACCCATTTTATTACTACTTAGTATGCAACGTCTAAACGGATTATACCAAAGTCTTCATTCTGACCATGAATGTCAGAGTGATAAACTGGTTTTTTGAATCCGAAGATCTTACCAATAGAGATACCATTTTGGTTACCATAGTCGAAGATGTCTTCAACAATTTCAGGTGTACCGATATCAGCCATAGCAAGAGCTTGTGCTCCAACAAATAAACAAGCAGAACCATTAATGTTAGCGTCCGCTCCCCATTTGTAGCCGTTAGAACCTGCGTTACCTGATGCTCCAGAAGTTGCTCCAGAAGTATTAAATACATGTCGGAACTCATGGACCATCACACCGTCAACCATCAAACTTGAAGAACCAGAGAACAATTCGTTATTTGGTCCTCTAATCCCAGCGCTTCTAAGGTTAGATAAGAAGTCTGCGTCAGTTTTTAGGTCAGCCATTACTTGTGGAGTAACAAACAAGTGATAAACTTCTTCATTACCAGCTCCACGTAGACCACGTACATAACTGTCTTTTGCAAATGCCTTAAGGGCAAGAATACAGTCATAAGTAATTGTATCTGCGGCTGCTACAGCAGTAACGTCACCAGCTGACAAGCCATTAGTGGCATCCCAACGTCTGTGACGGTTTGTTGTAGGAGCAGATACATCACTAGCAAAAGCCAAGTTGCTAAGATTTTGTCCTGAATTTAGGACAGTTCTCAAAGCACCATTGTTCTTAAGTGAGTAGGCAACGCCTGACATAGTTAAGAAAGCTAGTTGGTCAATACGATCAGCCATTGCATATGCAAGTGCGTCACGTGAATGCTCACGGAAGTTAACAACTGATTTTTGATCAGCAAGACGACCCGCAAGTCGGTTTGCAAATCTTAATTGATCAAGTTGTGTAACAATATCGAATGCTCTTAATGATTCTTCATTACCTTCGAGGGTGTTGTCTCCAACGATACCATCGCCTGTCATATCGGCAAGAAGTGTAAGTACAGCTCTTGCTCCTTTTTCAGACTGAGTAAGTTCAGATATTCTCTGAACCATAGCGTTAGGTCCGCTACCAGCGAATTGATTAATGAAGGACATATTTCGAGCTACTCGCCAAAAATCACGTGACCAGATAGTAAGCTGTTCGCTAGTCAGTGATGCAAAGTTAGTATTTGCCATTTTTAATATCCTCAAAAAAAAGATTAATTTATAATTTAATCGACTTCTGGGGCGATATAACCCGTATACCCTGTATCGTTGGGATACGCTTTCGTATTTTAACGAACACGACCTCGAATAGTTTAACGCCATAATAGGCGAATAACGTTTTTTTACCTAAACGACCTGGGTTAGATATCGTTCTAACGGACGAAGTTACCTATTATCCTACCACAAATTTAGCCAAAGTCACCACGTAACCGTCTTAATGTTTCTGCAGGTAGTGCTCCAAACTCATCATCTGACAACACATTAATATCTGCAGCTTTGTCTCCTCGCTTAGCTGTACCTTCTCCTTTTAAAGTAGGAGGTTGTGCTTTTGAAGCTGCAATTTTATTTTTTACTGTAGCTTTTTGTTTCTTTTCCGCTAACTGCTTAGTCTGAGTAGTGTTTTTAGCTTCTTGGGTTTGTAACAACTCCGGTTTTTTTGCAGCTAAAGTATACTCAGTGGCTTTTGCTAATGAGTCTGCTGGTTCATACCCTTGAGTTATAAAAGCATCTCTTAACTCCATAACTTCTCGAGTAAGATCTTCACTATATTCAGCTGAGTTTTCGTTTAAAACAGCAAAAGTAGTAGCAATTTCTTCAGCTTTTTGCGCTAATTCTTGTTGAGCTCTATCTTGTTGGACGGTATGTCCCATTTGTTGTTGTATATCAAACATTAACGCATCTTTTTCTGCTTTACGTATTTCATTACGTAACCCCACAGCTTTAGCAGACTCGCCATCTAAAATTAATTGTTGGTATTCTTGTTCTTTAACATCAAAATCATACTTAGGAGCTTCCGCTTTTACTTCGGCTTCTTGTTTTTCAATGTCGTCAATTCTTTTTTGCATTTTTTTATTTTTAGCTAAAACTTCATCTAGTCTAGATTTAGGAACCATAGGAGCTTTAGGTTTTTTAGTTTCTTCTGCAATAGGTTCTTCTATTACTTCAGGGACTTCTTCAGTAGGGAACTCTACTGTTTCTTCCGCTTCCGCTTCTACTTCTATTTCTGGTTCTTCTGTTACAGCTTCTTCTACTTCTGGTTCTTCTGCTACAGCTTCTTCTGGTTCTTCTGCTACAACTTCTTCTACTACTGGTTCATCTTCAAAGTTTAAATCAACTTCAAAGGGTTTTACTTCTTCTGCGGTTTTTACATCTGCTCCTGGCATGGAGTCCATTATGATTCCTTCTTCTTTCGCTTTACTTTTAGCCATTTCTAGCTACCTCCTGTAGGTTTCATTGCTGCAACGGCAATTTTTGACGCTGCTTGGGTTTCACTCTGTCCAGATCTAACTTGATTAGTCATTTGAGCTAATCGTTCTCTAAGAGCTAATTCTTCTTTCTTAATTTCAATTTTACTCTCCATATCTGCAAGTCGCAACGGTGCATCTGATGCATTACCTTGAGCTTTAGACATATTTTGTTGAGCTTGTGACTGAAGTACTGCTACTTCTGCTTCCAATTTAGCAATTTCTAATTCTGTAGCTTTAATTGCAGCTTCAGCTTGGAACTGTTGTATTTGTTGTTGCTCTTCAGTAGGTGGGTTAGTACCTTGCATTGCTCGTATTCTCTCTGCAATATCTCCTTTGCGTGCTAAATGTGAATACTCTACTATCATGTCATCTGGAATTGGAACTCCAGCTTGACGTAGTGCAATAGCTTCAGCAAACTGAATTTCTTCAAATGTATCTCTAGATGGAGCAGTACCTATAATAACGTCATACTCTCCCAAAGTAAGGTCATTTAAAATTAAACCTTCTGGAGTCATTTGATTAATACGCATAGGTTGTCTTTGCCGCTGCGGATC
>TARA_R110002012_G_scaffold3265_1_pt1 | contig 11153 bp, 19 predicted proteins | sample TARA_R110002012 | Tara Oceans TARA_R110002012 (sample SAMEA4396515) | marine metagenome | biome: Westerlies Biome; feature: [DCM] deep chlorophyll maximum layer (ENVO:01000326); material: water (ENVO:00002006), including particulate matter (ENVO:01000060) such as... | depth 40 m
ATGGTGAAATGTTCATTTGATTATGTATTAAGTGATTTTGCAATATTCCGGGTACTATGTCTATTATCCTATAGATAGAGAGACATACTACATAGGAGAGGAAGGGAGCAGTGAAAGTATCACACCTATCCCTTGTGTTAGCTATATTAATATATTAATGTGCTATAAGAGTTATGATAGTGGTAAAAGGTGGTATAATGTGGTAATAAGACCTAACTTATATAATGCTATACACATTTAAATAAAAAAAACAACTACAAACCTAGCTTTTACACTAGATCTGTAGAGTTTTCACCTTTTACTGCAGGTTTACACTGCTTCTATCCAAAACATACCTGTTTCTTCTCCTGATGTTAGGTTTAACACAGGATTGTCAGATAGTTTGAAGCCTTTCATCTCATCACCTCTATTAAGTTTGGCACCTAACTGCTTGATGGTTGGATGATCAGAACGCATTACCTGTCCAGTCTCTGGATCTATTAGGCTTAATACGCCAAATGTAATGTTGTTCTGTGTTCTTGTTGCTACATTAACACCTGCTAATGTAGTTGCTTTCTGTATCAATGGCACATCTGATGCAATTATTGTTGCACTACCTGTGTTGTCATTGATGTTAAGCTTTCTGAAATAAACTGAATTTGTTTCCATAATTTAATTTTAATTAATGATTAATAAATATTTGCATAAGAAAGGAAGGGAGCAGTCAGAGTTATATTATAAAGCTATAAGAATGTATGACCAGTCCATAAAGAAAAAACAAGGACTTACATACTGCCTTGTTTTATTGTGAGTTTAGATTACTGTAAGTTCTCTCTTACGCCTGCAGCTTACAGGATAGATAAAAAACAACACACACAAAGCGTTAGCCTTGTGGTGTTGTGTGTGTCTGCACGGTAGTTGCACCTGATTCATTCCTGACCAAGTGGAGAGCTACACATGAGCGGTAGACAAAGAAAAGGAGGGGAGCAGTTACACTCCCCTTTACAGGTTAGACCTGTTCAACCCAGAAGAGGTTCTCATTCTCTTCACCAGTAGTTAGGTTGACAACCTTAGACTCAGAGAGTTTAAAGTTCTTAAGTTCATCCCCAACGTTCAGCTTCCCAGCTAACGCCTTGATTGTAGGGTGGTCACTACGCATTACCTGATTAGTTTCAGGGTCTATTAGTGACAGAACACCAAAGGAGATGTTCCCTTGAGTTCTTGTTCCCACAGACAAACCAGCAAGAGTAGTTTGTTTCTGTGACATTGGAGCAGAGCTCACAATGATTGTTGCTGAGCCAGTAGACTCATTGATGTTTAGTTTTCTAAAGTAAACCATTTGTAAAAGTATTAAGTTAAATAAAAAGTGTGGATAATTACGGGGGGTGACCCAACCACAAGTAAGAGGTGGGGATCAGTTTATTATAACATCTCACCTATGCCAAATACATAATTTTGCCAGGACCGGGTGGGGGACACTATTTTTTTTAACCATGTGGGGGGCATGTTCTGACTCAAAAATTTTTATAGAAATTTTAAATTTAGTATATTGTTCTTATAGACGCAGTATAACTTAAATAAAATAACATGGACAGCAAAAAGGAAGATAATGGTCTTACTGAGATAGAACAAATGCAATTGGATGCTATATTGCTAGACACAGCTTATGAAAATTCATTTTTAGTTTTGACTAATCAAATTACTTTTGAAGATCTATTGGTAAATAAATTTAAACATGGTCATGAAGCAGTATTGGCTTTTGATCCTGACAATGGCCCTAAGTTATCCGAATTTGAAAATATGTTAGCGTACTATATAGATATTGAAGAATATGAGAGGTGTGCAAAAATAAGAGATCTTATGCAATCAACGTACCCAGATAATATTAATAATTAAGAGATGGCAGCAAAGAAAAAGAAAAGTACAGTGAATAGTTCGGGAAACTATACTAAACCAACTATGCGTAAAAGATTATTTAACTCAATCAAAGCTGGAGGAAAAGGTGGAGCACCTGGACAATGGTCAGCTCGTAAAGCTCAAATGCTTGCTAAACGTTACAAAGCAGCCGGAGGTGGATATAAAGGAAAAAAGAAAAAGTAATGGGTAAAAAGTTAATTATTGTATTACTATGTTGTGGTTTATTATCTACTTGTGGATCAGTCAAACCAGCAAGTGATAAATGTTGCAAGGAAAAAACAGAAGTAGTTAGTGAACAAAATGACCCCATTATGAAATTATTATTATCAGGGTTAATTATTTACTCAGTACATATATTATTTGCAAGATAATGGCTAAGACAAAACAACAAAAGAGTTTAACTAGATGGGGTAAGCAGAAGTGGAGAACTCCTTCGGGTAAGAAATCTTCTGAAACAGGAGAAGTATATGCTCCATCAAAGACAATCTCTAAATTAAAAGGTTCTAAAAAAGGTAGGGCTAAGCTGGCTGCTGCAAATAAAAAGAAACGTGCTGCAACTAAAAAAGGTAAACAACATGCTTCCCACGGGTTGCATAAAGGTAAAAAAAGATAATGGCAAAGAAAAAAGATAGCAGGTTAGCAAAAGCAGGAGTATCAGGATACAATAAACCTAAACGTACTCCTAGTCATCCAAAGAAGTCACACGTGGTAGTGGCTAAGCAAGGAGACAAAGTAAAGACAATACGTTTTGGACAACAAGGTGTTAAGACTGCAGGTAAGCCTAAAGCAGGTGAGTCAGCTAAACAAAAGGCTAGACGTAAAAGTTTTAAAGCTAGACATGGTAAAAATATAGCTAAAGGAAAAATGAGTGCAGCTTATTGGGCAGACAAGGTAAAATGGTAGACTATGACAGAAGCAGATTTAATAGAACTAGGGTTTATTAAACAAGTACAAGATTCTTGTTGTACCCCAGAAAAGTATACTTTTTATAAACAAGTAGGAAATGGATCTCCTTTTATTACACCAGATAGTAGTACTATTACTGGTGATAACTGGCCAGCAGAAAACTTTGCTATTAATTTTAAAACTTATATTAAATCGGATCTAATTGCGTTGATAGACCTTATGGAAAAAAATCCTTTATTTCCTCCGTCATAAAATAAAAGCCATTAAACTTTTATAAGTTAAACTATTTATGTATGTTTGCGTATGTTTAATTTATAAAACCAAATAAAATGGCAGACATTAAAAATTTAGATCCTAATCTACAGGACAAACAACCTCAGCTAAGTAAAGAAGAACTTACACAGCGTAGAGAGGAAATCACACAATTTTACAAAGAGAATATACCTCACTTAACTGTTCAGGCAGAATATGAGGATTTATTAGCTACTATTGACAAAGCAAGAGCTGAAAGACTACAGGCTCAAATGTTTATTGCTCAAACAGCAGCATCACAAAAAGAAAACGGAGGAGAGGCTAGTGAAGATGAGAAAGCTTTTAAACAAGCAATGGAAACAGCGGCAGCTAATGTAAAATAGTATGAAAATGATAAAGAGAGGTGATAGTGGACCTGAAGTACATACACTACAACAAAATCTTTTAATCAATAGAGATGGGATATTTGGAAGAGAAACAGAAAAGCACGTAATAAGATTTCAACTTATGCATAATATATCAGCTGACGGTATAGTAGGTGCTGATACATGGGCACTATTATTACAACTACCAAATGCAATGACAATAGCAATAGATGAAGATACTGATATACATGGTCAAATGTTTAAGACAAGCTATGATCAAATTATACATAAACATTATTTACCTAAAGGAGAATATGTTGAGGGGCCAGTTATTAATCAGTATATATTTTTACATCATACTGCTGGTAATGCAAACCCTTATAGATGCATTGATCACTGGGGTAGAGATAGTAGAGGGCGTATTGCAACAGAATTTGTATTAGGGGGAGTGAACCATAGAAATGGTAATGATGATTATAACGGTGTTATGGTTCAAGCATTTCCAACTGGGGCTCAAGGATTTCATCTAGGTAAAACTGGATCTGGCTATATGAACAGACATTCAGTAGGAATTGAAATATGTAACATGGGATATTTAGATAGTAAAAACATGCAGACATACGTAGGTTCAGTATGTCAGGAAGATCAAGTATGTGAACTTCCTGAGCATTTTAAAAAGAAACTACACTGGCATAACTACACTGAAGAACAAATTAAAGCTACTGAAAAGTGGATTAAGTGGGTAGGTGAAAGAGATGGTGTAGACATAAGATTAGGTTTAAAGCAATATATCAAAAAGTATGGTCCTACTAAAGGTTTTGATTTTCAAGAGGATGCATGGGCTGGTAAAGTAAAAGGTTTATTAACACATGGTAATGTGAGAACAGGTAAATCTGATATTTATCCACACCCAGATATGGTTGATATGATAATGAGTTTATAAAATGGCAATAGTAAATAAAGTAGATTTAAAATTAAAAGTAAATATTGATGAATCAATAAAGTTTCAAATACTTACCTATTGTTTTTTTAATAGTATACTTGTTACTAATTCTGATTTAAAGTTTTTATGTGAGTTGTCTAAGACACCTAATATAGAATTAACTAAATTTTGCGTTAAGTTAGTAAGTATGAATATTTTCAAAAGCCCTCAGTCTGCAAGAAATGCAATTACAAAGGCAGAGAAAAAAGGTTTACTTGGAAAAAAAGGTAATAACAAAAAGACAATTACAATCAATTCAGCTATTAAGATTCAGACTAATGGGTTAGTATTACTAGACTATAAAATTTTAGGAAATGCGTCCCAAGTCACACAAGGAGTTTAGAGAAAAAATAGCAGAAGATGTAGAAGTACATCCACAAGTAGTTGAGGATTTTATTACTTTTTATTATGCAAAAGTAAGAAGAAAGTTATCTGAACTAAGTTTCCCTAGAATTTATGTAGAGGGCTTAGGAACTTTTGAATTAAGAAGAAGTAAGTTAGATAAAGCAATAAAAAAAAATAAAAGTTTATTAGGTAACATTGCTAAAAGAACTTATAATGGTTATGCTAAAAGTGAAGATATTAAGCTTAACATTCAACAAATGGAAGCTGCATTGAATCAAATGCATAAAGATATTTTAGACAAAGAAAAGTTTAAAAAATGAGTAAATGGAAAAAGTATATAGAGATATTTAAAAATGCAGATAAAATTGCTGATGGTATAGCTAACTCATTGTTTAAAAAAGAACATGTAGAAGCAATAGCAACAGATAGATTTCAAGTTTGTATTAAATGTGGATTATATGATTCCAAGGGTGAAAATTGTTTAGTACCAGGAACACAACCATGTTGTTCAGATTGTGGTTGTAGTCTTGAGTTTAAAACAAGGTCATTATCTTCTGAATGTCCTAAAGGTTATTGGGATGCAGTAGTATCAGAAGACCAGGAAGAAATTATTAATGAACAAATAGAAAATAATGGAAATTAATTATTATTATAAATCAGAAGTAACAACAGTAAAAACCAACACTGATGGTTGTTGGTGGTATACTACATTAACACTTTAATTATGGCAATTATATTCAAAGAAGAAGGACATGTTTATGAAAGTACTGATCAAGACAAAATAGATTGGTTAAGTGTCACTTCTTTAGTAGGTAAATTTAAACCTAAATTTGATAGAGATGGACAAGCAGTAAAGTCATCAAAAAATAAAAGATCAAAATGGTATGGTATGACACCTAAAGAAATAATAGCTGCATGGGATGGTGAAACAGATAGAGCAATAAAACTAGGTAACTTTTATCATAATCAAAGGGAAGCTGATATATTAGAATTTGAAACTATTCAAAAGTTTGGTACTGAAGTGCCTATAATTAAACCTTTAGTAGATGAAGATCTAGGTCTTAAGATAGCACCAAAACAAAAATTAGAAGAAGGTGTTTATCCTGAGCATTTAGTATATCTTAAATCTGCTGGTATATGTGGACAAGCTGATTTAGTTGAAGTAGTAAATGGTTATATAAACATAACAGATTACAAGACTAATAAAGAAATTAAAGATAAAGGTTTTACTAATTGGGAGGGAATAACAAATAAAATGTTTAGACCTGTAAATCATTTAGATGATTGTAATCTTAATCATTATAATTTACAATTGAGTATTTATGCGTATATTATTAAAAAGCATAATCCTAAACTAAAGGTTGGTAAGTTAATTATTCAGCACGTAAAATTTAAGCAAGTAGGAGAAGATAAGAACGGGTATCCAATTAATGAACATATAAATGGAGAGCCAGTTTTAGAAGGACTAAAAATGTATGAACTGCCATATTTAAAAGATGAAGTAAGATCATTAATAATGTGGCTAAAAGATAATCAAAAATGAGATATAAAGAATTTATAGTAGCATTAGCTATTCAATCAAAGAAATCAAAAGTACCTACTGATTTTAGATTTGAGACAACAAAAATTATGTTAGATTTAGACAAGGTTATTTGGTGTAAACAATATTTTCATGAAGCAACAGATGAATTTAATGATGATTACACTAATATATTTGTAGATGGTCAAAATGATGAAATGACTCTTCAAGTAAACTATGATGATTTTAAAAAACTTTTAAAAAATAACAAAGGATGATAGTAAAATTATTTGATATTCAAAATAATAAATTAGTATTAACAGAGCATTGTTATTCTATACCTTTTTTAAAAAGTATAATGATAGAATATCCAGATACTAACATGCAAGTTTATCAATATATTTTTTACATGTCATGTCCTAACCCTGATTTAAATCCATTTTTTAATTTGCCGGAACATGAAAAGGAAGACATAATTATAGAAGAGATACAATTAGAGGAATCTCCAGAAGATAGCAAAATAAGATATGCTTTAGATATGTGTAAAAAAATGTATGAAACTCCTACATACAGAGCTTATGTGGGCATTAAGGCTATGTTAGACAGATTAGCACAGTATATGGAGGTTACCCCTATAGAACACGGTAGAGATGGTAATATGAACTCTATGATTAATGCAGCAGCTAAGTTTGAACAGATCAGACAATCATATAAAGGTGCTTATACTGATATGCAACAAGAACAAGAAAGCTCTGTGCGTGGTGGTGCAGGATTAGCTTATGACCAATTATAATAACTAAAAGAAAATATGAAACAATTAATTATACCAGTAGGTAGAAGACTTTTAATAAAAAGAAAATCTGCAGAAACAAAAACTGCATCAGGAATTATTATTCCTGAAATTGCTCAAAAAAAAGAGTTTAAGGGTGAAGTAGTTGGTGTTGGTCAAGAAGTAACAGAAATTAAAATTGGTGATGTTGTACAATATGCTGAGCATGCAATGCCTACACCTATGGAACATGAAGGATCAGAACATTTATTACTTCAAGAAGGTGATGTATTTGCAATAATCAGATATGAGTAGAACTATACCCACATATGAAAACAATAAGTGGGTAACTACTACTTTTGAATCTGATGAAGATTTCCATGAGTTTCTTTTTGACATATTTAAAGAACCAGGAAAGTATGAATTTGATAATACAAGTTTAATTTTTAATGCTGAGGCAAGGAGATTTAACAAAGAAGGTTTATACTGTAGTTCACCATTTAGATCAAAAGACTTTATGTCATACTGGGATGATCAAAAAAACAAATGCAGAGAAGGGGTAATATATAAGAATAATGGTAAAGTATGGTATCTAACTAGAGATTACTATATGTGGTTAAACTTCCTACCAATTTTTGATAAAGAAGAAAAAAAATATGGCTTTGCAAAAGTAAGAGATGCCCAATATCATATGGCATTGTATGAGATTATTGCAGAACTAAATAATCAACATGTTGCTATACTTAAGAAACGTCAGATAGCTTCTTCATATTTTCATATGGGTAAGATTATTAATACCTATTGGTTTGAGGAGGGTAGCACATGTAAGATTGGTGCTTCATTAAAAGATTATATAAATGATAAAGGTTCTTGGAAATTTTTAGATGAATATAAAACTTTTCTTAATGAACATACTGCATGGTATAGACCAAGCAATCCTGAAAAGGTTTTACTATGGCAACAACAAATAGAAGTTAAAGTTGGTAATAGAAAAACATCAAGAGGGTTAAAGTCAAAGATACAAGGTGCATCATTTGAAAAGAATGCTACATCTGGTGTAGGTGGACCTACTACTTATTTCTTTCATGAAGAAGCAGGTATTGCTCCTAAGATGATGCAGACATATGAATACTTGCGTCCTGCTATGTCTTCAGGTATGATGACAACAGGTCAATTTATTGCAGCAGGATCAGTGGGAGATTTAGAACAATGTAACCCTCTGAAAGAAATGATAATGAATCCTGGTGCAAATGATATATATGCAGTACAAACTGATCTTATAGATGCAGAAGGGACTATTGGTATGGCAGGGTTATTTATTCCTGAACAGTGGTCTATGCCACCTTATATTGATGACTGGGGCAACTCACAAATAGAAGAAGCTATAGAAGCTATTATAAGAGAAAGAGAAAGATGGAAAGCAGAACTAGGGCCTGAACAGTATCAATTAAGGATATCTCAAAAACCATTAAATATTGCTGAAGCGTTTGCCTACAGAAAAGCGTCTGTATTTCCACAAGGTATACTATCTAAACAGATGAAGAAGATAGAAGAAAAAGAATATGCTTATGAATTAATAGAACTAGATAGAGAACAAGAAGGTATAATTGCAAAGAGAACTTCAAAACTTCCTATATCAGACTTTCCAGTAAATAAGAAAATGACTGACAAGACTGGTTCTATAGTTGTTTGGGAAAGACCTGCTAGTAAACGTCCTGAATTTGGACAGTATTATGGTTCTATTGACCCCGTATCAGAAGGTAAGACAACTACATCAGATTCATTATGTAGTATTTTTATATATAAAAATGCAACTGAAGTTACAAGAACAACAGAGGCAGGAGATACAGAAATATTTATTGAGGGTGACAAAATTGTAGCAGCATGGTGTGGTAGATTTGATGATATTAATAAAACACATGAAAGATTAGAATTAATTATTGAATGGTATAATGCTTGGACAATTGTTGAGAATAACATATCATTATTTATTCAACACATGATAGCTAGAAAAAAACAAAGATATCTAGTACCTAAACAACAGATACTTTTTCTAAAAGACTTAGGATCTAATAGAACAGTTTATCAAGAGTATGGTTGGAAAAATACAGGTACATTATTTAAAAGTCATTTAATATCATATGCAATTGAATTTATAAGAGAAGCAATAGATGAAAAATTAGATGATGAAGGCAATGTTATGTCTCAAACTTTAGGAGTGGAGAGGATACCTGACCCAATGCTTTTAAAAGAAATGTTAGCATACTATCCGGGACTTAACGTAGATAGATTAGTTACGTTTGGTGCCTTAGTTGCTTTTGTTAAAATACAACAATCTAATAGAGGTTATGCTAAAAGGCGTGAATCAGAGGGTGATTCTTTGGTAAATTCAGAAAAAATAAGTAAATTAAAGTATACCAGTGCGTTTAAAAATATTGGGCGTAGAAGAAGTATAGGTGGTCAAAAAATAAGAAGATCTGGTTTTAAAAATATTAAATAGACAAAAAGAATCTAGATGAGAGTATTAAATGCAATGCAAATGAAAAATGGGGCTAAAGCTGAAAGCGGGCCTACATTTTCTAGCTTAACACAGCCAACACAGTTTTTACCTTATTCTAAAAAGACTGATGATTGGGCAGCTTGGAATTTAGATTGGTTAGAGTTACAAGGAATAGAGTTTTTGCGTATTAACGCAAGAAGACTACTTAAAAATTATAAGTTAGCAAAAGGTGTAATAGACAAATCTGATTACATTGTTGAGCCAGATAATGATTACAAAGATATGATGGATGTTCTAACAGCTGAAAATGATTCTGCTTTAGAACTAAAATTTTATCCTATTATTCCAAATGTAGTTAACGTGTTAACTGGTGAGTTTGCTAAAAGATATTCCAAAGTACAATTTAGAGCAGTAGATGACACATCTTACAATGAGATGTTAGAACAAAAGAGACTTCAGATTGAAGAATCATTACTAGCTGATGCTGAAGCAAATCTAGTGATGAAGATGATTGAGATGGGAATGGATCCTGCATCAGAAGAAGCACAACAAAAACTATCTCCAGAAGGACTTAAATCATTACCAGAAATAGAAGACTTCTTTTCTAAAGACTATAGAAGTATGGTTGAGGAGTGGGCATCACACCAACTTGCAGTAGATGAAGAACGCTTTCATATGCAAGAACTAGAAGAAAGAGGTTTTAGAGATATGTTAATTTGTGATAGAGAGTTTTGGCATTTCCGTATGTTGGAAGATGATTATGATGTTGAACTATGGAATCCAGTTTTAACTTTTTATCAAAAATCTCCTGACCAAAGATATATATCTGATTCTAACTATGTAGGTAAAATGGATTTAATGACTGTATCTGATGTTATTGATAGATATGGATATTTAATGGATGAGAAACAATTAAAATCTTTACAAAAAATATATCCAGCAAGATCAGCACAATATCAAGTTAATGGTTATCAAAATGATGGTGCATATTATGATGCAACAAGATCACATGAGTGGAATACTAATATGCCTGGTCTAGCATATAGACAATACACAAGTAATTACTGGAACAATCCAGGAGTAGGAGGAGATATATTAAGTGAAATACTTGACAACTCTGAAGATACTGGAAATGTAGAAGAAGGTAACTTAATGAGAGTATCAACTATATATTGGAAAACACAAAGAAGAGTTGGTCATCTTACAAAGATTGAACTTGACGGATCTGTAACTCAAGAGATTATTGATGAGACTTTTAAAATTACAGAGAAAGCAGTATATGATACTTCTATATTTAAAAACAAAACTAAAGAGAATTTATTGCAAGGTGAGCATATTGAATGGATATGGATTAATGAAGTATGGGGTGGAGTTAAGATAGGTCCAAACTTACCAGCAATGTGGCAATCAACAATGGGTGATAATATAAATCCTATATATGTTGGTATAAATAGAACTAAACCAGGAAGATTACCTTTTCAGTTTAAAGGTAACAATACACTTTATGGATGTAAATTACCAGTAGAAGGTAGAGTTTTTTCTGATAGAAATACTAGATCTACATCATTAGTAGATTTAATGAAAGCTTATCAAGTTGGATACAATATGGTTAATAACCA
>TARA_R110002012_G_scaffold61490_3_pt1 | contig 11153 bp, 17 predicted proteins | sample TARA_R110002012 | Tara Oceans TARA_R110002012 (sample SAMEA4396515) | marine metagenome | biome: Westerlies Biome; feature: [DCM] deep chlorophyll maximum layer (ENVO:01000326); material: water (ENVO:00002006), including particulate matter (ENVO:01000060) such as... | depth 40 m
CTAGACAATGAATTGGAAAATATAAATCCTAGAAAGAATATTTTTAATGAAGTTATTAAAAGAGAAAATGATTTAAATGAAACAGGCTATGAAGGGCTTAAGCCAGGTAATTTAGACAAAAAAGCTCATAAAGAAATAGCTGAATTACAATTAAATTTAAATCAACTTGAAGGTTATGAAGCTGAAAAATTAAATGAACATATAATGGGCGTATATGCAGCTGCTGGAGATGGCTTAACATCTAAAAATTTAAATCAAATGAATGTAGCTGATTTTCAAAAAATGAATGCTTGGTTTAGGTTGCATGGAAGAGGTACTGCAGCTAAGCAATTTAAAAGTAATATGGAAAGAATTAAAGCTGCTATGTTAAAACCTAGTCAACAATATAAATTTGTACAACAAGTGACTAGAGAACAATTGGCTTCTGATGCTATATGGATACCTAAAACAATATTTTTACAAACTAAAGACAAATCTTTTATAGAAAAGAAAATTAAAGTTCCTACATATTTTGGTGAAATACTAAGAAATCAAGGTGGTACATTAACAGACATTAAAGATGGTTTTGAAGTATTTTTAGCAGATAAATTTGATTCAAAAATATCTTTTCTTACACAAGCTAAAGATGGTGAAGCTATTTATGAATATGCTATGAGGTTATATGAACGTAGACATAACAAACAAGATATTTATCAAAAACAATTAACTGAAGCTATAGAGAAAATGAATTGGAGCTCTATTAGAAATAAAGAATATCTTGTAGATGTAGATAATACAGGTAAAAGAGAGCCCTACACAGGTAGGCAATTAGCTGAAATTACAATTGACAAATATAAGAAATTTATGGACAAATTCCATAAAGATTATATCACAGGACATGAAGGAGCTATTAATAAATACTGGGATGGAACTTATTTTGACAAGGCAGGAAAACAAAAAAGATTAGACTGGCGTAAATTCATGAGAAAACTTGAAAAAGCTATGAATCATGGTGACGATACTCACATTATTAAAAGCCTTAATGTAGGCATAGATGGTATGAGAATGATTACTAAAGCTATGTTAATAGATTTGGCTCCTGTTACAGAATATGCAGGCATTAAAGGTAAAAATAAAGGCAAATTAATATCAACAGACAAATGGCTTCAACTTCCATCTTATAAAAAGAAACTTTGGAGACCTAGTAAAGAAGAAGCTGTAGTAAAATTAGAAAAAATGGATATACTTCCTACTAATTATAGAGAAGGTTATGTTCCTCATCACTTTTTAAATCCAAAACATTTTAAAGAAGCTTATAAAAGAGCTTTAGAAAAAGTTGATAATGATGTTACAATGACATTAGAGCAAAAAATAGCAGAAAAAGCTAAATTAAAAATAGCCAATCATAATAAAACAGGAGATTTAGATTTATCTGATTTTCATTTAATGGAATCTCAAGACAAAGTATTATTTAAAGACGCATTAGTTGGATTAGGTAATAAAAAATTACAAACTAGTTTAAGTAGTGCTTTGAGTTTAGGAAAAGCTAATCATATGTTTAATAATATGCATAAAAGAGAGTTTCATACAGGAGGCTATGAAGTAGGGCCTGAGTCTACGCATATATATATAAAAAATGCTGCAAGAACTGCTTTTAGACAGTTGCAATATATGGCTTCCAGAAAAACTTTAAATGACATGAGAAAAAGATTGTCTGAAGTATTTGTTACAGGAAGTAAAGAAGATAAGATTGAAGGTAGGAAATTAGTTAATTCTTGGCTTGCATTTTGGACAAATTATGCTAAAAATGGAATGGGAATGCCTACTATAGTAACTGATGCTATGATGGCTGACCCTAGCTATCAACTAGGAAATACATTAACAGGAAAGTGGGCTGATAATAGAGTAGCTAACTGGGTTAACAATGCTTTAGAAATGTTAGGAATTGCTGAGAATCCTTTAAAAGATTTAGATGTAAAACAAGCTACAAGATTTAGTAAGTCTGATAAGGAAACTTTAAAACAAATAGTAGGTAAAGATGCTTTTGACATGCATAAATGGTCTAGATTAGAAGCTCAATTTGAATTAGCTACTTTAATGACTCATCCTAAAACTCCTATTAATAATGTATTTGGTGGAAGTGCACATACTTTTCAAAAAGTAGGCTATCAAGCTTATAAAAAAGTAAGAGATTATGAATATCTTAAAACTATTAGCCCTGAATTAAGCACTAGACAAGGAGTTCTTAAGTTTGTAGAAGAATTAGGAGTGCTACCTGATATGATTAGGCATCAATTTGGAGTAGAAGCTAAAGAATTTAAAAAAGGAAAAGGCTTAAAATTTGCAGAAGACTTAGCAAATCAAGCAAGTAGTATATCTAAAATAAAAGATATTGATATTCTTGGAGCTGCTAAAAAACATGGTATTGGCAAAAGAATGATGAATATAGCTAGTAAGTTTGTATCAGCTCCTGAAAGAATGCTTAGAGCAGATGCTTTTATGGCTCAGTATATAAACGGATATGAGAGATTAAATGGTTCTATAACTAATTTAAGACATCCTGTCTTAGTTCAATATGCTAAAAAAGCAGTACAAGCTACTCAATTTTTATATAATCAACTAGAAAGACCAGCTTTTGCAAGAAGTGCATTAGGACAAGTATTTGGAAGATTTCAGTTGTGGTCTTGGAACGCTGTAAGATTTAGAAATGATATTAGGAAAGAAGCTTTATTATATGGCTTTAAACCTGGTACTGAAGCTATGAGAAGATTTGAAAGGACTATGCAAGTTGATATGATGATTACAGCTTTAGGAACTTTATTTATGTACTCTATGTTTGGACAAGTAATTCCTGCTCCATATAACTGGTTACAAGATAGTGCAGAATGGTTGTTTGGCGATGAAAAAACAAGAGAAAAAGCTTTCTTTGGAGAATATCCTGGAATGTTAGCTCCATTAAAAATGATTAGCCCTCCTATTGCTAGAGTCCCTTTGTCTTTTATTAGAGAGTTAATGGAAAATGATAATGACAGACTTGCTAAGCATTATATATATACTTTCATGCCATTTGGTAGAATAGTAAAAGACTTTAGCCCTTATGCTAATAATAATTTACTTGAAAATCCTTCTAGATTACCAGAGAAGGCCTTAGGATTTCCTCTAGGTAGTATATCTAGAGAAAAGAAAAAACTTCAAGAAGGCGTATATAAGCCATCTTCAATAATGGGATATTAGTATTTTTTAGAATCTAACATTCTTCGCTCTAAAGCATCAAAAGGATTAAAAGTAAATTCATAATAGCAATCTATATGAATAACTAAACTTTCATCTTCATAAAAATTACCATCTTTATCTACAAATCCTCTTGAAGCTTTATATACTGGCGCAGAAGGTCCTATTAATTCTTTGCATTTAGGACATTTTATCATATTGCTCCATTATTATCTCATTTCGGCTTTTATTGTTTTGCTCATCTATCATTCCCCATAGTAAACATAAATATACTATAGCATCTGTTATTCTTCCTCTAACATCTTCTCTTTGACTTTGGTATCCATTGACAAATGAAGCAATTCCATCTATGTGCTTTAATAGATATACCATTAAAACTTTCTCTTTATCGCTATCTATGTAATTAGCAACTCTTTCAAAGTTTGCAAAAGCGTTATTTTCCTGCCTGGCGTACTCTTTCTGCCCCGCTGCTCTCACCGTCTGTATTTCCTTGAAGATTTGGTTTATCAGCTTTTCCATTTTCTTTCTGCTCATTTGCTTTCTCTCTCTCTTTTTCTATTTCTTTCAATCTTTCTTCTAAAGCTTTTTTATCTCCTTTTTGCTCTAGATAAATAGTAAATATACTATCAAATCCTCTTATCATATTATACATATGATTTATTCTATTATTTATATCCATAATAGCTTGAGTTATTTCTTTATTAGTAGGTTTTTTCTTTGCCATCTAACGACCTTTCTTTCATTTTTTTTCTAAATGTCTTGTTACCATATACTTCTTTGTAAACGCACTGTCGGCAAACAGGTGATAATACTTGAGGTATTCTTCCTTCAACATATTGTTGATGTCTAAACCTATATACCGCAGTACGCTTACTTCCTCCACAAACCTTGCAGATTTCATGACTATTCTCAGCTATTAATTGAACAAGCTGAGGCTCTGCCATTCTTCTTTCTAAACTTCTCGTTTTCTTTAGCTAATTTTCTTGTAAATTTATCCATAGATATATCTGCTTCTTTACAAAGCTCTGTATTTACTTTTGAAAAAACGCTAAATTTAGGAGACTTTATTGTTTTGTCATACTTCACTACCCTAACTTCTTCTTTCTCGGTGTAATATGCCTTTATAGCCTTTAAAAGCACATTGCCTTGATGTGTATCACCTACAATATCATCTATTATTTCTTTAATTGCGTTGTAATCGCTTCTTGACATAACAATAACTCCTTTTTAAGAAATTCTATTTCTTCTCTTGCTTTATCTAATTGAATTTGCAAGTGTCTTCTTTTATCATATTCTGTTTTCGATGTCATCTATTTTCTCCTTTTTCTTTTCGAACACATGAGTTGTACTTCTGCCTAATACCCATAACAAAGCATGTTGAAAACCTGCACACATTTCTACGCTATTACCTTCTTTAAATGCGTTTTCATGTTGCATGTATTCAACAGCTTGGTCATATGCTTTCTGTATTTCAGCTTTTCTTTTCATGTATTTCTCTGATAGGTATTAATGCTATTTCACTAGCATTATCATCGCCACCCATGACTATTCTTCCTTGGCCATGTTGTACAGAATGTTTAACTTTTTTCTTTAATTCTTTCACAGGTAGTAATATAACACTTTTTATATCACCTTTAAAAGATAAAATTTGAGCCCACCATTCAGCCTCTGTAACTGACAAACCACTAGCATTGCCTTGGTTCATAAGTTCTATAGCTACATTGCCTGTATCTACCCAAATATCTCTTTCTGTTTTTATTTCTATCTTACCCATGCTTAGAATTTGTCCTAAAGAATATTCAAATGATTCTCCAAACTCTAAATCAATGTCAAACTTTGATGTATACTCTTTCTTAAAGTGTTTTTTCATCCTGACAACCACATCTTCCATTCACGTTCCCTCCTTTTTTTATCTTCTAACATTTTTTTCATTTCAGCTGGGTCTTTCTTTTCTATTGCACGCTTACGAAATCCCATTTTGCCAAATTTACATTTTTTAGGTTTCATTTTATCTCCACTTTTTCCTTCTTGATTTATATTCAAACATTACATTTCCATAAGAATTTGTTGAATATTTCTTAGCTTTCCTTTTTAGTTTTTCTTTTTTCTTTTGTCTTTCATTCCATATTTTCCAATCCATTTTTTCCTTCCTATTATAGCCCTGCTCGGTAGTTCTATTTCACACTGACGTGAGACTCACGGGCTACAAGTTAAAATATGTATCTTATTTCTTGCCAATTAACGTTCTTATTATGTAAAAACTCAAATGCTTTTATGTATTTCTTTTTGTAAAAACGATTATATCTTATGTTTTTACTGCCATATTCTGAAGTCTTATCTTCTTGCAATTCTGGATTCCATAGATAATCTTCACCTTTGACATTGCTCTCAACATTGTATTCATGCATTTGTCTATTGTGCGTTAAGAATATACACTCTGCTTTTACTTTTTCTTTGATTGAATCATCTACTATAGAGTCTACTATTTTAAACAATTTTTCATAATCTTGTACAAAATTGTCATACATTATAATAGGCGAATAGTTTAGATGCACATCATAACCTGCTTCATAAAAATCGTTAACTGCTTTTATTCTATCTTCTATTTTTGACGTTCCAGGTTCTAATTTATCAGATAATACCTGAGGCATTATACTAAATCTAATCCTAACCTTTCTTTTTGCGTCATAGTTTAACATCTTTTTATTGACATACTTTGTTGCTGCTGTACCCATAGCTTTAGGCTCTTCTTTGAAATAATCAAATAGATATTCCCAATCATGATACCTTAGGTGCAATACATAATCTTCGTTACAACTAAAATCATATGTATAATACTTTTTATGCGTTTGGTTAGGCTTTTTAGGCCATTCAAGCAACCATAAATGTCTTGCTATAGCATCTAGTATTTCTCCTGTATTTGATGCTATTGTTAAACCTTTCTTATTGTGTCTTCTCATGTAGCAATAGTTGCATTTATATAGGCAACCATAGCCAAAACTTGGAGTAATAAAGTCACTACTCCTTCCTGATTCTCTTATAATCATTGATTTTCTTTTAACATATTCCATTATAATCCTTATTTTAAAGGGGCAAGCTCCGACGAGAAATCATAATGACTTATCAATTTTGCTTACTTTATTTCTAAGTGCAATGACATTGCTCACTTGCCCCTAATTTTATCTAGTAAAGTTCAGAAAAGGAGCCTTTACTTCGACTTGTAAAGTGCTAAAAGTCTCTACTAGATAGTTTACGTAATACGTAATTTCTTAAATCTTTAGTTTGTCTATCAAGAAACTTTAATAATTTCTTGAAGTTCTTATCAGTCAAAGGACCCTTTCTTGTATTACATCTTCTGCATATCATTTGTAAGTTTTCAGGAGTTGAATTACCCCCCAAAGACAAAGGCATGATGTGGTCACACACCATACAATCAATAACCAGCTTCTTATCGCAATAATAACAGGGGCGTCCATATGCCCTATATAATAACTCACGAACTTGTTCCAATGAAATTTCAAATTCCACTTCATACTCTTTACTCCGTCTCTTTAATGTCGACCTTAAGGTTGACGATTTTTTCATCATTCTATGAAATACTTTCTTATGAAAGTTCCCATGATGCTTTTTTAGTTTTTTGGAAAATCTTTTTTCCCATATTGTTATCCTTTTAGGGGACTTTCGTCCCCTTTTAGGTTTTTGGTATTTCTTTTTAAGCGTCTGCATAATCTCTCATTATTATTTTCTTGTTTTTGACAAATGAAAGATTTACTTGCAGTTCTAATGATAATATTCCTAGGACAATACTAACTCCATTAAAATTTGTATCATTAGTTCTTACTATTCCGAACTTAAATGTTCTTAATAGTAATATTACCATTCTATCTTCTAGTAAGTGTAATGTAATTAACCATCCGAGCATTCTTCTATTCTCCTTAATCTAAAACTAGGTGTCCACTCTAATTTAGTTTCAAATAGCTCTCCGTCTGTGTTCTTTAATAATTTTACATTTCTTATAGAACTTTTAGACTGACCATTGAGACCTATTACTTTTCTTGAAGCGTTTTCTATTGCACCTGAACCTTTACCAGCGTACAAATCTAACACTTCATTTCTGCTATACTCTCTGCTTACTTGGGATATTTGAATTACTATCATGTCATTATTTACAGCCATATTAGATAATCCGTGAGATATGTATTTGATTTTTTCATATTCTCCTCTATAGCTACCTGGTGTATCAACTAAATCAATATAGTCTATTACTACAACAGATGGCTGTAATTCTCTAACTTTTTCTGCAATACTATTTAATGTTGGTGATACCGTTTGTATCATTACATGTTCTAGTTCGTCTTTATGATGGTCATAAAGTTCTTGATAGTTTTCATTTACTTCCATTTTCTCCATCCCTGATACTATTTGAAGATGTCTTCTATGTATATACCACGATGAAAGCTCCAAACTTAAGAAAAGTGTAGGTATTTGCCAATCAACATTAATCTTGTTTTTGTCAAAGTCTACTCCTAATACTAAATTCTGAGCAAAAGTAGTTTTATTTGAACCTGTAGGGCCAAATATTGTTACTAATTCACCAGGATATATTATTGATTCTACGTCTAAGCCTAACATAGCGCCTAAATCTATAGTTTTGCCACTAAAATCAGTAGTTAATCTATCATGTAACTCTGTTTGCATCTCATCTGAGGTTTTTACGTCTACTAAATAGTCTTTCCTCTTGAAGAATATGCATTGAGTTTTACAATGTTCTACCATAATACTATCTTGACATCCATATTGATAGTTTCTATTGTAAACATTCTCTACTAATTCATTGATATGGTTTTCATCCAAGCTTTTATTGTTCCAATGCAATAATGATACTTTTGCATAGTGACTTGGAATGCCATGTCTTTTGTAGTGGCTAGCTATTCTCAAAGCTGTAAGATGTCTATTGCCTGATGCAGGTCCTTTATTTAACATAGATTGTACACATGGTGTCATCTTTGTTGGTTCTGACACATTTGTCAAAACTTTTACATCAGGAATATCTTCTACAACTAAATGCTTTAAATCTCCGCTAGCTTCTAGATTTGTATAACTAAAATCAAGCCTTCTGTCTTTAGCTAATTCAAATATATCCTTAGGTTCTAGATTCATAACTTCACTGCTTGTCAAAGGAATCTTATTTAAGTTTGTCTTTTGATTAAGTGAATGTTGTAATCTATATATGCCTGTACGCATATATATACTTAAGTCTATTTCTGAATTAACTTTCCTCATAGTCTGTTTGACTACATAAGGCAAGTCTGAACTAGGTTTAAAGTTGAATAACTCACCTGCTAACATAATGTGATATCCTGAGCCAGAAAAGTAGCACTGGAAGCTCCCACAACCAATGTCTGACTCTTCTAGCTCATAGACAATTCCTCTTACAATATCTAGAGTTTTTTCATCACTATTGTCTTTTTTATCTACATCAATCGGAATTTTATCTATATATCTAACACCAAAGAAGTTTTTTAAACTACCTTTTTCTTTAACGTATTCTAATGCAGAATCGTCATATAGATATACTGACCTGTAAAGAGGCTGGCCATCTAAATAGCTAGCCAGCTCTCCTTTTGGTATTAAAACTCCTCTATTAGCAGGAGTACCTATAGCAATCTCTAGGTATTTCATAGATTAGATAATGCGCCCTCTGACATACTTGTCGTTGTAGAGACTGTATCATCTAACTCTTTGATTATTCCTTTGCCTTTTAACCATGTAATATCATCTTGTAGTTTTGCAGTATTACCTTCTGCATTTCTATATATTTTATGATATACTTTTGTCCATGATTTGTCACCTGCTTTTTTAGGTTTCTCTCTGTATATGTAAGCCAAATAATTAAAGTTTCCTTCATCGCCTGGTATTACAGTTTCAGTAAAATGCTCATTTAGGTATTGAGCTATATCAGATATTGCATTACCTTCTGCATCTTCCCAACCACCGTCAACATTTAATCCTGCTGTACAACCTATTGCTTCAAAGAATACATATATTCTTCTTAGTACACTACCACCTTCTATCTTGCCATTACTGTCTTTATCAAACGAACCTTTGATTTGAATATTTCTAGTATATTCACTTTCCTTAGGTTTTACTGTCACATCAATAAAAACATCAGCCCAATCAAACTCTTCGCTTCTGTCTCTAAAACTTTCGATGCTTACTTCACAAACGCCTAGAAACTTATTTCCACCGCCTGTACTTTTTGGTTTAAAAATAGCCATTATTTATCTCCTTTATAGATTAGCTTCCAATTAACTTCCATTTCTTTACCCTTTAAATGAGGGCTTCTACTACCTGCTTCTAGTGCATCATTTGCTTTAAATGACACCATCAGCTTACTACTATCTTCATCTCTGTAAACATAACCTATAGCATCACAGTCTGCCATTAACATGTTCTTTAACTTACCTGTTAAATCTAGACTTTCTGGTTCTACTATAGCTTTGCTGTCTACTACGGCTCTCGCCCATTTCCTGTGTCCGATGATTATGACATGAGGAAATATCTTTTTTAGTATAGCTACTGTATTTAACACTTTTTCTCTTACAAGGCCGAAACCTTTACCAAATGCTAAATCTTGCACAGCAGATACGCTTTCTTCTTCGCATACCGCTTGTTCTGCCCATGTTGCTATTTTGTCAATAGTATCTACAGCTACATATTTATAATCATGACCTTCTTGAGCTTGTTTAAGTAGTTCTATTAACTCTTTTCTGTTACTTACAGAGTGAACATATCCTTCTATCATGTTAGCACCACCTTCTGTATCAATTATTAAACAATCATCTAATTGACTTAATGCAGTAGTTTTACCTACTTTAGGTGCTCCATATAAAAGCATAGTTTTAGGGTTTTGACTTACGGCTTTTCTTTTTACTTTTTTTAACACTATTATTTCTCCTTTCAGTTAAATAGGCTAGCTCAAATATGCTTATTTAAGCCAGCCTATTAGATTACAACATTTAAACTATTTATACAAGGTATTTTTCTCAAGTTGTGTTGTAGGGAAATTGAATGACAAAGCGGCTTCAAAAGGTTGGTTTTTCAACACTTTACGAACGGTATTTGCTATAAAACTTCCACTCATGTTAGAACAATAACTTGTAGCTTTCATGTTGCATGGTTCAGAGCTTCCATTATCATCTGAGTACCATGTTTTGACATATTTGTCATATTTAGGATACTCAAAGGAGTATTGCTGATAATGTTCGGCTCCCATTCTACCATCGATGAGCAATCTAGGTTTGAAATGCTTATTCTTTAAACAAGTAGATACCACTTGTAGTCTTGATTTCATATTGTCAAAGCCTAGTATTATTATATCATTTCTATCTGCGTACAGGAATGTATCAAAATAACCTGTAGATTGTACTACATCTACGTCCTCATTAATAGCTTTAAGTAATTCTGTTAAAGCTACGGTTTTGTATTCTCCTATGTGATTGTTATTATACTGAGACACTCCTATATTTGCAGTTTCTACTTTGTCCATATCATACAAGACAAAATCCTCAGCACCCATTCTACATAACTGGGTGGCTGCGGAACTACCTATAGCCCCGCAACCTAGTATGTGAAATGTATGCTCGTTTAAACTATCTATTAGACCAGATGAACGAGTATTAATCATACCAACCTCCATATCCAAATGCATCGTTATACTGTTCATATTTTAATTTGATATCATTATCATCAAACTCAAACATTTCTTCTGTAGTAATATACATTAAGTCATGTAATGCTTGTTCTTTGCTACATAAGACAGCTTTAACTTTGAACTGGAGTTTTTCTTTAGTACATTTAGTCCTCAACTCTTTCATTTCCTTTTTAAAGACTTTAAAAGTAATAGTAGTAGCCATAAAGTCTTCTACTAAGTTTTCTACATC
>TARA_R110002012_G_scaffold165730_4_pt1 | contig 11151 bp, 6 predicted proteins | sample TARA_R110002012 | Tara Oceans TARA_R110002012 (sample SAMEA4396515) | marine metagenome | biome: Westerlies Biome; feature: [DCM] deep chlorophyll maximum layer (ENVO:01000326); material: water (ENVO:00002006), including particulate matter (ENVO:01000060) such as... | depth 40 m
CGGCGTTACCCCAGCGGCCACCGCCGCATCCAATGCACCTTCGTACAGCGTCACAACGCGTTCAGGCGAGTCAGGCACCTCTACTTCTCCAAACGCGGTGTCCAGCTCTCGCGCTTGAGCATTAGCGATGAGACTACTTAGTAGCACACCTGTTAAACCATGACGCAGTACCTTACTCAGCATTGATATCTCCCTACCCTGGATTGACAAAAACGAGCTTCACGTTGTTAACGGTTTAAGCATTATCAGCAACGATATATCAATCAATAGTAACGATTCTCAAAATCAGTTGCATCAAGATTTCTTCGAATTTAATGTTCCGCTATTTGCAACATGCAGACGAGAACAACCCAGTCATCTAAGTTCCATTAGCAGCAACAAATCGTTCCACTTAAAAAATATCGATTTTTCCAGGTAACCAAACTAAAATCCTTTTCGCTTTTGATAATCAATACCATTAGAAAAAACCTATCATTACCAGGGGGATTGCAATGCTTGGCTTTACTCGGAAAAAGCTGGCTAGTGCCATTACGTTGGCGGCTATCGCCACGACAGGCGTACAGGCTCAAGATAATACTGCGCTTGATAATATGGTCGTAACCGCGACGGGCTACGAGCAAACGCTGAACAGTGCCCCTGCCAGTATTTCTGTCGTCACCCGTGATGAACTGGAGCAGCAACAGTTTTCCAGCATTGCCGAAGCCATTGCGGATGTGCCGGGCGTTGATGTCCGAGCAGGCACCGGCAAAACCGGCGGCTATAACATTTCCATTCGCGGCATGCCTAGCGAATATACGCTGGTGCTGATTGACGGGCGCCGCCAGAATACCTCGGGGGATGTGACGCCTAACGGCTTTGGCGAAACCTCGACCAGCTTCATGCCGCCGCTATCAGCTATTGAGCGTATTGAAGTTATTCGTGGCCCGATGTCCACCCTGTACGGCTCCGATGCCATGGGCGGCGTCATTAATATTATCACCCGTCAAATCGGGAGCGACTGGGCAGGCTCCGTGACGATTGAAAACACCTTCCAGGAAGATCGTAACGCGGGCAACAGTTCAGCCATCAACCTCTACGCTTCCGGCCCGCTGGTAGAAGACACGTTAGGTCTCCAACTGCGTGGCCGCGTCTTTGACCGCGATAGCTCTGAGCGCATGGTCGAGGACAGCGTAGGGCGCGATCCGCGACCGTCCGAAGCGCGCATATATTCGTTTGGAGGTCGTTTAAATCTCACCCCAGACGACGCCAACGAGCTGTGGATAGACGCAGAGCGCGCACGCCAGGTTTACGATAACAGTGACTGTCGTCTGGGCAGCTTAGATGGCCTGGTACGCAGCGACTGCGCAACGCCTGCACCCGATATGGCCTACGGCTATGAGGATGAACTGCGCTTTAACCGAGACCAGCTTGCCATCGGCCACACCGGCCGCTTTGCGGCAGGCACACTGGACAGCAGTATTACCCGCACCGAGACCGAGTCGTTGGGGCGTACCTTGGTCGCAGGCCGTGCGCCCGAGTTCGGTTATGAAGCGGAGAACGGCGACCAACGGACACTTAAGAATCGCGACTTGGTCATCGACAGCAAATTTGTGGCACCGCTAGAGGATCATATGGTTACCGTCGGCGGTCAGTACATTGACGCTGAGCTAACCGATGCAATCGCGGGTAACGAAAATTTCAGCCAGTCTAGCTGGGCACTGTTTCTTGAAGATGAATGGCTGCTACGCGACGACTTAGCGTTAACCCTGGGTGGACGCTACGAGCGTCATAATGCCTTTGGCGGCCACTTTAGCCCACGCAGTTACCTAGTATGGAACACTACCCCTCAATGGACCTTGAAAGGCGGTGTCAGCCAAGGCTACAAAACGCCCACCCTTAACCAACTTCACGATGGTGTGAACAGTTTCGGCAATCAAGGACTTACCGTAGGTCTTGGCTCTCCTGACCTGAAGCCCGAAAAGAGCACCAACTACGAATTAGGCGCCATTTACGACAATCTCGACGGTTTCTCAGTCAGCGCCACGGCCTTCTTTACCCAGTTTCGTGATCGTATTGCCAACGGCGACGACCTGCCCAACTGCCAGTACATCGATTCTGATGGCAATCAGCCCTTTGCCAATGCCGCCAACTGTTTGAGTGTCGGCAACTTTACCTTTCAAGATAGCTTTGGCCAGTCGGTTAACGTTGATCGGGCTGAAACCCGTGGTATCGAGCTGACCAGCCGCTATCTGTTCGCGCCGGCCTGGACCATTAGTGGCGGCTACACCTATACCGACACCGAAATTACGTCGGGTGCGAATGAAGGCCAGGCGCTTACCAACGTGCCTAAACACAAGCTGACCGCTGACCTTAACTGGGCCATCAATGACCGCTGGAACACAGCGCTTGAAGGCGAATACTACGCGTCACGAGAACGCTTTAGCGGCAATGTAACAGGCTCTTCAGCCGCCCTGGTCGATCAACTAGGCAATCATCTGGACGGCTACGCACTGTTTAACCTGAGAAGCTCTTACCAGTTTTCCGATAATGTTCGTCTAACAGGCACCGTTTACAATCTCTTCGACAAGGACTTCTCAACCTACGATACCTACGAATACGATGGGGATAACTATGTCGCCTATCGTTATACAGACACCTATCGCGCGACTAATGGCGTCGCATTAGACGGCCGCAGTCTCTGGGTATCTGCCACGTACGATTTTTAATCAGCGCCAGCTCGCCACGTTCCTTCTACTGATTCGATACCCTGCTTATGCCCCGGCCAATAACCGGGGCTTTTTTACCTCCCCTGCCGCTAGTGTTCTATCTGAGCCAGGCATTCTTCTCTTTTATGGCGCCCTCTGTAACAGAACGCTATGCACTAATAAATTGAGCTATAAAAAATCACGAAATTATTGCTGTTGCGTACAACACAACGACATGTTCATTTTTTCTCTCTCGATCTATGGAACCTTTAGCAATAGAATCAAAATCACATATGAGAATATTTCACATATGACAATATTATTCACAAAGTAGAACGCACTATCATTACAAGGGATACAAATGGCTTATCTTTCACGTCGCGCCTTGGCTAATGCCGTTAGCCTGTCTTCGATAGCAATTGCTGCCGCTGCTTCTGCCCAAGAAAGCACGTCACTTGATCCTGTTGTTGTCACCGCCTCCGGTTTCGAGCAGTCCATTGCTGACGCCCCAGCCAGTATTTCGGTTATTAGCGGCGAAGAACTGAATCGCCAGTCCTATAGTGATATTACGGATGCAGTTAAAAATATCCCGGGTGTTTATGTGTCAGGGGGCGGGGAATCTCAAGACATCAGCATCCGCGGAATGGACAATAGCTACACACTGTACTTGATTGATGGCCGCCCCATTTCAGCCGGAAGAGCCGTCAATACCAACGGGCAGGACGAAGGCAAGCAGATTGGCCTCCCTCCTATTTCAATGATTGAGCGTGTTGAAGTCATCCGTGGTCCCATGTCCTCGCTATATGGCTCGCAGGCGATGGGTGGCGTTATTAACATTATTACCAAACGCGTGCCGGATGAGTGGGCGGGGCAGGTGGTCACTGAATACACCCACTCTCTCAACGACATCAATAACGACTCACAACAGGTCAGCTTCTATACAGGGGGTGCTCTGATCGAAGGGTTGCTCGGCTTACGCGTTCACGGCAGTTGGCGTGGAACGGAAGAGAGCGATTACGAAGGCGGGGGTGACAACGCTGAAAGTACGCCTGACAGCGATACTCGCCAGATAGGCGCCGAGCTTACCCTGACTCCCGATGAGCTGAACGAATACAGTTTGGGCTACACTTCTTCCACAAAAGAATACACCCATACGCCTGGCCGCAGTATTCCGGAAACTGATAGTAGGGGGAACCCTACTAGCGCCAGCACCTATCGCTATGACAAAGATGTATTCACTCTCGGCCATAAAGGCACGTACGGTGCCTTTGTTACAGACACCTACCTACAGCATGATATTTCAGAGCGGGTAAATACGACGCCTGATGAAAAGCGCGAGGAAGTCACGACTTTCAACAACCAGTCGACCTACTTCTGGGGAGACCATATGTTGACCTTCGGTGGCCAGTACCGCGTTGAAGATCTCGTCGATGACACCAATGGGCTTCTTGGCAATAGTCCAACTGCCATGCGTAGCGTTGATCGCTGGATTGCTGCGCTGTTTGTCGAGATGGAATGGAGTCTTACAGATGCCTTCAGTGTTACAACCGGTATGCGTTACGACGACGATGAGCTATTCGGCGGCCACCTGTCTCCGCGTGTGTATGCTAACTACCACTTAACGCCTGAGTGGACGCTCAAAGGCGGTGTATCTACTGGGTACTCCCAGCCAGGTCTGGCCGCTGCGACTGAAGGCTTTGGCCGAGGAACAGGCGGTGCTGGTTCCCCTGCCTCTCATGCACGCGCGTTGATTATTGGTAATGAAAATCTCGATCCTGAAACCAGCACCAACTATGAAGCCGGATTTGTCTTTACTAGCGACGATCGCCGTCTTACCTCAAGCATGATGCTGTTTCATACACAGTTTGAAGATAAGATAGCGGAAGACCGCTACTGCGACACTGCAGGTGCCGATCGCAACGATCCTTCCACTTGGGAGTGCCCATACGCCGGTAACGAGTATGTATTCATCAGCACTTACCGCAATATTGATGAAGCTGAAATACAGGGTGTTGAGTTCACACTAGACTATGACGTTACCCAAGATGTACGCCTAAGCTCTAGTTATACCTATACCGACTCCGAGCAGAAATCAGGTGAATTTGCTGGCGAGCCTTTAAACAAGATCCCCGAGCATATGTTCAACCTCGGTGTCGATTGGCAGGCAACACCTGAATTGAATTTATGGACACAGGGCAATTACCGTGGTTCCACAAGCGATTACCTGTCACGCACTAGCATGGGCGAGGGCACACCAGGGTATGGTTTTGTGGATGCTGGTTTGGTTTATAGCCTGACTGACCGCGCACAAGTCAAAGCTGGCCTCTATAACATCGCCAACAAAGAGGTGACTAATGATGAGTATGGCGTGGTATTAGATGGCCGTCAGTACAACCTAGGCTTAACGTTCGATTTCTAGTGCCTGCTTAACTTGCCATGCTTGCTCGTTTCCTCTGCCCCGCTTATGTGCGGGGCTTTTTAATTTAATTAAGCTTAACTAAAAAAGGCAACAACAAGCAATTCTTAAATGCTAATTATTTTCATTACTATCATTGACTGGCATAATGGGACCATTATGTCCTCGGCGGTTTCTTATGTACGACTTTGACGAACTCAATGCTTTTGCAACGGTCATGACGACCGGCAGCCTGACGCGCAGTGCGCAGTCCATGGGCCTGGCCAAATCGACGCTCAGTCGGCGCATCAGCCAACTGGAAACTCGTCTTAATCAGCCCCTGCTTCGTCGTCAGGCCAATCGCCTGATCCCGACCGAAGCGGGTCTGCTTTTCCATACCTATTGCAGAGAACTGCTAGCACTGGCGGCTAACAGTCAGGAAGCGCTGGCCGAACTCAAGGAAGATATCAGCGGACAGTTAACGCTCAAGGTACATGCCTCACTGACGCGAAGCTGGGCGAGTGCGGTGATTAATGATTTTGTGCATCAACATCCACACATTGAGCTCACCCTGCAGACGCTAGAAGCGCTGCCTACCTCTCCCGACAGCCACTGCGTGCATATTTGGCTTGGCGAACTGAGTGAATGTGGTCTTCATCAGGAACCGGCAGGCGAGCTTAAGCGCGGGCTTTACAGCAGCCCTGACTACCGTGACGCCTCGACGCTACCCAGCCACCCCAACGAGCTAGATCAATACGCCTGGGTCGATTTGCTCGGTACGACCCAGGAGGGTTTGTCGTTGTGTCATCGCGACGGCGAAACGCTGTCGTTTCAGCCTCCTCGCTCACGCCTGCGAGTGGATCTAGCACTATTACATATGGACGCCATCGCTCGCGGCCAGGGCATTGGCGTTTTGCCCCACTGGCTGGTACAGCAGCGCGAACGGCACCATCCGGGCGAGTTGATCGCCTGCCTGCCTGAATGGGCGCCACCACCGCTTCCCATCACGCTTCTTTACGCTTACGGCCATCAGCCTCGTCGCGTTCATGCCTTACTGGATTTTTTAAGGGCCAGCACACCCACTGAATGGAACAAGTAGCCGGAAAGCTATTTGAGTCAATCGCTTGCCAGTTAGGTGACTAATTAACGACAATAGCCCGGCCTTTCTACCAAGGATTGCCGATGCTTGTTGAATTATTCGCCGTCATGGCACCTGTACTGGCCGGGGCGGGCCTGGGTTTTTTTTGGGTACGCTTAGGCCACCCCTACCCGGTCGATTTCATCACCCGGCTCGTCTTTAACATCGGCACGCCGTCATTAGTGCTGGCATCACTGGCAGGTGCTGATATTGACGCTGCCACCTTTGGCCAGACCATGCTGGCCGCCGCGCTGGTCATCATTACCATGGGGTGTGCGACCTTTGTGGTGGCGAAATTATTACGCCGCAGTTGGCGGGTACTGCTGGCCCCCATGATGTATCCCAATACGGGCAATATGGGTTTGCCTGTGGTGCTTTATGCCTTCGGCAGTGCTGGGTTTGCCTATGGCATTACCGTGATGGTGACCGTCTCGCTATTTCAATTCACGCTGGGCTCGGTGCTTAGCAGCCAGGGCAACCCGCTCAAGACGCTTCTCAAAACCCCCACGGTTTACGCCATTGCGCTTTCCATGACGTTACTGTTGACGGGGACGTCTCTCCCCCGCTGGCTGGCCAACACGGTGGATCTACTGTCAGGTCTCACGGTGCCGCTCATGCTCATTACGCTGGGTGTGTCGCTTGCCAGCATTCAGGTAAAAAACCTGCGCTCTGGACTTGGCTTTAGCCTGGTACGCGTACCCCTGGCGGCCACGGTGGCATGGTTAATCGCGGGCTGGGTAGGACTTCCGCCATTGGCACAAAGCATTTTGGTAGTACAAATGTGTATGCCGGTGGCGGTCTTTAACTATCTGTTTGCCCAGCGCGCCCAGCGCGAACCGATCTATGTCGCCAGTCTGGTATTTTGTTCAACGCTGTTAGCGCTGGTTTACGTGCCCGCGTTACTGGCATTACTCATGTAGCACAGGAACCCCGCCGGCTAAAATGAGTCTCTGCTAGACGACTCGCATTAGCGTGCAAAAAAACCAACGAGGTACGTTATGTATTATAAGAAAGCGCTTTTCACTAACGTCTCACGGCTACCTGTGGTACTACTTTCTCGCACGATGTTTAGCGGGCTAGTGTTGACCTGTGCGATGAACACAGCGAACGCCGACATCGTGCACCCCTCGATTGAAACCGAGCATGTCAACGTTTCCATCGAGCGTATTGCGAATGGGCTAACGCACCCTTGGGCGGTCGCCTTTTTACCTGATGGCCGCTACCTGGTGAGCGAGCGAAGCGGGCAGTTAACGCTAATCGACCCTGCCAGCGGTGAAACACGCGCATTGGACGGCATGCCCGCCGTTAGCACTCACGGTCAGGGCGGTTTATTAGACCTGACATTGCATCCCGAATTTGGCAGCCAGCCTGGTGATGGGACCAACGATTGGATCTATTTCACCTGGAGCAAGCCTGACGGCAACCAAACCCGGTCGGCGCTATCACGGGTAGAATGGCTGGGCAATGAACTCGGTGAGGTCGAACACCTGTTTACTCAAAATATTGCCTCAGGCCCTGGTCGCCACTACGGCTCACGTCTCGCCTGGTTACCTGACGACACCTTATTGATGAGCATTGGCGACCGCGGCAGCGACCCACAACGTGCTCAAGCCCGTGATGACCATGCTGGCTCTACATTACGCCTTACCGCCACAGGCGAGGTGCCGGATGATAATCCGTTTACGGACGATGCCGACACTCTGGATCATCTCTATACCCTGGGGAATCGCAATATTCAGGGCATGACCACCCGCAGTAACGGTGATATTTGGGTATCGGAGCATGGCCCCCGTACCGGCGATGAGCTGAACCATATCGAAGCGGGCAATAATTACGGCTGGCCAGAGGTAAGCCTCGGCAATGACTATGCGACCAACGAGCCCATCGGTGCAGATTCACTGCCCGGCATGGTAGATCCTGTGTATGTGTTTGAAGGCCGTTTTGCGCCCGCCGGGCTTACTGAAGTGACCAGCGAGGCGTTTGGAGAGTGGCAAGGTAACTTATTGGTCGCGGGCCTCGGCAGTGAAAAGCTCCTTCGCCTACGTTTGGAGGATGATAAAGTAGTTGAAGAAGCGCTGATTTTAGAAGGACACATCGGTCGTATACGAGATGTCCGGCAAGGCCCTGACGATGCCATTTACTTGCTGACAGATGCCCCGCAAGGCGCCCTTTATCGGCTAACGCCAGCCAATCAGTAACGCTCTTTGCTCGTCCTTATAACACCATCATGGATGCCACATGCGACTACGCAATTTAATTATTTTAACGGTGATTGTGCCGTTATTTATCATCTTGGTGGTGTTCAGCTTAGTAGCGATTAAATCGCTTGAGGATAACGTCCGCTCAAAACTGCAAACGGAAGTGGAGATTATCACCCGTACGCTGAGCTCGTCGCTGAGTTACGCGGTGACGCCGGACAGCAGTACCCCACTGGAAGAGGCGTTGCAATCGGCGTTTTCCTTTCACCGCATTTATGGCGCTTATGTGTTTGACACCCAGGGGCGGGATATTTATGGATTGGGGCTTGGTAAGGATATTTTCAGCCAGGAAGAAATCCAGCAGGTCATCGAGCGTGATGACTTATATAGTAATTACCGCCAGCACGAAGGCTGGAATTACTACTCTGCGTTGACACCCCTGCGCTCACAAGATGGCACTGTTTACGGGGTATTACAGGTCAACCGCCTCAATACCGGCATTGAGAACTATACTGGTTTTATCAGTATTGTCGCCGTGCTGGTATTTGTCGTTGGCGCGGCGGGCATTGTGTTTAGCATCTGGTGGGGATTTCGCCGCCATATCGAACGACCACTTAATCGGTTGCTACACGTGATGTTGCTGGTCGAGGATGGTGACCGTAGTCAGCGTGCCACCGAAGACGGCCCTACCGAGTACCGCCGCCTTGCCTCCGGGTTAAATGGTATGTTGGATTCAATGGCTGAGAAGGATCAAGAGATTGAGGATCGTCAGCGGCGTGAAATCGAACTTGAGAAACGTCTACGCAAATCGAAAAAACTGGCAGAGCTAGGCGTACTTGCCGCGGGGGTAGCCCATGAGATTGGCGCGCCGCTAACGGTCATAAATGGCCAGGCGCAGCGGCTGGCCAGGCGCGACGTGATTGGCGACGATGAACGTGCACGGCTGGGACGTATTCGCGGTGAAGTGGAGCGCATCGTTGAAATTGTACGCCAGTTGATGGAATTAGGTCGGCAGCATAATGTAGAGAAAGGGGAGCAGGCGCTTGACCAGCTTATTCGCAGCGCCAGCGATTTAGTAGAAGAAGAATTGGAACCACGCCGTATCCGTTTGGATATTGAATTACCGTCACCGACACCCAATTTATTCGCCAACGGTCAACAAATTGTGCAGGTGCTGACCAATTTGCTGCGAAATGCGGCGCAAGCTCCCCAGGTAAGCTGTATTCGTGTGCGTGCTCAACAGCAACACCATGAATTGACATTATGGGTGGAAGATAATGGTCCGGGGATACCCCCTTCTCATCACCATAAAGTGTTCGACCCATTTTTTACTACCAAACCTGTCGGGCAAGGCAGCGGTTTGGGACTCTCCATGGTACACCGAATTATAAATGACCACGGCGGTACGATTGGCGTGTTCAACAGCTCCCTAGGCGGCGCTGGATTTGAAATTACGCTACCCATCAGTGAAACCGCATCCGCGTGAGGACAACGTTTGTGACCCATCAGGAACACCTTTTACCTTTGTTGGTGGTGGAAGATGACGCCGCTATACGTGAGCTATTAGAAGAAGAACTTCAGGATGCAGGCTATTCAACGCTGGGCGTTCCTAGCGCTGAAGAGGCAGTTGCCTTGCTAAGCCATACCACTGTATCACTGGTAATTACCGATGTGCGCTTGCCGGGCATGACGGGGATACAGCTTCTCCAGCAGTTACGCCAAGCAGGCAGTGAGCTTGGCATTATCGTCATTACGGCGTTTGGTACCATTGACCAGGCAGTGGAAGCGTTGAAACTCGGCGCTGATGATTTTTTAACTAAACCACTGGATCTGGACGCGATTAGAGACGCCGTCTTTCGCGTGCTGGAAAGGCAACGTTTGGCAGTTTCCCACGATACCGACATTAGCCACTTCCATGGCATCGTGGGTAAAAGCCAAGTGATGCAGGCCTTGTTTCATGACGCTTCTCGGCTCTCAAAAAGCGATGCCCCCATTCTGATATTAGGGGAAAGCGGCACCGGCAAAGAGCTGCTCGCCCGCGCCATTCATCAGGAAAGCCCACGTAACGATCAACCATTTGTGCCGGTCAATTGCGCAAGCATTCCCGCCGACTTGATGGAAAGCGAGTTTTTTGGGCATGTAAAAGGCGCTTTCACCGGCGCCAACGAAGCGCGCAAAGGGTTATTCCAAAGCGCCCAGGGAGGTAGTCTGTTTCTCGATGAAATCGGGGAAATGCCCATCAACCTCCAGGCAAAACTATTGCGTGCATTGCAGGAGAAAACCGTGCGCCCGGTGGGAGGCGAGCGTGAAGAGCCCGTGGACGTGCGCATTATTGCCGCCACCCACCGTAACCTGGACAAGGAAATCGAGCAGGAAAACTTTCGAAGCGACTTATTTTATCGCTTAGAAACCTTTTCGCTGCGCATCCCTCCGCTACGTGAGCGCGGCACTGATATTGAGCATTTAGTATTTGCCCTTATCGATAAGCACTCAGAGGCGCAGAACAAGCAGATAGAGCAAATCGAGCCCGAAGCACTCAACCTGTTGCTTAATTACACCTACCCCGGCAACGTACGCGAATTGGAAAACGCCATTATGCGCGCCGTTACGCTGAGCGAAGATGGCTCACTTAACCATAAAGACCTTCCCGAGCGGCTGCGTGAACAATCCACTCCTGAGAGCGGCACACCGCTGGTGCCTACATTAAGTGGTGAAGTAGTGGCGGGAAGTCAGCTA
>TARA_R110002012_G_scaffold114572_3_pt1 | contig 11139 bp, 7 predicted proteins | sample TARA_R110002012 | Tara Oceans TARA_R110002012 (sample SAMEA4396515) | marine metagenome | biome: Westerlies Biome; feature: [DCM] deep chlorophyll maximum layer (ENVO:01000326); material: water (ENVO:00002006), including particulate matter (ENVO:01000060) such as... | depth 40 m
CTAGAAGATGCTCGAACAGCAGAAGACCCCAACCGTCGAGGCTCACCTGATCAAGGTTTTCAAGACGAAAATGATGGTCAAGGCGGTATTGTTTGGTATTGTAAATCAGTTGATAAGCCCGGTATAGATATCGAGGATGACAATAAAGATCATTATCAAACCTTTGGAGTTAAAGCAGCTTCAAAACCAAGAGTTACATCGCCCCAATATAAGCCGATCAATATGACTATAATTGATCCATATTATCCAAATGCAGCAAGAAAAATTGCCAGACTTTTTAGAAGAGCAGGACTAAATGATAGCAAAGCACAGGCAGCACTCAATCCGGACGGGACTACTCCAAACGCATACGGTGAAGCCTTTATTAAAGACGTAGGCGAAGTCCAGATCCATCAACTAGACGAAAAAGGAAACTCAATAGAAATATGGACTTTATTCGGTGCATACCCAGATAAGGTTGATTTTGGAAAATTAGATTATTCGAGTAATGATTTAGTTGAAATTTCACTTACTTTTTATTATACTAGGTTCACCGTGGAATTCCCAAACATTGGTAATGAAGAATATTTTAAATATTTTAAGGACGAAACGGCAACTCCACTTACCGATACTGGTGGTGGTACCGGTACCCCCCATCCAACCCCCGAGCAAAAGTGCAAACGCCAGTATGACAATTCTGGTAGTAGCAAAACTTATGAGGACTATGTGAAGGGCGGCGCGTGCGTTAATGTAGGAGTATTTCCACCTTCTCCATCGCCTGAAGCTGAAACTAGTGGAAATGGTGGGGCCACCGATGGATCACCGCCAAATAGTGAAGGTTCCCCAGATGGAAATCCTGAAAGGACATTTGACGAGATTACGGGCGATGACGGCCCATTTACAGAAGAAGATTAATAAAACAATTAACATGAGGTGTTTATGAGAGACAATAGTAAGCGTTTTGCAGCAGGTGCTGAAGCACCACCTGTTGTAGCGCAAGATGAGGAGACTCGTTCTCCTTTAGACTTCTCTGTTCCAACAGAGATAGTTGACCTTCCATCAAAGGGTAGATTCTACTCGGAAGTTCACCCGCTTCGCAACAAAGATTCGATTGAAATTAAGTTTATGACTGCAAAGGATGAGGATATTCTAACCTCTCCATCCCTTCTAAAGAAAGGTATTGCTATCGATCGGTTCTTAAAAAACATTATTCTTGATGGTACTATCAGGGTTCCAAGTCTTCTTTCGGGAGACAAGAACGCAATTTTGGTGGCGTCTAGAATTAATGGTTTTGGCCCAGAGTACACAACAAAGATGAATTGTCCTAGTTGTGGCACTGCGTCTGAACACACGTTTGACCTAAATAATATTGATGTATACGACGGAAATGATTATGATGATTATGATGTCACCCTAACTGATCGTGGTACCTTTATTGTTAAACTTCCAAAAAGTCAATTTGAAATAGAAGTAAGGTTATTAACTGGTAAAGATGAATCTGAATTGTTGGCGAAAATGCAAGCCAACAAAAAGGCTAAAGTTTATGAGCCAAACCTTACAGATCAATTAAGAATGATTATTATCTCTATTAATGGGAACGAAGACAGAAGTCTAATTAACAGAGCAGTTGATGCTCTCCCAGCCTTTGATTCTCGTTATCTGCGAGCCGCATATGCTAAAGTCCAACCGGGCCTTGATATGATGCAAGACTTTTCTTGCAATGCTTGTGGGTATGAGAAGGAGGTGGAGATGCCTTTGACGGTTGACTTTTTTTGGTCTAAGTAGCGACTATATACAATCTGTATATGAAGAATTGTTTTTATTAAAGTATCACGGAAACTGGTCCTTTATGGAGGCATACAATTTGCCAATAACAATTCGTCGCTGGTTTCTCCAAAGACTCGCTGATCAAATCAAAAAAGAAAACGATAAAATAGAAGAGGCCAGCAAAAGGAAAGCCCGGTAGGTGTTAAACCCTCCGGTCTTTTTGCTTTGTGAAACTATTTATATAGAGGAGATCTACACAATGCTCGATATTAATGGTGATCTTTCGGAAGCGATTGACGATCAAATAAATAAGTTAACCGAGGATATTTGGTCGCAGGCGATGCCAAGCCCCTCTGACGAAGAGACGCTGGGCACTGCAACTAAGATATTGTTGGATCTTTTTGAAGAGGACCAATCTGAAGAGATTTATGGTCTTCTCCGACTTCACGCTACTGGTGTTGTTATGTCGGGCGAAGAAGATTTTGGCCTAGATATAAGAAATAAGTTTTATGATGAAATATTAGAATTTATTGATCTAGACGAGCAAACAGCGGAACCAAAACTTGCCGATGGGTCAGAGAATAAAATAGAAAATATTATTAAGGGAACCACCGTTCTTACGCTCCGAGCACTTCTGGACACCACGCCCGATCATACTCAATCCGTCGATGATTTTAAATCGACAGAGCCCACAGAGCCCACAGAGCCTAGAAAGTCCTTGCGTCAAAGAATTAAAGACCTTAACACTAGGATGTCCCAGAATTATGCGAATTATAGAATGAGGATCGACGAAAATCTTTTACCCAGCGAACTTCTATCGAAGAAACCAGAAATTTACAGATTTATTATGATTTTCTTGCGAAAGAATCTTTCTAAGGTTAACCGCGTGGTTAAAGGCATGGTAGAAAAAGAACTCGGCAATAAGTATAGCAAAAAATTGAAGAATCTAGAAAAAGAATTAGAAATACGAACAGGCGCCCCAAATCCGCAATTAGATATGCCATTCTCCGATACTGGCGGTCAACAAAACTTGTTTGGACCTTTAGCAACGGAAAATCTCAACGAAGAACAACTTGTAACAACTGTGATAGATTTAGAAAAGCTAAAATCACAAGAGATGAATGAAATATTTCTTGCACAGCTTGGTGGAGCTATTGAAATGATTCTAGGCTTTATGTTTGATAATCAGCCAAAATCATTTTCTATAACAGGCGTACCAAAAGATGTCAAAGCTTTTGCAGGTGCTCTGGGTGGAGAAAAGAAATTTATAGAAGCAGCTAGAAAGTATGGTTTAAATCATCCTGCAACATATAAAAATAAAGCTAAACTAAACAATGCTATTAAGAAGTTTGAAAAACAAACAGGCATAACGTGGCCGTTTAAGTAGGGGATTATTAAATGGCTGATAATACTGAAGACATAGTAAAAAGACTAATCGCTCTTGAAGAAGAACGCAGTACATCAACTGAAGACCGGCTTAAAAAGCTTGGCGCTGAAATTGATCTTGTTAACGAGCTTAAAGATCAAGGTTCTCTGCTTCTGGGTCAAGACTTAAAATCTTTAGAGTATAAACAAGACGCTTTAGAACTTCAAGCAAGAATGGAGAAGTTTTTAAAGAATCGTCTTAATATGACTACGGAGGAGCAGGAAAAAGAATTAAATATTCTGGATACCATAAAGCAACAAAACGCCGCAAGGGATCAATCAAAATCAACTGCTGATGGACTCCTTAAAACAATCTTTGGGATGTCTGAGGCATCAAAACAATTCGGCAACCAACTATTAAATCCAGCGGCTGCTATGCAGGGTATGAAAGACGCCCTTGAAGCATTTGGCGATCCGGCTAAATTATTGGGTGCCGTCGCGCTTAATACAATACAGTTATCACTCGCACAAGATCAAGCCGCTGTTTCTTTTAACCGAGCAACTGGTAATGCGGGAGAATTTGGTATAGCAATTGCTGGCCTTGAGCGTGAATTATTTACGGCAGGAGTGGATGCAGCCGAAGCCGGCCAAGCGTTCCAGTCCTTGTTTACAAACGTATCTGAATTCACAGAAATGAGCCGTTCTCAACAAAAAGTTTTAGCTGAAACAGTGGCGATATTGAACGAACTTGGCGTATCATCAGAACTGGCCGCTAGGAATATAGAATTTTCTACTAAAGCAATGGGTATGAGCGCAAGAGGCGCCGCAAGATTGCAAAGAGAATTATTTACTTTCGCCCAAGATCTTGGCGTGTCAGCAGAAAAGATCGCACAGGATTTCGGACAGTTTGGTAATGAAATCGCGGCCCTTGGCAAAAATGGTGTTAATGCATTTAGAGATTTAGAAGTCGCTGCTAAGAGCCTTGGTATGGAGATGAGCGAATTATTACAACTTACTAAACAATTCGACCGTTTTGATACAGCCGCTGAATCTGTCGGGCGCCTAAATGCACTGCTTGGTGGTCCATTCCTTAATGCTGTACAAATGGTTTCGGTCACAGACCCAACAGAAAGATTAAGACTTCTCAAGCAAGGCATCGACCGCGCCGGGATTTCTTTTGATCAGATGGATTATTTCCAGAGAAAGGCTCTCGCTAGTGCGACCGGCCTTGGAGAAGCACAGCTCGCTATGTTGATGCGCGGAGATATTGATTTAGTTGCTTCGCCTATGAAAACTGCAAAAGAATTAGCCGAACTCGAAAAACAAACAGCACATTTTAACTCATTAATGGACGAACTAAGACAGATAGGTATGGGACTTGCCCTCTCACTCCAGCCGATCGTTACAGTCTTAAAACACATAGCACAGGCCATTCAGTTTGTAGCCCCGCTTCTTGGGCCTGCGGCTTTAGGTTTTGCTCTAGTGACCGCCACGAAGGCTGTCTACGGTCTTGCTACCTCATTTAAGGTATTGAATGTCGCTATGTTAAAAAATCCAATAGGGATGATCGCACAATTATTTGGATATTTAGCCATTGGGCTAGTGATAGGTCACTCACCTCCAGTCATCGGCTCTGTGCTTGGTCTTGCGGCCGCATTTTTATTTTTAGGACCTATTATTACTGGGATGATACCGGGCCTGTTAGTAATGGTTGGGGTCTTTGGTGCTATTGCCTTGGCTGTTACTGGTTTGACATCTGTCTTCGCTATGGTATTTAACGATGATTTAACATCAAATCTGCAAATAATGGCTTCTGAAATCGCGTCTATTGTTGATAAAATTAACGAGTTAGAAACTGCTAAGGCCGTTGCATTTTCAACGTCTGTAGAGAGCACTGCTGTCTCTGCTAATGCTTTGGCACAAACCGGCGCTTCCACAGCAGCAGCAATCCCAGCCGCCGCCGCAACAACTCCAGCCACTTCAGCAGGTCCGCCACCTACAATTAATATATCACTTTCGGTAGACGGGACAGAATTCCAGACCGCAGTTAATTCTGTTGAGGTCACTAATTATGTTAATGGGCAAAAGAGTACACTTTTTGATTCAATTGCTAATGCATTTATTAACAACCAAGTAACAACGAGGGGCAATTAATGTCTTTACCTGATTTAGTTATTACTCCGCTTCATTCTTTCAATCCTGCCGTAACTACCGTTCCAGCCAACGCAGCAGAATTGCCCGCGAAGGCCAACGGGACAGCTAACTATTTTATGACAGAATTCCAAGAGTCTTTTAGCCCTAGATATAATCTTACAAACACTTTTGGCCGTATGGACCCAATTGTAAATTATCAAGGGACCGGAAGAAAGATAGTTTTAGGTGTTAAGTGTACACAAGGAACAAACGCATCAACTTTTCACAACAGTATGAAAAAGATTATGTATCCTGTTTTCGATGCTGCCAGCGAAATTCCAAATGCTCTCTTAATAGAGCGCCCACCCTTAGTGATGGTGGAGTATGGAAACTTAATTCAAGATCCACGCCAAGGCGCCCTATTATGTGTTCTTGAGCAATACTCTGCAACTCCTGCTGCTGGCTTTACACCACTTGATTCACCATTGGTTAGGTTTGGAGCTACAACGAACAGGGGCGGAGTTGTTTCATCTCAACAAATTATCGATTTTCAACAATATTCATTTAGATTTGATTTTATACCACTTCATTCAATAACACCCGGTTTTAATAACAGTGCCACACCCGCATGGATCGGAGGACCTTCATTCTAATGCCTAGACACGGATCAGAAGATACCTTTGTTAATGAAAGTGAATTCTATGAGGAATTCATTGAAAAACGAGGTTTAAATAAAATAAACCAATATGCCACACCTAAAATTCCTCCATTAACGAAAAAGGTTCGTAGAAAATTCACTAGCGTTAGGCATGTTTGGACAATGGGCGATAAGTATTTTAAGATCGCTGATAAGTTCTATGGAGATCCAAGGTTGTGGTGGGTTGTGGCTTGGTATAATCAAAAACCAAATGAAGGTATGCTTAAAGTGGGAGACGTTATTTTTATCCCACAGCCACTCAATAAGGTATTAACATTTTTTGATTATGGGACAATGTAGGAACTATGGCCGACCCATTATATCAAGCTCTGCGAGACGCATATCATAAGATCGACAGTACAGAAGTGCCAGATGGTCAAGACTCTTTGTTACCACAAGGGTGGACCGACTGGATACCTGCAACTGATTTTATTGAATCAACATTTATGTCAAGGGAAAATGTTTTACAAAAACTTAGTGAGATAGTTGCTAACGGCGAGAACCTTGGGGACAATCTAACCGCAGAACAAAAAACACAATATGACATAGCCAAAAAAGCCCTAGATGATTATAATGCTTCCGCCACCCCTGTGGACCCAAATGCTAATTCTAAAAAGGAAATAAAACTAAGAAAGGCGCAACTGAGTGCGAGATCAGCAGCCGCCGGCGGCGATATATCTGATAAAGACACTACTCTGCCTCCCGCGACCGACTCAGTTCGTATGGCCCACCAATGTTTTTTACTTTATAATATAACTGCATTTAGTAACTTTCACAAACGACTTCTGGAAGGTAATACCTTGAGTGGGTTCAGTCCGGCTTTTTATAGAGGAATAGATCCTGATGGTGAAATACTCACAGGAGGTTATTATTCACAAGGTATGTCAGCAAACACAATAAGTGCAATGTCGGCGGCAGGCCTCGCCGGCGCCTCACTTCTAACTACTGTACCATCTTATACTAAAATATTTCATACGTCCGAAGACGACCAAAGCGCAGCCAATAAATTAGGGCTTAAAAAACACGGCAACAAATTCTTAAATATGCAAACGCCAGAGATTAGCCAACTTATGCCAAAATTAAGAATTTTTAAAGTTTATCGAGAAGAAAATGATAAAAGTGTATACGAGATTGAATTTAAAGCATCCACTGTCAAAGAGGACGGGTTATCTGCACCACTTGATCTAGATCACTTAGGTGGAAAGCTAAATAATTTTACCAGAGGTGACGATGTAGGGGTAAAATCATTTAGTTGGGAGTTTATTGGTTCGGATCCATTTACTGCAACTAGAGAAATTGCAGCGTCTTTAACCCTTACAGCACAACATTTTGGTTCCTATGTTAGACAACGCCTTAGCAGCAATGTCGTAGATGGCTCTATATCACGATCAACTGCTCCAGATGGAGCATACAGATATTTGGATCTTGTGTTACAACCCGATTGTAGGGACTTAGCAGACAGAAATTTTAATTACAAAAACTTCTCCCCAGAGTGTTATGAAATAAGAGTAGAGGTGGGTTACAGTGGAGGAGAACTAACATTTGGCACCTTTGATAGTAATAATGAATTTAAAGAGGCTGTTAACTGCCATAAAGACGTTTTAATGTTAAGTCCCACAGATCACCAGTTTCAGTTTGGAGACGATGGCTCGGTTGAACTTACGATTAATTTACGAGGCCGACTGGATGCTATGATGAATGATAAAAGTATGAACGTGCTTTTACCAAGCGGTGGCGGTGCAGGTTCAGCGATAAGAGTAAGTATTAAAGGACTGTCTTCTGGCCAACGCGCCCAGATACCAGCACTTAAAGGATTAGTTGTAAACTCAGTTCAACTTGATGTTGCCGAAAGAGCGATGAAATATATTTCCAATAACAAAAAGAGTATTGCTGATGTTGATAAATTAGAAGAAATATTATCAACAGAAATATCAAAAACATTTACGGTTAATAAACAACTCTTTATGGCTCACATTTTTGATAAGTTAGACACTGGAGGAGCAGTATTTTGGTATAATATGACTTCTGCCGAACTTGATACATTTACAAGCTGGGAAACCGACTTTGCAACATCCGCGCTTCCTTCAGAAATAAGTGACATCGACGCAGAATCAGGTAATTCAGGCGCCTTCGTTGGAACTAATGCTACTGACGCTCCCTACGCATCACTTGCTGGCCAAGCGCAAGTTGAGGGTCGAAACCCACTAGAGTCGGGGACAAGGACACTAAGATATCTTGCAGCAAACAGTCAAGAATCATTAAATGAAAGAATAGAACTGCTGAAACAAAATAATAAATTTCAAAATGTCGGCGCCGAATCTATAAGTTATTTCTTCCTTGGAGACCTTATTAGTGTTGTTTTTGATAGTGTAACTGGAGACAACACTTTCGATTCGGGCCAGTTTCGAGCTAACCTAGATCCTACACAAGCTTTAAATGAGGGCGATCGTGGCCAACTTGACCCAGCTCTTGGCAGGGTAGAACAAGGTTCAGGCTCAGATGCTCTTCTTAATCAACTTGGTTTTACTAAAAGCCCATCTACAATACCAAAAACCACTAAAAATGTTTTAGATGCGTTTAGGATTATTCTTGGCAATATAAGAGTTAAACTTAAATCAAGCTCAAATAGTAAAGTTATCAATTTATCGCATATACCAATTTCTGTACAGGCATTTAATAATTTTATGATTGACAATGTTTTGGCATCAGATTCGGATAACTATACATTTTTTGAATTTATAAATGATTTATTGACTTCTTTAGTCATTAATACACTTGGCACGAAGTGTTTTGGAGGAATTTCTGAAACTACCAACAGTGCTCAAGCAGTCGCGGTCACGTCGCCGGTTGATATTGGGTCCTCCAAGGCTTACCAAATTCCCACTAGTGCTTCACCAGTCACTACATCTGTTACTGCTGCATCTACTGCTGGTGCAAATTATATTCCAAATTACAAGGTCGTGGATTTAACCTCAGTAACAGTTAAAAATCCACTAATATCTAATTGTAGAGAGCACACTAAAAATTTCTTTGAGTATACACTGATCGGTATGCAGAGTATTGATAACGCTGTTTTAAATGGTAATTATGAAGCAGACTTAGAGCAAGGAATTTATCATATCGCATATGGTATAGATCGCGGCCTCGTCAAAACAATGAAATTTTCGAAAACTAACCAAGAATTTCTACCAGAAGCCCAATTTGCCTCGGAAGGTGGTCTGTTGTTGAATCAATTAGCAAACGTATTTGATGTGACTATTGAGATGACAGGCAATAATTTATTTAAGATTGGACAATATTTGTATATCGACGCTGAAGCTCTGGGCGCCGGCCCATCTTGGGCAGATTTTGATGTGGCACCCAGCAGGAAACGCTCGTTTGCTAATATAATGGGTCTTGGAGGTTACCACCTTATAACAGAGATAGCCAACTATATATCTGGAGATAATGGTGTGTACACAACAACAATTAAAGCAAGGTGGCAGGATCCGGGGACGAGAGATTCTTGGCCTGATTTAATAGTATAGGGGGTTATAATGGCAACTTTTAATGGCAGAAATGATTTACCGGCAAGAGCGTCTTTTATAGAACATTCTCGTTTTGCTGTTCGTGCATTAACACTGCTTGATAAAGTAAATCAGCCCACACTTGAAACCAATCAAATTAAAGATATAAACTTAGATGAAAGAATATTTATTGGTCGAGTTGATGAGCAAAATAATCCATTGTTTGTAAATCAAAGATTGCTTAAAAGTTATGGAAACCCAACTCCATCAAGCGTGGGTGTTAACTTTGTTGTCAATGCTTTCTCTGACATGAAGACTAAGTTCGACCGAGATCTTGCCCAAGGCAAAATCAATACGAAAGCCCCTGCACTCACTGAACTAACAATTAAAAAATCATATACCAATCCTTTTGATGAATATACTAAGAGCCTAAAGGCTAGAATAGAGGATTTTAAAACTTATGTTATTGCCAACAATCTTATGAAAGATATTCATAATTTTGATTCTTTTGTAGATGTTTTTATGAATTATGTTAGTGAGACAGCGTTTATCACTCCGATCACACGTTCTTCATTTTTCCTTACATCTAGGTATTCCCCTTTGAATAGTGGTTTGGTATTTGAAGTTGACAGCGCCGCATATGACATAGACCAATATAAGGCTGACGCATACTATGGGCAAAAGAATTTTGAATACTTTAAAAACTTAGCTTCTTCATATGGTTTTATTATCGACAAAAATATACCTTGGCGCCTTATAGCAGATTTAAATTCACCACAAATGACACCGTATATTGAAGACGCTTTTGGATTTGGTGGAGGTTCCAATTATGTTCTTGCTGTTGCTTTCACACAGACATACAATGATGATATCCCATCAATAGCCGATATGATGATTAAGTTTTATAATGCCTTGGTCCGATACAGGTTTAGAACAGTGACAAGAGAATCAGGACCAACAGTTACCGAACATTCAGCAAAGACAGTCTTCAATAAGTGCAAAGTCAAAACCAAAATTATCAGAAGATCTCCAGTCGATCCTGTGTTTTTACCGACATCGTATAGTGACGACTGGTGGATTGATAAATATGCTAGAATTAGAAACTTTGAAAGCGGCCTAGATTATAATGAAGCTACAATCAATAGTATCTCTGAAAATGCAAGCGACTTAATAAAAAGGCTTGACAGAGCATCCGCTATGCGTTACGTTATATCTAAGTTCAATAATGTTGAACATTTTAATGGATCAACCTTTTATGACATCACAAGACTTGAATTTGCCGAAGAGGGATTGGGTCTAGAGAGGGACGTAAAAGAGACGGTGCAACGAAGTGTTCAGGCATCAAACTTTGTAGTATACTAATTAGTAGGTCCGTGGGGGACAGATGTATTTTCAAACGCTCGACGATAAGGGCGAATGTGTAGGAGTATATAAAGATGGAAACCTGTATTTCGAGGACATCCCAAGTGGATGCATCCGGACGTGGAAATACGCCGAGTATCTTGAAGAAGATGGTGTGGACTACGGCAGTATTTACTGCGGAAATCGGAGTCTTAATGACGCTTGTCCAGCTTTCCTGATCGACGATTGGATCGCTATTGAGGATAAGTTAAAGGCTTATTATCGCTCGTTTGTGTTGGCCAAGGTCAATATGAACGAGAATTGTTTTTTTGACCTTGTTCCAAAGCCATT
>TARA_R110002012_G_scaffold2527_2_pt1 | contig 11138 bp, 11 predicted proteins | sample TARA_R110002012 | Tara Oceans TARA_R110002012 (sample SAMEA4396515) | marine metagenome | biome: Westerlies Biome; feature: [DCM] deep chlorophyll maximum layer (ENVO:01000326); material: water (ENVO:00002006), including particulate matter (ENVO:01000060) such as... | depth 40 m
ATTCGAAATTTCGAAATTGAGGAGCTTCCCGACGCTCCCCCCTCATGACGCAGTGAAATGACGCGCCTCTCGTTCGCTTGACGCAGCGTGTCATGGCGCAGTCTCCACTTGTCTCGTTCGAGCTGAGCTGGGAGAAAATGACGCAGGCTCCTCGCGAGAATGACGCACTCTCGCGTGCGTGTGTGCGTGCAGTGACGGTCTGCCAGAGGATCGACGGTCACGCTCTCATTTTGAGACTTTGTCACGCCCCCCCGGGGGGGGCAGGGTAAGGGGGACACCTGCCATGATAGATCGGGGGGGCCCTTCTATTAAAAGTTGTTGTTTCCTTCTCCCCTGCTTTTGTTTTCAACCCTTACCACATCCCGCCAGGGTGTGTGGTCAATGCTTTGGCACATTAGTTTCATGGTCTGAAGGTTTATTATCCCTAAAGGGATATAGCTACATCTATACATAACTATATAGAGTATGAGGTATTAATTATATATATATATAGTTAATGTCTTTAGGGGGGTTGTAGGGGGGATGTTGACACGGTGGTTTTGATCTGTCAAGTTGCGATGTGAATGGGCCATGCGAGTTGGCTCTACACCGAGGAGGGTGTGATGGCTACAGTTCAGGATTATTTGAATCTTGCGGTTTCTGGGACGATGAGCAATCTGGCGAAGACGGACGTCGAGTTTCGTTTGCCTGATGACATTCGTCGTTTGTCTGACATGAAGGTGGACTCGTGGAGTGTGAAGCGTGAGACGGTTGCTGCTGGTGCGACTGGCACGTTCAATGTCGGTGGTGATTCAGCGAGCATGTTTCTTCTTTTCTTTTCCCACCCTGTTGTGTTCACGAAGGTTGAGAACGTGACTGTTGCTTTCAACGCATCCTTCTTTGGTGTGTGGTCGGACAGGTCTGACGGGACGGACTCCTTGAAGCTGGGTTCTACCAACAGCATTGTGGTGACGAACACTCTCCATTCCCCGAACTACGTCTCCACCTCTGGTGGAGCAACCACCGCCGTGGAGGCGACGGTGCTTGAGGTTGCGTTCTCATCGACGGCGTAGTAGCGTTGCCTCATGAGTGAGGATGATTCGGAGGGAACGATGGGTGCAAGCGCTGTTGGAGATGGAAATTCCGTGCTTGGCATCCGCCTGGGCACCCTTCCTGCCCCTGTGGTGGATGCGATGTTTGTCGCTCTTGTTTCCGAAGCCGAGCGTTCTCATGGGCCTTGTGTTCGCGCCGCCGTTGTCGCCAGCTTTGCTTCTGCTCGGGTTGAAGCGGAGATCATGGACGACGATGAGATTCCGCCGCGTGAACGGCTGAAAGCCGCACAGCAATTGCGTGATGGCTTCGCCGAGGCCTGCAAGTTGGTGTCGGGGACGTCTCAACGCTCCCTCTCCCCCAGCGGTCGCGCCGGGGCGTCTTCGACTCCTCTTGTTCCCGAAGCACTGGAAGAGATGTATGGCAACGAAGGTTGAGCAGTTCCAGTCGGACTGTCTCGCTGACCTCGCCTTCTTTGCCGAGAATCCGGTTGCACCCCTCTACATTGCCCCGGAGAGTGGCCCCATCGCCCAGGTGGAGTTGCGCCGTGTTCAGCAGCGTCTTGCGGATGTGGTAAACCGCCAGTGGTTCATGAAGGGTTGCTTGCGTGTGATTCTCTGCAAGGCCCGTCGGATTGGCGCGACGACGTTCTTCTGCATGGATGCATATCGTCAGGCTTCGTTGAAGCAGAACACGAACGTGGTGATTGGCGCTCAGTTGGATGACATGGCCGAGCGCATTCATGAGCGCAACCACATCTTCCACGCCAACTATCCCCCTGCGCTTCGTCCAACACGTCATGGCAGAAGCCGGTCGTTCAAGGAGCCGATGGAGTTCCGGCGGGATGTGCCGGATGCTGAGATTGCTGCGTGGGAGGCTGGAGGGCCCAAGCCCGACATGGGGCTCAACTCGTCCGTCTCCATCTTCACTGAGCGTACTCCGCTGGCTCGTACGGGAGCGACGATCCAGTACCTTCTGCTCTCGGAGTTTGCGAAGTACCGGAATCAATCAACGATCATCAAGGAGATGTTCCCGACGGTTCGGAGGGGGACAGGTGCGATTGTCATCGACACCACCGCAGAGGGTCGTGGGGATTCGTACTCTCGGCTCTGGGAGGAGGCTGTTGCTGGTCGCTCTGAGTTCGAGCCCGTGTTCATCTCGTGGCTGGACGATGACCAGCAGTGTCATCAGCACCCGACCTCCAACTCGGTCGAGAACTTCATCCCCTGGGTGGAGTGTCTTCGCAGAAAGGACTGGGAGGGGATCCGCAAGTACACGTCGCTGTTGAACCTCGATGAGGATGAGGTCGATCTGCTTCAGGACCACATCGTTCCGCGATGGAACAAGATGGATGAGGTGGAGCGGAAAGCGCTTCATCCGATGGGTTTTGTGGAGTGGCGGCGATGGGCGATTAGAGATCGATGCGACGGCAGAGCGGCAATCTTCAAGAACCAGTACCCGACTCACTGGCGCGAAGCGTTCATGTCTTCAAGCATGACCATCTTCGACATGAGCCAGATAGCCACCCAGTCCGAGAGGATGGAGGGAGAGGAAGATCCCGCTCGCGGTGAACTGGTGCAGCGAGGAGGGCGAAGAGCGCTGGATGTCGATCCCGAAGTGATGATGGCGCAGGTGGACAGGCGCACGATGCAGGTCACACCGAAGATGTTCGAGTGGGTAAACGAGCCGTTTGGCCCGGTGTTCGTACACGAAAAGCCAGACCCCAACGAAGAGTACATCGTCACAAGCGACTACGCCGAGGGGGTGGGAGAGAACTGCGACTACAACGTGATCCACGTCTACAAGCGAGGGGATGCACTGGAGCAGGTGGCGTGGTTCCGGGCAAAGTGCTACCCGGAGGAGTGTGCCTCGGAGGCCGTGGCGCTCGGAGCCTGGTACAACATGGCGTGGCAGGTTCCAGAGGTAAACTCGTGCGGGGCGGCTGCCCTCGCCATCATGAGAACCTGCTACCCAATCGACAGAATCTTCCGAAGGCGTGCGCCAGACAAGATGAAGAACATCCAGCCAACAGACCTGCTCGGGTGGAGGATGACCGGAAGAAGCAAGTCAGAGGCGGTCAGTTCTGCAACGACATACTTCAAGCAAGGACGCTGCATTCTCCACAGCCCAGCAACAATCCGAGAGCTTGAGGTATACGTCAAGAAAAGCCAGAGAGCCCTCCCCGAGGCAATGGATGGGACAGACCCGGTAACCGGAGAGCCATATCACGACGATGAGGCTACCGTGATGGTCCTGGCAATTCACGCCAATCGCCAACTCCCGTGGAGGGGAGGCTGGTTTGACTCGGAAGAGAGTCGGAAGTTGTCGGAATGCAGACATCTTGACGTGCAGGAGTGTGTGTGTCAGAACTGCGGAAAGGTCTTTGAAGAACTCAAAAAACAGCAGTTGACATTTGGAAAGCTGCGGTCAATCGTGAAAAGCAGCGGAAGCCATGCAGGAGCCGGTCGCGGCTCTGAACTTCTTGAGTTTTGGACTGGAGGATTTTGATGGCATATGAAGATGCCCCCTCAGTGGGCCGTGGAATGTTGTCGGAGATCCTGGGCGGCGCAGAGCCGTCCCCTGACTTTCTCGCCGACCTTGGCCTCCGGGCGCTTCGTGATGCGTACAACCGCACTGTCGGACGAGACGCCTCCGTTCCCGGAACGGCAGCACCGCCTTCCCCAGAGCAGACTGCGCGAGTCGCCCAGATGCGACAGCCAATGCAGCGACCTCAGCCGCAGATGCCTCCACAGGCACCGGCCCCTCCTCAGCAAGCACAGGTTCCCCAGGACCGGGGACTTCTTGCCCGTGCAGAAGGAGGCCGGACCAACATGAACAATCTTGGTGCTGAGAAGATGAGGCTCCAGAGGATCCAGGGCCGACTCCAGGGTCATCAGCAGCAAGCAGCAATGCAGCGCCAGAATGAGATGATGCGCCTCCAGCGTGAGCAGCAGGTCCTTGGTGGCGGCAACCGACAGGTGTTTGGTCAGGGACCGTACACCCCGTTTGACACCTCCGCGCAGTTTGGCGGCCTTGGCCAGCGAGGCGTTTGATGGCACTTCAGTTCGGCAGCACACAGACTGAAAGCGTTCAGGTCCCAAGCCAGAGTGCCTCGTCGATCGGCAGTGGGCTTGGCGGTGTTCTTGGGACTCTTGCGGGGCTTGCCTTTGCGCTTCCCACGGGCGGTCTTTCGGCTGTCGCTGCCCCTGCAATGGCTGGGGCTGTGGCGACGGCTGGCCTTGGTGCTTCTGTCGGTGGGTCCATTGGTAGCAGCCTTGGCGGTGCCATTGGGTCGTCATCTCTTTTCAGCGAGACGCAGACCTACGATGTTGCGGCAGCCCCGCAACAGCAGATGGGTTTGGCTCAGGCGTTGACTGAAATGGACCTTCCTGTTCCCCCGCCGCCCGCTGCGGTTGCTGGGATCGGCGACATTGAACTGGACAGCACGTTTGGGGCGGCCCCGTCCTATCTTGACCAACCACCCCCTCCATTCTACGGATAGCGACATCAGATGGCGAAGGGAATTTCAAAGACTGGGGATCCGCTTCTCGACTACGTCAGGATGTGCATCAATCGGAACCGTGAGGCTCGTCGCCCCCTTGAATATCGCTGGTATGAAAACGCGGCATTTGCTGCGGGCTTCAGTGCCGTTGAGTTCGATCCGCTACGAAGACGCCCTGTGTCTGCTGCTGCAAGTGATGACGAATCTACCAATCCGCAGGTGCAGGACAAGCTACGAAAGTATCACGCCAAGATTGTTGCGCCCCGCCCGATGCCCGAGTGCATTCCAGCAAAGAATGACCGCGATGCACGAAAGCGTGCGGAGGTTGCGAACTCGCTGATTCTTCACTTCTGGGAAAGCCAGGAGTATGTCTATGCAGATCATGCAGCCAAGCTGAACATGATGGTGTTTGGGAATGCATTTTTTGCGATGCAGTGGAATCCAAACGCTGGCGAGTGGTATGAGGGCTACGAGTATGTCAATGACATGCCCGTGTACGACACGAGCGTTGAGCTTGCGGTTGGTGCGGATGGGGGTCCGCTTCTTCTTGACGAGCCTTTCCGGGAGGTGAAGCAGCCACGGATGAAGACATGGCAGTCGGGGTTGCCCCGGATGCGATCTGTTCACCCGTTCAACTTCTTTCCTGACCCGCAGTGGCGTCATTTGACCTCAAGCCAATGCCTCAACTATGCGGAAAGGCGCTTGATCCCGAAGGATCTGATACCGCATCACTTTCCTGATGTGGACATTGACCGGGTCCGGGGCATCACTTCGCCAGAAGACGCCTTTCTTTTCCGTGAGTTGGATGCCTCGTTTGGCCTCCGAAATGACGGGATGACCTCCGAATCCACTGAAATGGTTGAGGTTTTTGACTTCTACCATTCCCCGGTGAAGATTCCCTCCAAGAAGATCGACCAGCCAAATGGTTTCCGAATGGTTGTCATTGGTGACCAGCGCGTTGATTTCGTGAGTTCTCTGCCCTACGGCGAGTATCCTCACGTCACGTCGCGTGATCGCCAGTACACGGATCGCGGCTGGGGAATGTGCATCACGGACGTTCTTCGTGGAGCGCAGCGTCGATTGGACATGGTGGAGCGGATTCAGATCCGCGCAGCGGAGCGCACTGCCGACCCGCCCCTTCTGAAGCCACAGGGAACAAACGATGTGGCGTTTCAGGGCCGTGCGGGTGAGATATACGAGTACGTTCCCTACGGTGAGGAGAAACCATCGTTCATGATGCCTCCTCAGCTTCCCCCCAACATCTTTGCAATGAGAGACCAGGCGCTTGCGGACATGGATTCGCTGTCTCTCACCTCTGCCCCGGTGGGCGGATCGACCCCTTCTCGTGGTGACAGTGCCGCATATCTCGACCGACTCCTTGAGGAGAATCAGGTTGCGATGGCACCTACCACGCAGGAGCTTGAGGTTGCTCAGGCCCACCAGGCACGACACCTGATTCAACTGTGCCAGGATCACCTCCCGATTGGGTTCAAGTTTGCTCTTGCTGGAAGGGACCGTCTTCCTCATGTGGAGGAGTTTGACGGCAAGCCGTTCAATCTTCTCGATGTGCGGATTGTCCCCGGCAGCGCGGCGATGACCTATCCGGGCCAGATGCGGTCTGCGATCATGCAGTTGGCTGCGAATGGCATTCTTCAGGACGACTCGCCGAAGTCATCCATCATCACGGAGTTGATGCTGGGTGCGCCAATGGCGGCGAAGTTGACAGATCTTGACGAGCCCGGAGACCGGGCAGTTGCGGAATTGAACTTTCAGCGGATCATTCAGGACAGGGAGCCATTCTTCAAGGAATGGATGGATCATGAGAAGCACATCCAGGTGCTTTTGATGAACATGAGAGACCCTCGCTTCTTTCTGGATTTGACTGTTGACCAACAACAGAGACTGGAAGTACTTTTGCAGCAGCATCAAGCTGCTATCGCTCCACCTCCGGGCATGATGCCTGGACAGGAAGGTGGGGCACAGGGTGTGCCAATGGAGGGATCGCCACAAGGTGTGGCTCAGGTTCCGGCAGCGGCGCAAGGCTTTGCAGGACCTCTAGGCATCGCAGCCGAGGGGTAATGCGCATCAGGGAGCAGGGACATGAGCAAGACAGCAGAAGAGCGTATCGCAGAACTTGAATCGCAGTTGAAGGAATCCGTGGGAACAAGCACCAAACTTCGCGACAACTACAACCAGCTTTACCGCCATGCTCAGGAGAGCGAGCGAACCGCGTCATATTACCGTGGTCAGCTTGAATCCTCTCCCGTGGCGGCAACCCCAGTGGAGGCTCCCGTTGATACGGAGGCCCTGTCTGCGGCGGCTGGTGATGTGGACATCAATGCGTTGATTGAGCGCGCTGTTGAACAGCGGGTTGCCCCTCGATTGCAGCAGGTTGAGCAGTACGCTGTGGACGCTTTGCAGCAGACTGCGGGTCGTGAGGTGGATCGGGCTCTTGTCCGGTTCAAGGAGACCAACCCCAAAGCCCAGAACATCATGGACTTTGAGCGGCTGGTTCTCATGGACGCGAGCGACACGATCAAGCGCAAGCAGGCACGAGGTGAGGTCGTTGATGACATCAAGGAAATCGCCGTGAAAGCTGCGCAAGAGCGCTTGACCCGATTCAGTGACATGACAGAGAAGGTTGCGAAGGAGAACGCTCGTCGAAAGGAAGAGGCCATGAAGAAGGCCATGCTTCCCGACGTGTTCGCCTCCGCTGGATTTGAAGAAGCCCCCACTGCGCCGGAGAGTGCGCAGGAAGCTGGGGACCTTCTCGAACAAATCGTGAAAAGCCGGTCCATGAAAGGATCGGCCTAACCAATAGGACCAAAAAATGGCAGTTCCATTTTCAAAAAGCGCAAAGACTGCGGCGGGGGCGTTCGGTGAACTGTTTCAGTACACCTATGCTGATGTCATCATCAAGCTCCTTGACACCGTTGATGATCTCGAAAAGTGGATCGACTCGGTGGACATTGCCGACTGGAACGGAGGGGACTCCCTCTACCAACTCTACAAGACGGCTGAGGGCTCTGGCTCTCGTTTCGTCTCGGGCGGCCCGGGATCTTCTGCTCCCGTTCTCCCGAAGTACAACCCGCCTGCGTACCAGGAGTCCACGGTTCGGCTGTTTCCCCACATGGACATTGTGGAGATCACCGGACCCAAGCTGCTTCGCGCACATGACAAGCCCGGGATGTACCGCCAGTTGATGGACGAACTCGTGCAGGACGCGAAGGACAGCCATCGAAACCGCGTGGGACCGAAGTACTGGTGGGGAACCTCCGGTGCTTCTGACTCGAATGCGGGCACGCTCGCTCTCGTGAACGGCACGGTTTCCTCCACCTCCATCGTTTTGAAGCAGCGTGAGTGCGATGCGTTGCTCTACTCGGGACCGAAGGCGTACATGAGCGCCTATGCTGGTGCCCGGTACATTCGCCCTGGAATGCAGCTTGCGATTGGAACTGCGGCTGAGTTGAGCGGCAACACGGCCCCGACCACGACGGTCACCGCTGTGAATCAGTCCACTCAGACGATCACCGTCAGCCCGTCTGTCAGCGTCACGGACAACGATTACGTTGTCGAGGGCGATGCGAATGGGAACGAGTACGGAAACGTCCTGACTGGAATGCATGATGCGGTCAACAACACCGGCACGTACCATGGCATTGACAAGGCGGCCAACGCCCCCTGGCAGTCGTTCATCACGGACAACGGTGGAAATCTTCGCGACTTCAACTCGTTCCGAATCACGAGCCTCCTGATGGAGATGAGTGATCTTGGTCCGAAGGATGTCGATGAGATGGATCCGGTCATCTTCAGCCACAACTCGCTGCTTCAGGTGTACCTCCAGGAGATTGAGCCGGTCTACATGCAGACCGACCTCAAGGCTCTCAAGGGTCACACCACGATCGCGTACCAGTACGGCGCGAAGCAGATTCCGTGGCAGACCGCTCGGAGCCATCCCATGAACAGCTACCACGTCCTCGACCGCAGTTCGCTCAAGCGCCTGCGCCTCGGAGACTACGGCTGGGACACTTCAACGGGTGGGATCTGGAAGCAGATCCCCGGCACGTTCGCCTTCCAGGCCTACGCCTACAACGAGATCGAACTCGTTTGTGAGAATCCGCGTAGTCAGGGCAAGGAAGAGGACATCCGCGTACCCACTGGCCTCATCAAGACTTGATGATCTGACTGGTTGATGGGGGGCTTCGGCCCCCCTTCTTCCAGAGGAGGAACACAATGGGAAGCATTCGAGGAGCACACAATGTCTCCAACGAACTTGGTGAGGTTCTGATTTCAACGTCAACTGGTCTGGATACGACAGGCTGGACCGGATCCACCACAGGGATGATCCCGCAGGTGGCGGTCGCAAAGCGGAACTACCGCATTCTGGAGGTCGGATACACGGCCACTGTCACGGGAACGAATGGGGCTGCCGGAGGCGCGTTCAGCATTGGCACCATGGGTGCTGGCGGGACCGTTTTTGACTCCATCGTTGCTTCAACGACGGTTGCGCCAACCCTGACCGCAGGGGACAGCATCAGCACTTCACGAGGCGGGGCAAACGCTATCAGCTTCCGAAATGCGGGTGATGGTGTCGTGGATGAAGAAGGGATTGGCCGCCTTGAGTCGGGAAACATGATTGTTGTCCGGGCGACCGGGAACATCGCATCTGGACCAACAGCAATTTTTTGGGTTCGACTCGCACCTGAGATTGTGCGGGACTTTGACAATTAGGAGAAGAGGCAATGGCAAATGATTCAATGAGAGGAGGCCCTCGCGGGTCGAGTGACCAGGCGGCCTTTGTCGGGCCAACTGTCATGCAGTTTGTCGGGGACAGTGGCGCAACGGTACCTGGAGGTACGATTTTCACAAAGGCGACAGCGGCTGACGATGGCCTTATCACGAGCGCCCATTTTGGGTGTGACTGGCAGGTGATCGAGGTCCGCGTGTGCGTGGAACTCACCTTTGCAACCAATGACATCGCCATTGACATCGGCAACAACTCCGATACGAACGGGATTGTTGCTGCTGGAGCGACGGGATCTGCAACGAGTGCGGCAAGAACAGAGCACATCATCCCCTTGAATGGGGCAACCCCGACCGCCACCTTTGGCGTGACGAACGGCCCCCTTTTCCTGACGGTCCCGACCTCGGCTGGGGATGGTAAGTATTCGGTTTCCGTTCTCGCGAAGCCGGTGAGCGGCACCTACTTCGACAACAGTTGAGGGGTGTTTGATGACGGTTTCGATTACACCCATTGAGAGTGGGGATGACCTCGCTCGCTCTGAGGATGATTTCTTCAATGAGATCGTTCTCACGCGCAGTGCAGATCCCCACCAGGAATGGGAGAATCAAGCCAATGCAATGGGGGGGCTTCTTCCCGGGGAAAAATTCCACCTTCGGTTCGTTGAAAGCAATTTCGACGGTCAGCCACTGGAGCGATGGATTGTTTTCTGCGAGAAGCCTCCCTGTTCCGTCCATCCGGGGCGACATCGCATCATTACGGTGATGACGATCGAGCCCCCGGGTGAGGCGGGTGCCTTTGCCATTCCTTCCAGTGCTCACCTTGAGGGCCTTGCGATTGTGTTGCACGACTGGCGTGAGGGACGCCACGCAGCACTGCAACGCCTTGAGGAGATGTACCAGAAGGAAACGGACAGGCAGATTGACGATGCGTTCAATGACGCGCATGGTCGTGTGGATGATGCGTTTTGGATCTGGAAGCGAGCCATGGGTGAGAACCTGAACTTCTGCATTGGTGCGGATGGGAAGGGGCCAAACCATGGCGGCAAGTACTTTGGCAAGAGTTTCCAGCGGGATGATGCCAAGGTTTCACAAGGCGGGATCTATTTGCCATGAGGGTTGAAGACGCCATTCGTCGGCTCAATGGGTATCTTCAGCGCCGGGGCTCCGTGGATGGGTCTGGCGGCTGGACCGAGCAGTGGCTTCTCGACATCCTCACGGATGCCAATCTGGACATGTATCATCGGATCGTGAACTACGGGCCGGAGATCTTCCACCGCACATCACGCTTCACATACACCAAGAACCAGGCAGGGATTCATCTCCCTGACATGCTGGGCTCTCGCCCGATGGCGTTGTGGTATGTGGGTACGCTGACAAAAGACGAGGGGGTGGGCCCCAACAATGCACCTACCCCTGTCGAGATGGTCCGCAGGACAGACATTGACTCCGGCGGATCGTCGGGCGTGACAAGCAGCACGTCCCTTGGCGGCAGCTTTCTTGCTGCGAACACCTCGTTCAATCTCGGCGGAGGTTCTGGCTTCGGCTCCTACAGGGGCTTCCTGCTTGGGGATGAGTTCTCTCTCAGAGACATCCCAGAGGATGACACCTACATCTACATGAGGTGGACCCCGTCTGAACTGCCTGCCCTGATCGACAAGGATGACGAGATCCTGGATGGCCAACTGGCCCAGTTCCACCCTGCGGTGGTATTGAAGGCGGCCATCAGCGCGAAGAGCGCGAAGGGAGAGGACATCTCCCAGTTGGACCGAATGTACCAGGAGATGGTTGGCCCCTACGATTCAACGCTGAAGATGGGAGCCCGGTCGCGTCAGCGCCAGCAGCCTCCGCAGCGGGAGCCGATGCG
>TARA_R110002012_G_scaffold243642_1_pt1 | contig 11137 bp, 4 predicted proteins | sample TARA_R110002012 | Tara Oceans TARA_R110002012 (sample SAMEA4396515) | marine metagenome | biome: Westerlies Biome; feature: [DCM] deep chlorophyll maximum layer (ENVO:01000326); material: water (ENVO:00002006), including particulate matter (ENVO:01000060) such as... | depth 40 m
GGATGTTGGTTGTGTTGTTTAAGGCAATAGTCTGAGCATCGGTGTTTGTGACCGCTGCTATATCTGCTAGGGCTACCGTTACGGTATTGTTTTCGCTATCCGTGATCACTAAATCTGTCCCTACTACTGCAAATGTGGAGTTCGTTGTATTTGTATCTACTCCTGCTGTAATATCCGCTAAAGCAACAGTTACTGTTCCTCCTTCACTATCCGTAATCACTAAGTCTGTCCCTACTACTGCAAATGTCGAATTCGTGGTATCTGTATCGATATCCGCTAAAGCTACAGTCACCGTTCCACCTTCACTATCCGTAATCACTAAGTCTGTCCCTACTACTGCAAATGTTGCATTCGTAGTATTGGTATCTGTTACCGCTGCAATAGCTGCTAAAGCTAAAGTAACCGTATTGTTGTCGCTATCCGTAATAATAAGATTAGTACCATCTTCCGTTAAACTGGTGTTGGTTGTATTTGTATCCGCTAAGGAATCACTTAAACTGCTTAAATCAACAGTAATAGAACCGCCGTTTTCGATAGTTAATGTTAATTGGTTTGTTGCGCCATTAAAGCTAAAATCTTGAATTTGCTGATTATCGGTACTCGTTAATTCCCAAGAATTACCATCCCAAAAATAGATGACACCTGTATTTGTGTTTACATAAATATCACCAATGTCAGCTCCCGAAGGAGTTGAAACACCTGGAGCATTTACAGCTGTACCACTTAATACCTCGCAATTACATTGATCTTCTAAAGTTACAACGGTTTGCGAAAAGGCAACTGTTGATATTAGAAGAAAGACTAATAAGAAGAATTTTTTATTCATGATTGGGGTTAACTTTATTTCTATTCTCAAAATGGTTATTTAAAACGTAGGTATAAATCCTAAAAACTTAGGTATTCCTATACTCTACAAATATTAACATAAGCTACACCGAAAGAAAATAATTGTTGTGTATGTATATTTTTTATGGGTATAGTAGGTAATTCATGAGGTTTCCTACATTTCAATATGCTGTTTTCTGGTATACATTTTACCGATAACACCCTTAAAAACAAGATACTCCGGAGATATATTTTTGATGCTTTTAACTACAAGTACTTTGTAAAAACACCCTAATAAGAAAGTTTTAAGCCTACCGAAATCTAGTTTTTGTTAACCCGATACGTAATTCTACGATTAGTTATTACAGTGGTTAACTTAACGGTCAATAATGCTGAGGCGGAAATTGTAGGCGGGCAAGCCGATCCTGATTTCGAAGCTGAAACACGGTACCTGTACCCATTTTTATTTACCCCTGCTGCCATTACAGTCAGCGCGGTTGATTGTGTGCCTGCATATTCCACACCATTGACTATTGTACTAAAAGTAGTACCTGCATTGGTACTGACCTCCCATTGATAGGTATCGGCGTTGGTTGCAGTGACCGTAAAAATTGCATTACCTCCTGTGAAAATAGATTGATCTGGTCCAATAGTCGCTGTAGAGGGTGTATCACGCGTTACCGTTATTGCGGTCCTTGAACCACTACGACAATTAGTAGTTGAATTCCTAGCCTCCGCATAAAAAGTACCTGGAGCGGAAGGGGTATATGTTGCATTACCCATTAATAATGAGGTTCCTCCACTAGACGCACTGTACCAATCTACAGTTTCACCCAAACCTACGGACGCTGTAATACTTGGCACTGGATCCCCAACACAATACGACCTATTACCTCCGCTGGTAGGTGCATTGACCACAGGGCAAGAGCAATTAGGTGCCGTCACTGGGAGTTGATTGGTACAACCATTGGCCGCAGTTACCGTTACTACAATATTAGTACCATTTGGCACATTGGTGATTGACCATCTATTACCAGAAACATTTGTGACGTTACCCGCCGTGCTCGTAACATTGCCTGTACTCACCGTTACTTCCAATCTATAGGTAGTAGGCGAAAATAGAGCAAAAACACAATTAGGGGCAGTGGTGACCGATATGGTCGGGCTTGAACGAATGGTTAGTGTAACAGCAGTTCTAAAAAGGCTTCTACGGCTAGAATTTGAATTATCTACACTTTCACCGTAATAGGTGAAATTACCAACCGTATTTAATGTTGGTGAAACTGGAGAACCACCACTTGAAGCGGTATACCAAACCACAGAAGCACCTGACGGTGGTGTGGCAGAAGCTGTTAAGGTCTGTATGGGGTTCTGCGCACACTCAGTAATATTCCCATTGCTAGTCGGAGGAGGAAGTGCAGATTCTACGTCATCAAAAGAAAAATCGGCCCCTCCATTTCCGTTACAATTTGAAAACTTTTCGTTACCAATAAATATGCTTTGTGAGGAATTACAATTCTTATCGGTAGTAATTTGTCCTCCATTATTGTAAATCTGGGCACCTGATGGTAAAAACAAATCGGCATTCTTGACCCAAGATAAAATACCATCACTCTCCACCGATAATTGCATAATATTAACTTGAAAGCTCCCATTATCTGGTAATGACAGGGTATCGTTACCACCAGAACGATCACCTATAACAAGTTTGTTTATGGTATAAGTAGTAATATTCACGTTTAAGGTAACAGTATTACCACTACCAATGGTTACCGTACCCACATTACTATTTTGGCCGGGGTAAGTGGTAGCATTTACCCAAGTAGAACCATTATATATTTGCCAGGTAGCAGAACTACTCCAGTTGCCAGAGACTTTTGATCTATAATCACCAGTAACCTGCGCCAAAATAGGGTAGCCAAGAAGTAGAAAGAAAATAATCAATGACCATTTTCTAATTACAATACTGAAATTGCTCGCATAACTTTTTAACATGTGGCCGTTTAATTTGTATGTTTTTAAAATTTAAGACTAAAAACCTAACAAAATATTATCCACAAAATTATAGCTTATATTTCCCTATAAAAATTTATGTTGTGAAGGCTTACAGAAACAGTGTGTACTTCGAAGTTCTTTAAGTTATTTAAAAAAAATACTTTTTTTAAACTGTGGTAGAACAAATAGAAAAGTAAAAAAGCTAGCATTTTGTAATTTAAAAAATACCTTACTATCTACCTGAAAAAATAGGTGTTCAACACTTAAAAATCAAGATTTAACACCTAAATGACAATCTAAAAAAAACTTGTCTTCATGAATTACATAATTTTAAATTAGGACTCCTTATATAAGGGTTATTAATGTGCAATTAGAGCGTTTTAAATCATCCGCGTAAAATTTACTATTAATTTTTTTTCACCCGGTAGGTTATTCTCCTATTGGTGATTACTGTACCAACATTAGTTGTTAAAACAGCCTCAATACTAGTCACTCCATTTGGACATGTTGACGAAGAATTCGAAGCTACAACTCTAAAAATAAATCCATTTTTTTCAATAGCTGTATCGTTCACTACCACTACAGCGGTTTGAGTTCCTGAATATTCAGAACCATCTGAAATTGCAGTAAATGTACCACCACTGTTAGTACTTACTTCCCATTGATAGGTGTCGGCATTTATCCAATTCGAAGTAAAAGTAGCTGGACTTCCTGCGATTACTGTTTGACTTGAGGGTTGTGTGGTAGCAACAATAGCTTGGATTGTTATGGCTTGGGTAACATCAATGGCGTTACCGCTTGCATCTGTTACGCGATAGGTTCTTGTAATAATTTCGGGGTCTGATCCTCCATCGGAAACATCACTTATAAAGCTTACTGTTGGATTGGCAGTACAATTGTCGGCTTCATCTAGTACTACATTAACATCGGCTGCTGGCACATCTGAACTACAAAAAACTGTTAGTGCAGCTGGATTACTAGCCGTAGGATTTACGTTATCTACCCAAATCCTTGTCACAGCTGAAATCTGAGGTGCTGCTGGATCCCCAATTGAACCACCATACTCTACGAGGTACCCTTTTGGTTGATAATTTCCACTTCCGGCTCCTGTATTGGATAAATCATTCCAAGAACCATCAAAACCCGTCCCAGGAGCATTGATATGTGCATAATCTTCATTCCCAGAATTGTTAGGTTCCCCAGTGTTCCAATTCGCGTAATTAAAAGGAGCTGTTACGCTACCTGTAGCCGTACCAGTCCAAAATAAGGTACCTGCTTCTGGACCTGTAACCCAGCGCCATTCGCCTTCCACGGCTTCATCACTCGCTCCTATCCAACCTGCACCACTGGATTGTTTTCCTAATAATTCAGATTCTTCAGCAACCGTTAAGGTGGCTAAATATCCTTGAAGTCCGTAAAAGGTTCTAAGAGCCGCAGCGTCTCTTGCAGCCGTCCAAGTAATACCCAAAGCTGGAATATATTCGTAATAATGTTGTGTCGCCAATAAATAATTGGCTTCATTCAAAACTATAGAAATTTCTTTCATGGTGCCACTTACTGGCGTTGCCGATGATTGAAAGACTACCGCCAAAATTGCGGCTTCAAACGATGCTAAACTGGCAGGACCAATTAGACTTAGTTTTCCTTCAGAAACATCCCAAGATGCCGTTATCCCTGAATGAGAGCCCGTTAAAACCAATTCATCACCGAGATTGTCATAACCTGCTGATATTTGAATATAAACTGCCGCAATAGTAGTATCGTCGGGGTCTGTAATCGATACTGTTTCAACTACAGGAACCGTGGTTCCTGGACAAAACGTTTGATCACCTGTTGCGGTTATTGTAGGCGGTTCATTTACAGTATTATCGACAGCATCTCTATAGTCAACATCGCCTCCTGTACTGGCATCATTATCCAAATCGGGCAAACGTATAGAACCTCCATTTGTATTTAAAGGGTTGTCTATAGTTCCTCCTGGGTCTGCATAGCCATTAGTGGCATCTACAGTATTATCAAGGCCATCACCATCCGAATCAGAACCTGATAAGGTAATTCCTGCCTCGACAGTATCATTGGCTCCTTCGTTATCACTATTGGTATCTAAAAAATCGGGTATACCATCGCCGTCACTGTCTACTGGAGTCAATCCGTTTGTACCGTAGGCATTATCCAAACCGTCATTATTCGCGTCTGAACCAGAGGGAGCTGCATACCCTGTAGTAGTTTGGGCTTCTACATTATCAGGAATACCATCGCCGTCACTGTCTAAGTCTAAAGAGTTAATCAATCCATCTCCATCCAAATCGCAACCCGTATTGGTTGACAAAATAGAAAAAGGTAAGTTTTGTTTAGCAATAGAAGGCCCCTGGTATTGTACCTGAAGGGATTGTCCTCCTGAATTTTCAAAGAACAGTACTTGAATAGTATGATTACCCGAACTAAGATTTACAGTACCTGAGCGTTCTTGAATGCCGTGATTGCCATCATTATCTACGATTTGCACTCCGTCTATATACAATTTTGAACCATCATCGGAACTCGTATAAAATGTATAATTTCCAGCATTACTGATGTTTATAGTACCCGTATACCGTATGGCAAAAGAATTTGTATCACCTGGATCTACCGAGTTTTGCAAGGTATTTACATCAAAAGTACTTATGGTTCCGGTTGCTAAGGCACCTGTTGTTGGGATGTTGTCAACGGTTGCTCCTGAAGGTACTAAATCATAAAATTCGTAGAATAAAGCATTTGTTGTTGCAGTACAAGAAGCCATTTCAATAGTATCGAGAATACCATCATTGTCATCGTCATTGTCACAAATATCGCCTACTCCATCACCATCAGTATCTAATTGACTTGGGTTTGCAGTAGAAATACAATTATCGACCGAATCATTAATACCATCACCGTCTGTATCGGTGATAATCGTAAACTGAACATCATCAATAAAAACAACATCAGAGTTAGTCCAATCATCATTAAAACTATTAAATGCCAATCCACTATTGGCAGAAATAAAACCAGCAGGAAGTGGATAGGTGACGGTACCACTCCCTCCACTTATGGTACCAATGAACTGAAACGATCCTCCAGAATCTATTAACCAAAGGTTGAAACCCTTACCATTAATATTTGTGGCGTCGTATTGAAAAGTGAGAGTAACTTGAGAGAACCCCGAAAGATCGATTAATCGATAAATGAACGTATTATCATCTAAATTCGAAAATCGCAATTGGTTAGAATTAACTCTAATTCGACCTCCATTCGGATTATTATTATCATTTACTTCAATCCAACTTGTTGGCCAAGTTTGAGTTCCGCTGCTATTTGAGTAAGAACCAGGAGTATTGAAATTATCTGAATAGGTTTGCTGAGCTACACCAAACGAAGAATAAAATAAAATTAAGATTATGGGTAATTGTAAAAAATAATTTTTCATAGTATAAATAAACACCAGCATGCCTTTATTACAGACCTTACTTTTTTTTATTAAGCATACACCCAACAAATTTAAAGCCATTACTAGGTATTGAAAATTATTGTTGTGAAGTCACCTATTTGGTTAGTGAAGCGCTACTATATTGCTGTTTGCCCAGCTAAATTAGCTGTAAAACCTAAGGACAAAACCTTGTTCCACAGCAAAACATTATTATTCTGCACTTTATAAAACCTAAAAAGCAGTTCCCATTGGCAACTGCTTTTTTAAACTGTGTAATGTATATTAGTTATTCCAAAATTATAAATTCAGATCTTCTGTTCAATTCATGCTCCCTAGCTGAGCACCTTGAATTATTACCACATTGATTGACCAATTGGGTTTCACCAAAACCTTCACTTTGTAGTCGGTCTTTAGCTATACCCTTAGAAACCATATAATTTACTGTAGATTCGGCTCTTTTTTGAGATAACCACAAGTTATAGGCATCTTTTCCTCTACTATCGGTATGTGAATTTACTTTTAATTTTAAGCTTGGATATTTGTCCATGGCCGCAATTACTTTCTGTATTTCAACTTCTGCATCTGCTCTAATGTTGTATTTATTCAAATCAAAATAGATAGTACTTAATTGAAGTAGCTTAGCCAAATCATCTCCAAAACCAGCAGTTACAAGGTCTCGTTCTAAATAAAAATCTATGATTTGAGGCTGCCCATCAGATGTACCCATATACACCTCTGCAGGAACATACCCATCGGTTAAAGCACGCACAAAATTACCCACATTACAATCCATCATCAGATTGTAATCACCATTAGCATCTGTTAATGTATTTAATAGTTCCACATTATTTTCGTCAATAATTTTAACGGTAGCTCCTACTAACACCTGGTTTGATATCTTATCCCTTACAGTGCCTGTTATAATTTGTTGGCAAGCCAATGCTAAGGGAATATTTTCTACAAAACTATAGATATCGTCATAACCCAATCCGTTTTCTCTATTGGAGGCAAAATAACCTGTTCGGGCTTCTTCGTTAAAAATAAAAGTAAAATCGTCTAGATTGCTATTTATGGGTTCTCCAAGGTTTTTAACAATTCCGGAGTAGGATTTATTTTTTATCCTTGTAGCAAAAACATCTAAGCCCCCCAATCCAGGATGACCATCAGAAGAAAAATAAAGAATTTCTTCACTTGTTACAAATGGAAAGGTTTCTCTTGCCTCTGTATTAATAGTATTCCCAAGGTTTTCTGGAGGTCCAAAAGTACCATCATAATTGATAGCTACTTTAAAAATATCAGATTCTCCATAACTTCCTGGCATATCCGAGACAAAGAAAAGTGTTTTTTCGTCTGGGCTTAATGTAGGATGTGCTACGGAATAGGCATCACTATTAAAGGGTAATTCTTCAATTTTTGTAAAAATGCCCTCATTTAATTTTGCTCTAAAAATTTTAAGCCTAGTGACACCCTCTTGATCTTTTACTGTTTTGCCATCTACCACATTATTTCTCGTAAAATATAAGGTGGTACCATCTTTCGTTGTCGCTGTTGTTGACTCGTGTAATTTGGTATTAATGTTTTTATCTAATTTTACTACGGTATTTTTAGAAGCACTTTCTACCTTTACTTCGTATACATCTAAAAAGTCTTTTGAATTCCACGTATGTCTGTATTTTGCTAAGTTTCCTGTATCTCGATCCGATGCAAATAAAAGTCCGTTTTTAGTATAAGAAGGTGCAAATTCGGAATACACTGAATTATATTCAAAATTATCTAAGGTATAACGCCCTGAGTTTTCTTTTATCTCTTGTCGATAATCTCTTTTGGTTTTAAAAGTATTGGCTCTGACATCTCCTGAAGTCATTTCTGAAAATTTTCGCATCAATTCATCTGCCTCTACATACTGATTTAAACTTCGCAATGTTTGCGCATATCTAAAAAAATAATCAGGACTTATTTCTCCTTCATATTCTTTCAACAATCGTTCGTAAATTAAGGAAGCTTCCTTATAGTCTGCATTAAAATAATAAGAATTACCCAACTTCTTCAACAAATCAGCTGATACAAACCCTTTGTCTAATACTTTCTTATAGATATCAATAGCTGGGCTAAAAGAATATTCATTGTATTTTTGATTTGCCCTTTCAAGAATTCTTTCTTGACCTAAGCTGTTTTCTGCAGTAACAAAAATTAAGAGTACCGTAAAAACTATTTTTTTTAACATAATTATGATTTAAAAGAAACGAGGTGATACTAATTTTCGGAACGATCTAACCAGTTCATATCGTAAAAAAACCTCGAAGGAACCATCGTTAAATCTAGTGGAACCAAGTTCTGTAGTTTCTTTATCATAGGCCAAGCCAATCATAATTTGATCACTTACTTGAAAACCAGCTAAAGCACTGACCGCAGCATCCCATCGATAAGCGCCACCAAAAGTAAATTTATCGTTAAACATAAAGTTTGCTGAAACATCAACTTGTATGGGTGCGCCACCTACAACTTTGGTCAATACTGCAGGTTTAAACTTAAATTCATTGGATAAATCAAAAACATAACCGGTGATGGCATAGAAATTTACCCGTTCTTTTGACAAAAAACTAACTGAATTTGCATCTCTACTTGAATTATCAAAATAATCTGTCTCTAATAAATTGGGAGCCGATAATCCCAAATAAAATTTATCGGTATGATAATAAACACCTACTCCAAAATTTGGAGAAAATCTATTTTCTATATTCTCACCTGAAACGGACTCGTTATCAAAATTTCTCAATTTATTAAAATCTAAATTTAAAAAATTTCCACCAGCCTTTAAACCAAAGGATAATTTTCCTGTTCGTGAAACATCTATGGTATACGAAATAACACCGTCTAAATAGGTTTCTTGAACTGTGCCATCCCCTATTTCATCATTTACCACTGAAATACCATACCCTAATCTACTATTGCGAATAGGAGAATGTATGTTAAGGGTCTGGGAGGTTGGAGCCCCATCTAAGCCCACCCATTGGGATCTATACAAGGCAGCTATACTCAACTGACCTCTCGAACCGGCGTATGCGGGATTTACACTCATGGTATTAAACATATATTGAGTATACTGCGCATCTTGTTGTGCGTAGGAATTACCCATAAAAAACAATGTACATACTAGTGCTAATAAAAATATTGGTTTATTCATAATATATAGTGTTCTCAGTACTACTGCTTGTTTATTTACTGATATATAGATACCCGTTATCTGTTATATTTTTATTGTTTCTATCTTGATATTCAAGGATATAAAAATAAACTCCTGCTGGTAAATACTCTTCTTGTGACACGGTAGACCTACCTTTTGAACGCCCGTCAAAAACATTATTTTGGTTGTTATACCCCGATCCTTCATACACTGCTACTCCCCATCTATTAAAAATTCTCAACGAATTATTTAAAGCAGCATCTACATTTCTGATAAATAAGAAGTCGTTTTTACCGTCAGCATTGGGCGTCAACATTTGGTTAACTTCTATTTTACCCGCCTCCCTTTCTATAGTTACTATAACTGTTGCTGTATCACAATTTGCAGGTACAGCTATTTCGCATATGGTATACTCAATAGTATAGGTGCCTGAAGGCGTATTTGGAGTTAAGGTAACTGTTCCATCTGTATTTACGGTTAATGGTCCAGTCACAGAAGATGTAATTACTACCTCTGACAATTCAATAGCTTCACCATTTAATGTATCATTATCTAAAACATTTCCTGGTAAAATACCTCCTGAGCTTGTCCCTTCAAAAGCATCGTCAACGGCATCAATAACTAGGTAAGCGTTCACAGTAATGGTAACTGTTCCTGTTTCGCAGTTACCCAAAGTATCACAAATGGTATACTCAAAACTATCTTCTCCAACAAAACCATCATTTGGTGTATACGTAACAGTATCATCACTAATATCATTAGGAGTACCACCATCATTGATAACCACAATACCATTATCTGGTGTCGTTACCGTTAAGGTACCATCAGAGGGGATGTTTGAATCATTATCTAAAATATCAATAATTACTGGAGTATTCTCTTCCGTGGTTGCACTGTCGTCAACAACATTTATAGTAGTGCTACAAGCCTTACTAAAAGAGGCCTCACGAAAATCTAAGATAGCATTGGAGTTCGAATCTAAAGGTGTTGTATACCCTTGTCCATTTTCTCCAGAGGTAACCTTCCCCATAGAATTTACTAATGGTGGTGCTGAATTGCCAAGTCTACCATCTCTATTTTGTACTAAAAAGGCATCGCTAAATCCTGCTTCCATCGTATCATAACAGCCGTCATTATCCGAATCAGTATCTCGAAAATCTGGGTTCTGGTCTCCGTCAGTATCTACTGGTGTAATTCCTTCGCCAGACCCTGGAGAAGTTTCATAATGATCATCTAAACCATTACCATCACTATCCATATTACATGGCGCTTTAAATCCATTTGTAGTCTGTGCTTCTACATTATCCAATATGCCATCATTATCCGAATCTAAATCTCTAAAATCAGGTTTTGCATCTCCATCAGTATCGACTGGAGTGATTCCTTTAGTTGTGCCATTTTCATAGTGATCATCTAAACCATTGTTGTTACTGTCAACGCCGCAGGGTGCAATAAACCCCACCGTAGGCTGAGCTTCAACATTATCTAAAATACCGTCATTGTCCGAATCAATGTCTCTAAAATCAGGCTTGGCATCTCCATCAGTATCGACTGGAGTGATTCCTTTGGTTGTGCCATTTTCATAGTGATCATCTAAGCCATTGTTGTTGCTGTCAACGCCGCAGGGTGCAATAAACCCCGCCGTAGGCTGAGCTTCAACATTATCTAAAATACCGTCATTGTCCGAA
>TARA_R110002012_G_scaffold32904_7_pt1 | contig 11137 bp, 14 predicted proteins | sample TARA_R110002012 | Tara Oceans TARA_R110002012 (sample SAMEA4396515) | marine metagenome | biome: Westerlies Biome; feature: [DCM] deep chlorophyll maximum layer (ENVO:01000326); material: water (ENVO:00002006), including particulate matter (ENVO:01000060) such as... | depth 40 m
CTTTAAGTTATGGCGGATTTATCCAATTTAAAAATATCAAATACCTTTGCAAGGTTACTTCAGGTTGACCCTGACACTACACAATTACAAGATGGTGGAGGAGCAAACCCAACAATTGTTACTTTTAATGGTACAGATTTAAAGTATGTTGACGGTAATCAACAAAACAATTATATATTAACTTCAGATGCAAATGGTGTTGCTAGATGGGCAGCTAACTCTGGAGGTGGTGGTAGTACAGACGTGTATTGGGATGCAAGTAGTGTAGATGGTACTTTTATTATTAACAGTGGGGTTACAAATAGTGCAAATCCTAATAAAGTGGGTATTGGAACTTTAATACCTAATCATGAATTATCTGTTTCAGGAACTGTATCCGCTTCAACAGAAATACTAGTAGGTGATGGAGCTGGACTTATATCAGCAGCTACTATTCATGCACAAACTTTATCTTCAGCAACTGATTTATATCTAGGAAGTGCAGCCCAAACAGGGTCTACTATCTTTGGGGAAGAACAAATTATTATAAAAGGAAGAGCATCAGATAATGATTTTCTAACTCTAAAAAAAGACAGAATAGATTTCAATTTAGATGGTGCTCAGGTAGCCTCATTTATTTCGACGAGTACAGGTGACACAACAAATACAGGGGCATTTAGTTTCAATACATCTGCTCAGGATTACGATTTTAAAATAGTAGGTGACGATGGAACCCCAATTTTTAATGTTGATGGTTCCGGTAATAGAATTAGAGTTAGAGACCACCTTACAATTGGAGATAACGCCGCAGTCAGTCATGCAAATGCAGTATTGTGGGGGTTAGCTGTTACAGGTTCTTCATTATTTTATGGAGGTGAAAATGAGAGTGATGCAATCCACGCGAGTGGTGTTATATCAGCTTCTACTGAAATATTAGTAGGTGACGGTGATGGATTTATGTCAGCACAGACAATTAACGCACAAACTTTATCGGGAGGAACAGATGTATATGTAGGTAATGATTTATATACTGATATGATTAGAAGAAAAACTAATAATAGTACCACTACTAAAATCAAGAACAACGCAACCAACTGGGAATTTTATGCAGGTTCTTCATCACTTTGGTCCACCAAAGTATTATCTCATGAATTCCAAGTAGGACAAAACGGAGCAGGATTTATCTCTGCACAAACCATAAACGCCCCTTCAATATCCGCAACAACGTTACACGGAACTATTGACGGAGGAAGTTTTTAATAGATATTTATAAAAAGATATGGCAACAATAAAATTAAAAAGTAGTACAGGTACTAGAACAGTACCCTCTTCCTTAGCACAAGGAGAAATGGCAATTAACGTAGCTGATGGAAACTTATTTTACGGTGACAATAGCTCAAATGTAAATAACGATTTTCGTTTTGCACAGGTAGGTGTGACTGGATTAACATCTGGTCATACAGTACATGGCGTAACAGTTTCTGGTGGTAGTGGTGGTGTATACGGTACTTTACAAACAGCCGCCCAAACAAATATAACATCGGTAGGTACTTTAGGTGCAACCACTCTCAAAACTGTAACGATTGCCGAAAACGAAACGGACTCAATACCATTCTTACTAACAGCATCAGATGGTACCGAAGGAGATTGGGTGAGAATTGGAAATTCTTCAGGTACATTCTTATCTGTTGGAAGTGGGGGAAGAACCACAATCGCTAGTGGTATCTTTAATTCAGCAACTCAAGCAGGAGGGTCGATAAATAATACACCCATAGGTGCGAGTACAGCTAGTACCGGTGCATTTACAGTTGCAACATTAAACAATGGTACTGTGGGTACCCCAAGTCTTAATTTTGCAAATGATACTGACACAGGAGTAAGATTACACACAGCTGGTAACATGAGAGTAGTTGCTGCTGGGGCAGACCAAGTGACTTTCAGTGACGGGGCAATAACACCTGTAGCTGATAGTGATATAAATTTAGGACATTCTTCATATTATTTTAAAACTTTATATATAGATGATATTGATTGTAGTGGTGATGTAGATGTAGATGGAACAACAAATTTAGATAATACAGATATAGACGGTACACTAGTTGTAGACGGAACTAATATATCACTAGATTCTACAGCAACATTAAATATAGATAATTCAAACACAACCAATGGAATAACAATAGGTACAGCAACTTCAGGGGTACCAATTCAATTAGGACACTCAACTTCTAAAGTAAGAATTAATGATGATTTGACTGTTACGGGTAATACTGTAATGAACGGAACACTATCTGCTACTACCTCACTAAAGGTAGGTAATGGAGATGGAACTATATCAGCAAATACGGTTCAAGGAAGTTATCAATTTATAACTTTTGTTGGTAATACTGGAGCTTTAAGTAATGACTATTGGACAGGTCCAAGTACTAATGGTATCTCTAACCATTCATGGACAGACCAATGGGATAACCATGATGGAACATCAACAGGGTCTACCACACTAACTTTAGGTAGAACTGAACAAATGGCTTATATTAGAGTTCCTGCTGGAGCTAGACTAGTAGGGGTAGAAGGGGTTATAAGGTCTAATACAAATGACCGAGCATATGCAGGGTTATTTACATTTTTACCAGATTATGAAGGACCTAACTCGGCCGACGCGACTCTAAGAATATTAGCTCAAACCCCATCATCATCTAATAACGTAACCAATGACCCACAAAGTTTTAAATTATATGCGGGTGAAGCAAATCAACATATATTTGCAGATGGAGAATGTATCGTTCCAGCTCTTAGAAGGGATAGTAGTTCCAATCAAACCTTAATCGGTTCTTTTACAATTATATTAAAATATTAAAATTATGGCAATAGACAAAATATCTACAGAATTAAATTCTCTTAACATTACAACTAATAGTGGTAATACAGTTGCAAACGAAACGAGTACCACACTAAAAAAATCTCTTTTAAATGCTGATTATACAGTTTTAGTTACTGTTTTAGAAAAAATTATTGTTAAGTTAGATGAGATAACGGATAAGGTTAACGAGTAGTTTCCTTAATTATTTCCAGAATATTTGTATGGCAACTAAAGTTGTAGCTAGAATTAATGATATGAGTGTTTTTACAGTTATACCTTCTCCCATAACAAGGTAAGTTAATATACTGAATATTATCATACCAGTACCAAAACCTATAAATCTACCAGGCCATAGTGCTCCATCAAAATGTTCTACAACAAATGTTGTTGCGTAAATAAACATATATGATATTGGCATCGAAAATATTAACGCCATCCAAAAAGGATTTTCTTTTGCCCATGTCCAAACAAATTGACCGTTAGTTTGAACCCATATTAAAGCTTGACCCAAAAAAAATAATATTATGCCTATTGCCAGTTTACCCATATTTTATATTACTCTGTAGAAAAGTATGTTTTTATTTATTTATTTTTATATCTTTTACATAAGATTAGTTATTTTAAATTAAAGAGTAAAATTATGAGAGTACACATTTGGATTAAAAAAGAAGACATTATAAACGGTAAGATTACTGAACATCATCCTCAATGCCCTCAACCAGGATATCAAAATTACATACAAGTATCTGTAACTTCTGATGAGTTTGTCAAACTTGAAGATGGTAAATCAGAAAAAGAAACATATCCTAAGTTTGTAGAAAAACATTACAAAGGTGAAGATGACGATAGATAGAATTTCAGAAATAAACCCAGACGCTTTGTTAGCTGATGGTTTTGAAGATGCTATAATAGGTATGTGTGTACAGTTTGGACAATCTCCAGTTGTTACATATGATTATAAAAAATGTATAGAAATACTACAAGAAAGAGATGATATGACAGAAGATGAAGCATCTGAGTATATGGATTATAATGTAGTAGGTGCTTACATGGGTCTTCATTCACCAGTTTTCTTAATTAAATGAAAAAAATATTTAACAACTTAGATGAATTAGAAAGTTTTTTCATAAAAGAAAAAAACTTTATTCTAAATCTTATGTTCTATAAGATAGAGGAAGCCGTAGAAAACCAAGATGAGGAGGTTTACATATTAGACGCTTTTGTTAAGGATATTTATTTACATATGAAATTAAACACACATAAAAAAGATTTAGGGCCTACTTTAGATAAATTAGAAGAGTATTTTGCTGACCTAGAAGATTATGAAAAATGTGCAAAAATAGTAGAGTATAAAAAATTATTATCTTTAGGGATGCTATAAAATCTTTAATATATTTATTTAAAAGAACATTAAAACACAATAATGTGGTATAAATAAAGATTTACGAATATTTATTAATAAAATTTATATAAAAAGATGGCTAGACATACTAATGAACAATTATATAGTGAAATCAAACTTGTAAAACAAGATATATGTCACGTAAAAGACAATCAAAAAAAGATGCAAGAGGATATAACTATGATAAAGAAAACATTGTTAGGGCCAGATTCTGGTACGATATCAAGAGTAAATAAAAACACAGCATTTAGAAAATCAACAGGAAAAGTTCTTTGGTCTATTTGGGTTGCGTTATTAGGTATAATTGGTAAAATAATATTTTGGAACTAAATTGATATAATGGCAAAAGAATTAAATGAAGATAGTGGATTTAAGGTATCGATAAAAACCTTATTGGGTATTGGAGCTGGAATGGCGACAGTCATTAGTATGTGGTTTATGTTACAAGCTGATATAGAAGAGGCAAAAAAATTACCAGTAATTGAAATTCCACCACCAGAGATTACAAGAATGGAGTTTGATATGAAAGACCAGTTGGTACGCCAAACTATTATGGATACTCAAAAAGACGTAGAGGAAATAAAGAAAACTCTAGAAAAGATAGAAGATAAACTATACGGTAGATAATATTGAAAATGTGGAATAAAAACATATGTTTAACATCACGTAAATCTATAATGATTATAATAATATTATTGGTGAGCACTTTGGTATTAGCTGGGGTTTTATATGAACCAGAACATATAGTAGAAATAGAAGAAACACCACCGGCAAATAATAAAGAAACAGAAATGTGGATACCAACAGAAGATGACATAGCTTACCAAGATAGTATGTTTCAAATAATACAAAATACTCAGGATGATATAACTGAGATTAAGGAAGATATAGTCTTTATATTAGAGAGGTTAGATTATGAAGATGGTACGTACGATAGTATTAGGTATGTCAAAGGTGGTGCGATAGATAAATTAAGAAATTAGTTATGGGAAAAGATTATACAGTATGGAAAATATTTGGAGGTTATTTGTTAATGTTATTTTTAATGATAGTATGTAGTACAGCAAACGCACAAACATATAATGATTGTGGTGAAGATATATGTGTAGTAGAATTCAACGCAAGTTGGAATGAAAAAAATAATGTAGGATGGTTACATAAGTTAACTGATGTCGGAACAAAAAGAATACTAATAGATAAAGGTGATTGGCAAAAGAAATTTAGTATAGTGGTTACTCCTACTATAATAATTTTTGTAGACGGAGAAGAAGAAAAACGCTATCAAGCAAACATTATGATGGAAATGGAAGCTAAAAAAGAAGACGTACAAGATAAGATAGATGAAATAATAATGGAAAATTTTTAATATATGAAAAAATTATTACCAATACTGTTCACATTACTCTCAACAATATCATTCGCTCAAAACTCTTGGATTAACATCCAATTATTAACAGATGATTACCCAACAGAAACGTCTTGGAATATAACCCCACCAAATGGTTCTCCCATTATTATTCAGAATGATAGTGGAATGTTACCAAATACTTTGTATGATACTACAATTGCCATACAAGGAACTATTGTTGCAAGTTTATTAGATTCTTACGGTGATGGTTTGGCAGCATCTCAATGGGGTGGTACAGATGGTTGGTTTCTAATTAAAAACGATTGTCAAGACACAATTATGTTTGCAGCGGGTAACTTCGGTTCAAGTTTAATTGATACACTACAAATTGCTCCTTGTGCACCACCAATATCTGGATGTATAAATCCTATTGCAACGAACTATGATTCTACAGCTACTATTGATGATGGTAGTTGTATTTTTGTTTCTGGTTGTATGGATACATTAGCCACTAATTTTAACCCCTTAGCAATATTTAGTGATACTTCATGCATATACCCCCCTTGTGGTGGATTAGATACTTTATGGGGTGAATGGTATTGTAATGTAGCTAATGTAACACTTCATTACCATTGGTTAACAGGACCAAATCCAAGTTGTGATGTAATAGCTTATACAAGAGTAGTGAATCCTAATGACATGTGGGGATATGGTAACATACTTCCCTTCCCTTCAAATTGGCCACAAACTGGAGTAATATCATCAAACAAACAACCAAATACAACATATTATTTTCAAGCTATGCTTGCAGATTCTTCTTATACCGACACAATAATAATAACAACTGGTGAATGTAATGTTGGTTGTACAGACCCTACAGCATTAAATTATAACCCATGGGCTCAAATAGATGATGGTTCGTGTCAATTACCACCAGCAAATTGTGTGACTGGAGAATCAAATATAGTAGTTACAGTAATTCCAGATACCTATCCCGGAGAAACCTCTTGGGAAATAACAGATACTAACGGAACCGTATTGGCAACCTCACCACCATACCAGATAACAGGAGTTCCAGTAATAACAGAAACGTGTGTTCCAAATGGAACGGCAATAGTTTTTAATTTAATGGATGGATTTGGAGACGGGATGGCCGGAACAGAATATGGGGGTGTGGATGGAACAGCGTTAGTTCAAACTCTATGTGGTGATACTATATTAGCTATATTACCTGGAAACGCTAATTTTGGTGATGACACAATTACCTCTCCATACATAGTTCAACCATGTACACCAAATGCTATTCTAGGATGTACAACCCCAGGATTTACAGAATATAACCCTCAGGCAAATCAAGATGATGGTTCTTGTTCAACACCAGTAGTTTTAGGTTGTACCGATATAACTTCACCTGATTATGATTCATTAGCAAATACAATGTCAATCATCCCACAATGTCAATATACATTAGTGATTACAGATGCCGCTCAAGATGGTTGGTTCGGTTCATGGTTAGGTATATTACAAGACACCACAATATTAGGACCATTCCAAATGGGACCAAACGACGGAGCTTCAGAAACATTTACAATTAATTTAAGTGCAATGAGTCCAGTAGAAATAATGTTCTTTGCTCCAGGTAATTCTTCAACAACAGCAAACCAATGTGGTTTTTATTTAATAGGTCCGGAAGGTGATACTACATTATCAGGAGGAACAAATTCTTGGACAGACCCAATGTTACAATTCCCTTACAAATATAATGGAGTACCTTATTGTGGGAATTACTGTACTGAAGGTGTTATTGGATGTATGGATTCTACAGCATTAAATTATAATCCATTAGCAAACATGCCAGATAACTGTACTCCAATTATTTTAGGATGTACAAATTCATTAGCGTTCAATTATGACCCACTAGCTAATGTGGATGATTCATCATGTGTATCAATTATAATTGGATGTATGGACACCACAGCATTTAACTTTAATCCAACTGCCAATACAAATGACCAATCATCATGTATTCCAGTCATACTAGGTTGTATGGATGATACAATGTTTAATTATAACGCAGCAGCAAACACAGATGATAGTTCTTGTATTCCAATAGTATTTGGTTGTACAGACCCTGCAGCGTTTAACTACGATAGTTTAGCTAATACTAATAATGGTTCTTGTATACCAATACAGTTAGGGTGTACAGATTCTACCGCATTTAATTTTTCACCAAGTGCAAATACAGATGATGGTAGTTGTACACCAGTTGTTATTGGATGTACTGACCCTACTGCGTTAAATTATGATTCATTAGCTAATACAAATAATGGGTGTATATACCCTATTTTAGGTTGTACTGACCCTACAATGTTTAACTATAACCAGAATGCAAATACTGATGATGGGAGTTGTATACCTTACATTTATGGATGTACAGATTCAACAGCTTTCAATTATGACTCATTAGCTAATACAAACGTTGGTTGTGTTTATCCAGTTCTTGGTTGTACAGACCAAACCGCATTTAATTATGACCCATTAGCCAATACTGATGATAGTACGTGTGTTCCATTTATATATGGTTGTACCGATAACACTATGTTTAATTACAACTCAAGTGCTAATACTGACAACGGTAGTTGTGAACCATTCGTTTATGGGTGTACAGACTCAACCCAATACAATTATGATGTAACAGCAAATACAGACAATGGAACATGTATTCCATTTATATATGGTTGTACTGATTCTACAGCATTTAACTATAACCAATCAGCTAACACTGATGATGGAAGTTGTGTGCCAATTCTATCAGGGTGTACAGATTCAACCGCATTAAACTACAACCCATTAGCAAATACAGATGATGGTTCATGTATTGCTGTGTTATTAGGTTGTACAGACTCAACAGCATTAAATTATAATCCACTGGCAAATACTGATGACGGAAGTTGTGTACTACCAATTTATGGATGTACAGATTCAACAGCTTTCAATTATAACCCAAACGCTAATACAGACGATGGTTCATGTGTGGCAGTTATTTTAGGTTGTACAGACCCTACAATGTTTAACTATAACTTAACAGCAAACACAGACGACGGTTCATGTATTCCATTTATATATGGTTGTACAGATGTTACAGCATTCAATTATGATTCATTAGCAAATACAGATAATGGTAGTTGCATACCAGTAATATTTGGATGTATAGACTCAACTCAGTTTAACTATGACCCAACCGCTAATACTGATAACGGTTCTTGTATTCCATTTATATATGGATGTACTGATAATACAGCACTTAACTTTAATCCATTAGCTAACACATTAGATAATAGTTGTTGTTATATAGGTGGGTGTACAGATAGTACCGCGGTTAATTACAACTCTAATGCTTGTTATGATGATGGAAGTTGTATAGTGGCGGTAATAGGTTGTACTGATGTAGGTGCATATAATTACAACCCAGTAGCCAATGTTTCAGATTCATCAGCTTGTTTATATGACGCAGGTTGTTATGGAGGACCTGGAATACCATATTGGTTAAATGACGGATGTTATGCTTGGGTAATTGATGTAGATGATTATTGTTGTACTGACGACTGGGACGCTTCATGTCAATCAATGTATGATTATTGTCAACAAGGATGGCCTACAGTGATAGAAGATATTTCCGCATTAGGAATAGTTGTTTACCCTAACCCAACAAAAGACATAATCTCAATAGAAACCAGATTAGAAATAGAAGTAGAATTATATGATATGATAGGTAATAAAGTAATTAGTGAACATAACTCTAGACGTTTAGATTTATCAAACCTATCAAATGGTATGTATAATTTATCTATAATTTATAATGGAAATAGATATAGTAAAAAAATAATTAAACAGTGAGAAAAATATTATTAATATTATTGATGATACCTTTTTTATCCTGGGGACAGGAAGAAAAAAAAGATTGGCAAAAAGAAATAAAAAGAATTTTTAAGTTTTCTACATTTTATGGGGCTGTTAATGGTGGAAACTCTGTATCTGATGTAGATGTATACTCAGTAACTAATGGTTTACAGACAAATATAATAGAGACTCCATTCGATTACTCCATATCGTTAGGGGTTAGAAAAATAGCACGTTTTGGTTATGAACCTAAAGAAGCTTTTAAGAATGGAAAAGAAAATTCATTTTCTGATGCAGCTACAATTGGTAAAGTATCTGGATTCGAGTTTCTATTTGAATTAGATTATAAAAGACAAGAAGGGATAAAATACTTTGACCAACATCATTTTTTAAGGCACGTAAGTGACAAATACATTCTTAAGGGTGAATACCTAGAAGATGGTTTTGCGGACATTAAATATTTTGAAACATCTGAGAGATATAGGTATAATGTGGACTTTGATAAGATACCACAATTTCCTAACGTATTAAAGGATGGTAAATTGTCATTCAATATAGGAGCAGTTCAAAGATTATCTGAACCTTATGGTTATAACCCATTAGATGAGTGGTTATTATCAAATAATAATTTACATTATACATTCTTAGCATTAGAAGAAGGATATACTGTACAATTTGATGGACAAGGTGGAGCAGAATATTTTGACCCGTCAGGTCAACAAGTAGCAACAAGTACAGAAGTTTGGGAAGCAGTTGTAATTCCTGAAGTATTATCTAATTATACTGAAAAGAAAAGAAATGAGTTGGAAAACACAATACAACACTCAGTTGTGGTTGGATTTGATTATTATCTTTATAGTAAAAAATTATGGATACATTCTTGGGGTAATTTAATGCCATGGCACTATAACGATGGTAGTGAATTTTCATATCACAAATATAATAATAACGAACAATGGTATGATTATTCAGGTGGTCTAATCTTTGGTTACAAATACAGTAAACAGTTAGGTGTGTTCATAGAAGGGAAATACAACAAATACTGGAACAGAGAATGGCATGATTTTTCAGTAGGTATTAACTATGTAATATTTTAATAGTTAAAAACTATGAAATACGAAAACCAAATATTTAGAATTTTGTGTGTACTATCCTTATTAACTATACTATCAATATTTTTTATTAACAAATGTAATTCACAAACATTAATTGACTTACCCAAAAAAAATAATTATATTTTTAATGAAAATAATATTAATAAAATAAAATAAAAAATGAAAAAATTAATTATAGCTATAGTCCTTATGGTGGGGACACTATTTAGTCAAGCACAAATCAATCTTTGTGATTCAATGACAGCAACAGGTTCACAAACTCAATTAACATTACAGGTTAACAATGTAAATACATTTATTGACTATTGGTGTACCAATTCAAATTGTGGTTCATTACTAGGAGAAGATAGTATGAGTTTATATCATAATGTATACAACTCAAACCTTCATGATACAATTACAACTTGTATTACTTGGGGAATGGGAGCTACTAACACATGTTGTGTTGAATGGATATGGGATGGAACATCTTGGGCAAAGATGATGCAACAACCATATTTTTGCTGTGACTCAATAACATATTGGACAGACCA